>Ga0126342_10006068_pt1 | contig 21321 bp, 24 predicted proteins | sample Cyp1metagenome_FD_92528 | JGI IMG/M metagenome (GOLD analysis project Ga0126342, IMG submission 92528) | Coral microbial communities from Lord Howe Island, Old Settlement Bay, Australia - Cyphastrea 1 metagenome | ecosystem: Host-associated > Invertebrates > Cnidaria > Coral ...
CATTACTTTTATTATATCGTATATAACTTATATATGTTGTATATATTATACATATTATATAATATATACTATATATTATATTTCTTTTCATTTAAATCAAATGAATAATATATATGTATGCACATCAAATATATCAAATGTACACTATTCAAATTATATATTGCATATCATTGTTTAATCTATTTTCTATTTAAAAATATATCTAATAAATACTGATTTTTTTAAGTATTCATTATATTAGAATCGCAAAAATTTCCTTAAGAGTAAATAACTAAATTCATTCCATGCTACCCCATGAATGCATTCCATTGAGTAACAAGCCAGACCCAGCATTCAAAAGGCAAGCAAGCAACCTTACTTTTCTCAGTGAACCTCTAAAGGGAAACCCAACAAACTTATACTCCACCCACTGACCAAATTCAAATTAAGAGAAATTCACCCAAAGCAACGCAGAGACATCCTCTTGTTTCCCAGCACAAAAACTTCCAAATATCTTTGCTTCAACAAAGAGAAAACCTTTTTTTGCAGAAGCAAAACCAAAAAGCCAGCAAGTTCCACCAGCGATCAACATGAAGAAAAAATAAGCTTCAGTGGTATCACCAACAGCCGCAACTTTTTATTTTAACAAATCTTACAATAGCGTGCTTGAACCTGACCTGGCTCAACGCCAAAGGCTCCTAGACCTTCTCCGGAACCTTCTCCGGAACCTTCTCCGGAACCCTGTTGAACCTGACCTGGCTCTGCATCTAAAGCCTCCCTGAACCTTCTCCGGAACCTTCTCTGGAACCCTGTTGAACCTGACCAGGCTCTGCATCTAAAGCCTCCCTGAACCTTCTCCGGAACCTTCTCCGGAACCCTGTTGAACCTGACCCGGCTCTTCACCAAAGCCTCCCAGACCTCTTCTCCGGAACCTTCTCCGGAACCCTGTTAAAGCCGACCCGGCCCGGCACCAAAGCCCCCCAGAGCTTGACCGGAACCTTCTCCGGAACCCTGTTGAATGAACCTGACCTGGCTCTGCACCAAAGCCTCCCGAACCTTCGGAACCTTCTCCGGAACCTCGTTGAACCTGACCCGGCGCCTGCACCAGTGCACACCGAAGCTATTCTGGGCTGAAGACCCCATTAGCTTACGCTGTTGGGGAAAAACAAGCAAAGCCAACAAAAGATAACATCCACTAGAGGCCCCCTCCAAAAAAAGCCAAGAACACAAACAGAAAAGGAGAACAAATTCTCAAAGAACGGAGCAGTACAAGAGCAGGGGTGGCAAGAGGAACGATATTATCAAGTATGACGTGGGAGCATTGGTGGGGTGAAGCAGGCTAAGGAAAATCAACCCAAGGGAGAAGATCTCACACTTATATATAATATATCATATATTATATATTATATACTGTATATTATATATTATATATAATTCATATAATATAAAATATTTTATATAATATAATATATTTTATAATATAATATAATATAGTATAATATAATATAATGTAATGTAATATAATACTATATAATACTATATAATATAATATAATATAATATAAAATATAACATATATATATATATATATATATTATATGTATGATATAATACATTATATAATATTATATATATATTGTATATGATATATCATTTATCTTATATGATATACAGTATGTTATATTATAATATATGATATGATATGTGATATATTATATATTATATGTTATATATTCTATGTTATATGTGATATATTATATATGATATATTGTATATTAGATTACATATATTATTATGTGTATATTTTATGCAATATATGATATGTGTATATATAATATAATAATATATATATATATTATATGAACACTTGGGTCAGTTCCACATCCAAGGCACAATATCGCCCGCTTTTCCAGTCTGCCAAATCCAGAAGAGGCCCCTCCTTTCCACCATTCGCTTCTTTCATCATCTGCTGAATGGCCAGCACCATGTGCGTCACCTCCTGCACAAGGCGATTCTTGTGGTCTTTCCATGGCAAAAACATGTGAGACCCCCCAAATTGACCTCCAAAGGCTGCCTTCCCAGCAGTTCCAACTGAACAAAATGAACAAACCTCACTTCCCAACCCATCCGAGCCATCCTGCGGGTCATCCACCAGCTGTGGATCGTCCACTGCATTCTTGGCCACCAGTTCTCCCAGCGTCCGCACGGCCGCCTGCGAGCTCTGGAAGAAGCCGCCAAGGCCGTTCCGCCCGGCCAGCTGGGAAATGATGCCGCGCAGGGCACGGCGCTCGATGCGGCCACCTGGAAAGTTCGGGGGCCATGGATCCAACATCAAAGGCCAGCATCAAATGTACATATCCTATATGATACATAAAATGTGTATGTATATGATATATATATATATATATATATTATATATATATCATTATTATTATTATTATATATTACTGTACATTTTAGGTCATCTGCCCCTGTTCAACAACTTGCTCGCCTTGGGCCAGTAGGTCCAACAGGAGCAGCGCAGCCTGTTCCTTGCACGCCAGGGACACCGCCGGAGAATCGGGGCCAAACACAGCATCGTCATCCGGCGAGGATTGCACCGCTTGAGACAGGTAGAAGGCAGCCCGTTCCACCATGACGCTGTTGGACTGGACCAATTCCAAGGTCTGATGCCGACCTCAGAAACGACGAAAAGGTGGGCCAGTGAGGTGCAGCAATGTTGAATTGAGGGAAAATGCCAAATGGACAGAAAGGGAGGACCGATGTCCAATCCCCACACCTTTTTTGGGCAAGTTGGGCTATTTGGTGGGCTCATTTTCAGGCACATTCAGTTGGAACTCCCCATAAATGGTTGGCTTTATCTGAGTCTTGCTGGTCAAATCTCACGTTTTAGACAAACACACAATACAAGGTACCCCAAAATTTGGTGGATCAGTTGATCACAATTTTCCCCTATTTACATAGCCATAACATGGGGATCCCCCCCTTTTAGTGCCAGCTGCAATGGTTCCAGAGGCCAAAGATCAAGGCCACCAGCCTCTCACAGACCGCGCCACGCACCTTGCAGTTGCAGCCGCCTAAAGCCGCCCAAAGCGACAAAGCTTCAGAGGACACAAACCTGGCGGAGACGGAGACGAAACAAATGGAGATCCGTCTTTCTATGGGTGTGGATATATAGCTTCTGGATTTCAATGGAACCATGATGATATGTATTTAACGGATTGGCACGGGGCTTCCTGCAGATTTTCCCATCATCCAAGTCTGGGGATATGGGTATGGATATACAAATATACGATGTACGTGATATGGATATTGACGCAATACGCCATTGCACATACACAAAAAATGGGATTCGGGCAACAAAAAAACAATGTATTTACATAAACATACGTGCATTTTGGAATGATTGATGCTGGCTTTTGAAAACAACTACCCTCCCGAAAATTAACATAGACCCTGCCAAACAGGGGTTTGGAAGGTTAGTTTCCACTCAAAACTGACTGTTTTCAGCATCCATATGAATTTGGGGAGGGTATTGTAGCTACAGATCCTCTCCGAAACAAGGGGGTTCCACCAGATCCCCTTGGGCATCTCTCCTTGACCCACGTGCCTGAGATTGGCCTCATTGCCTTGACAGATCAAAGCTGTCACGTTCACCACTTCCAAGGCACCTGCGACATTTTGGGTCAGGAGATCATGGAGATTTTCCCACATTTCCTGCAATATTTCACCACTAAATAACTGATTCTGAAGAAATTCTTGGAGTCACTGCACTAGCTTGAGCTGACATGGGATGTCGGCAAAGCCAAAATTCACCTGCCTTGGAGCTTGTAGAGGTCCACGAACTTTCCCTCCATGTTCATCTTCCACTGAGCCTCCATTCCACCATGAAGGTTTACTTCTGGCGCTGCATATCTTCTACACACGAACTGAGGGAGTCATGATTCACTTCAGCTCTTCATCCAGTTTTTGCTCTTCCATCATCCACTCCCATCTTAAATCTTCCAATCCTACAGAAACCTCAAATTCCCATCTGTTTAAATCCGCAACTCAAAAATCCCAAGAACGTTCGAGCCGCGCTCCCTTCGCCTCCAAGATGTTCAGCAATGATCTGAGAATTCCATTGGTTTGCAGCAGAGCCTGCAATGATTCCAGCACATCCTCCTCCACTTCCTGGGCTTTCAGCAGGATGTATTCCAACTTGCTGAGCTGCGCCATGAAGCCACTGGACATCTTGGGGCTACCTGAGGACTGCCCAGCAGGGTTTCATGCCCTTACCATGGCTGGGAGTTCGAACCACACAATTCTCGCAGTTGTAGATACCCTCTGGTAAACTAACGTAACTATGGAAAATCACCATTTTTAATGGGTAAATCCACTATAAATGGCCATGTTCAATAGCTATGTTAGCTTACCAGAGGGTATATCAACTGTAATTTGCGAGATTTCCAAAATCGGTCCGGGCTTGAGAGAAGACAACAACTATGGCCCTACCAGGGGAAGAAATACCTGAAAGATGCCATTGACAGCATGCTTTTGATGCATGGGAAGTCTTTTTGAGGAAGTTTGGGGGGAGAGCCTCATTGGATTTGCATGGGATTTTCTCTAAAGGCTCTCAAAGTTGGAGAGTGGAAAACATGAATGTCCTGGTGTTAGTGGAACAAGTTCATTTGCATGATGTAACCGTTGTAAGCCAACTATCCCAGGCACCTGCAGCTTTTTTTCCCCCCACCCGGCCTAGGCCAGTACCATGCCGACCCTTCATGTTGCAAATCTCATGCTGCAGCGATTCGGAGATGAATGCAATGTATTCCATCAGCTTTCGCCCATGCTGGCTGTCCATCCCAAGGTCTTCCATTCCACTGCGAGACTGTGAGGGTGTGCCACGTCCAAGAGAACCTCAACATGAGAAAAAAACGCGTGGTACATATCAACATTGGGCAACCCAACAATGGGATCCCTTACCACAAAAGGACCAAAGTCTGTGGTTCCCAAGGCCATTTTGAATCCCCAAATGGCCCACAGGTTGAAGAGTTGGATTCGCCTACGAGTGGAGAGTATCTACCCGCCCCAACTTCGGGATGACCTTGAGTGGTTCCCAATTCTTCCCCAAAATCCGACAGTTCTCCGCCATCTCTTGCTGCTTCCGTCCCCATTGCGGTGTCCCCAAAAAAAGCGAGCAGCCAACCAAATGGACTTCCAGCTTTCAACATGTCCAGTTTCGTTCCTCCAATCCCCCAAACCCAGAAAAACACACACCACAGGCCCAACCCCCACCACCTCAACCCCCACCCCGTCCAGGGCACGTAGCGCCAACCTGGTGGCTTCGTGCAGGCGTTGCATCTCGCTGCACTCGGGGAAGTTGCGCCGCTCGTGGTGCAGCAGACGCATGGCCTCGGACATGCGCTGCATGGCCTGTAGGGCGCGCGCCAGACGCAGCACCGTCTTCCTGTGGAACGGGGGATGGTGGGATGGGGACTTGGGATGAGATAGGGAAAATGGGATCAAGATGAAGTCCAATGGAGGGAAAAAAAGGAGAGAAATGGGAAATTGGAAGGGCATAGGGAAATGGAATGACTGCTTTTTCGATGGAAGTTTGATAGAAGTAGCCTCCATTACCAATTACTTTGTGAGGCTTAGGAAGAAAATATACCACTTTGAGACCCCCCCCAGTTTCGGCCATATGTGCAGTCCTGCGGAGAGCCTGCGTTTCTTCATTCAAACCCGACAGCGCTGCCAGCGATTTCAGATACTTCAAGGCCTCGTCACCGTCATCCGCAGCACCGCGGAAGTCTTGCAGTTTCATGCGCACCTCTGACCGATTTGAGTACAGCAGCGCATAAGCTTCGGAATATTCCTGTGATCAGGGGCAGCCGTCACAGGGGTCCGTTCAGATCCCACTGTTGGGATGTAAAACCTTAGACTGAAACTTTGGAACAATCAAAACCGGAAACATATGGGATTTTTGTTTGATTTTGCATCATTTTGCACCCTTCTCCTCATCCATACCACACTTCAGGGCTTGGCTATACCAGGATTCCGCATCCTTCCACTGCCTTTGGTGGAAGGCTCGGTTGCCCCTCTCCTTGAAGGTCCGCGCCGCCGACACCTGGGTGTAGTACCGAATCACCGGCACGGGCTCCGGAGCTGTGTAGGCTTGCCATCCCAGGGTGGGGGCCGACAAATCATCGCTCCTGGGGCCACTTTCTGGTCACTCCGGGGTTCGTTTTGATTCATTAGAATAGGTAAATCACCTGTAATTATAATATGGTTAATATTATATATATATATGTACATATAAATTCTGATCCATCATTCATTAGATTCATGAGTGTGTAAACGTCACCTGCTCACCCAGATATTTCCCTACCAAGTCCCACGACACCTACCATTTGCATTTGTCCGAAAACAGGATACCCCAAAATCTACTGGTTCATCATCATTTCCACTACTAACCTTGCCATACCTTGGGGGGGGTCCAAACCCCATATTCTCCGACACAAAAAATGCCGGCAGCATTGCCATGTCCTGACGCCGTAGAGCGGCCGCCGATCCGCCAAACTTCCAATGACCCAGCTGAAAGTCTCTTCTTCACCGCGTCCTTGATGAGCTTCACGGCTCAAGACCAAGCCATGTTGGTTCCTACCGCCAGTCCAGTTTGCAGACTCGAAATCAACAGAGATGTGGGTATATTACATATATATATATGTGTATTAATATATATATATATATGTGATATATATGATGTATATAATGTATATAATATATACTATTTATAATATATGTATATGATATTGTATTATATTATAGTATATTATATTATTATATTATAGTATATTATATTATATTATATTATGTTATATTATATTATATTATATTATATTATAATATATATATATTATGTAAATGCATTATACAGGGAAAATAATGAACATTTGCCAGATTTGAGGGCCCAATTCGTCAGAAACATGCAATTATACACAAAAAGAACACAAGTGTTCATGTACCACAGCCCAAAAAAATCGCTCTCCAAACTTGCAGGACTCAAACTTGCAAGACTATGTGGGTTTGTTTGAAAGTAGGGTACCCCATGAAATTTGATGGTTTATCAAAGTAATCACCGTATTTCCCATTCCAAACTTGTTATTTGGTGATTTTCGTGGATATGCCCCATTGCTATTTGACATAGCCATATGCCTCTGGGCCATGAAAAATACCCCTATCCCATATCATTATACTAGTTACTAGTTGGTTCATGGGTTTCCCCCTACCATGGAAAAAAAACGTAATCCCCAATCAATATCAATCAATTAGCTAGTATAACCATCAACAGATTATTAACCCATTATTGACCCATTATTAATTGATTATTAACCATTATAACCCATAATTAACCATGATTAAGCCATCAACAGAGGTACCGAATGGTGAACCCCACAACGGCTCCTGTAGATGGGAACTCCATCACCACGTTCTTCTGGGAAGTACTCGCCAATCGCCTCTGGATCTCCGGCCTCCTTGACCCAGTAGTGGTGCATCACCGTATCCGCGGGTCTTCCTTGGGTCCACCAAGGCAGCTGGTGATGGAGATTTTCCTCCAAAAACTCATATGAAAGTCCTGCAGATTTCTGGTGAGAAAGTCGTTTTTGATATCTTTTTGGCACCAAAAACAGTAAATCTAATAAAAACACAAACAGATGAGTTTAATCCAAGGGTGTCTAAGTATCCATGCCACAAAAAGAATTTCCCTGGTTGGTTAGCTAGCATGCCAGTTAAAGTCCTCTGTTTCACATGTTCTATGTTTCCAAATCTCAAGTGTTTGTCCCGTAAAACGCAAAATATATGGCTTTGCAACCCCGAAATGACAATCTATTCCATCTCTTTCCCATTTTTAGACCCAGAATTTATGAGATCTCCAAGGGTCGCGACTCATAGGCTTCCACCGCCATCTTAATCTTCAGTTCATGCAGGCGATCGCTTCCCGCACCTTGCCCTGACTCGCGCGCGTAGAGGGCGTCCATGGTGACCACGGGCTCGCGGGCCAACTCGCCTCGAACCCAAAACCCGAGGTTTTTTCATTTGCAAAAAAAAAGGCCATGATTTGGGTATGGGTCAATACCTATAGATACATTTTTAGTGGGATGAACATCCATAAATCCCAGCTATTTTGATGTTCACCAAAGGTACCAGGGTTTTGACACACTGCCATTTGGGAGTTCCGGAAAGTCAGGTTGGAAAACTTCCAGGATTCGGTTTTTTTGGGCTTCTCAGAAGATTTGACGATAGTTCAAGGGTAAACACATGTTGTGGTGATTTTTTTTTCTTGGAAATCAATCTAGTGATGGGGTGGGATGGGTCGGGATTGGCACAAATGGTCAAAGAGTTTTGTTGAGAAAAATAGGACCGGTGCCCCTATGTCACCCATGTCCATCGGACAATGCCGGTAGAATCCAACATGAGCATGTTTGTATGTTTGCATAATATGGGTTAGTCTGAAAATATGGAATCCCAAAACCAGCTTTATTTATCGTCATTTTCCCCATGAAAAACAATTATTTGCCTTCCACTGCACTGGTTTTCGCAGCAAAATAACTGGGCGTAGCTTTTTCCGCTCATCCCCCCAGAATTTTATGGAAAATGCGAAGGATTCGTTCCCCGTTTGGGACTATATACCCGTTATATTATATCCCGGTTATTGTTAGTTTAATCCACTATTTGCAACCCCTGTTCCAACCCTCAACTCATTGTATTTGCAAGTTAGGTAACTATTTAGTGCTGGTTAAATCAAATTAAATCTTGAAATATGTCCCCCATGTCCAAGGCTGAAATTTCAGTTGACCTTCATACCGTTGGATCTCATCCTCCTCTTCCAAAGCCTCTCGTTCCTCAGATTTGTGTCAAGCAGGCCCTCCGCCTTGATGGGTTTGTATCTCTGGGGATGTAGTGCGGTCTAATCTACCCGCTTGTATACATATATGGTAAAACAATTTTGTGCATGTGGGCCACTTTTGCCCGCGCTGCCCCCACAGACCCCCTTTACTCGCTTTGGTCGCAGATAAACTTCAGCCTAGCCTCCGGCTGGCTTTCGGAATAGTCAGTGGGTTTATAAACCAACTTATAACTGGGGTGCCTTACCTTATGTGTATGTATATTTCATTTATTTAGGCATGTAATCATTATTTATTTATCTACTTCTTTGTTTGTATATGTATTTTTTTATTTATATATATATATATATTATCACCAACATCCTGATATGTTTGGCTGTGTCTGAAAATGAGATTTGCACACACCCCAGGTTGTGGCAGTTTTGATACAGAAAATGATGCTTAGCCAGTAAATTGTGGAGGGAAGTATCGTATTTCCAAACAGAGCCATGTATTCGCAAGGTCACTGGTTTCCCTGAATCATCAATTGGGCTATCTTATATATATAATATAGATATATATATATATTAATTAATTAATTAATTAATCAATATATTATATTATATTATATTATATTATATACATTTCTGATGCTTCAAACTTCAGTCCCCACTTTTCATGGTGAAATCCCACCATCTGTGAGATCCTGCTACGAGGTGCGGCGATGTGTTTCCACTTGGAATAGTCCAGGCCATAGCTCCGCATGGTGTCGTGGCCCGTGGCGGCCAGTGACCCCCAAAGCTTGGAGTCTTCGCACTACGACATCCAACAAGAAAGGATATCTAATGGAATATATTAACCATTGGTTATATATGGGATTTACCATTGGTTATTATATAATAGCCATTAAAATTATTACTAACCAAGGATAGGAAGGTTCCTGGAACTCGGAACTCAAATTTGATACTTTTGATATCTTTTGATGAGTCGTTTTTCTGTGAAGTGCAATGGGTGTATTGATCTAGCTCAGAAGCAAGGTGCCGACCCCTACCGCCTGGGTCATGTGAAAATGGGATTCAAAAACTGCTGTGTTGCATTTCCCCTTATGATGGTTTTGGGTCAGCGCAAAGCCTGTTCTTGAACCAAAAAACAGCGCACAGGTCGCAACTGCCTGATGAAAATGAAACTTCTGAAAACCATCCCTGTGAATCGCCACCCCATGGCTTCGTAAAGGCGGCGTCGAAATCACAAAAATCTCACAGCCTTTTGCTCTCATCTCCACAAAGACTTGGCGTGTCCAACCATGATACCCCAATCGGTTTGTGTCCGACCTCTTCCATGTTTCGACTCCCCCGCCTGGCGCACCAGCGCAGGCAGCAGCACGGCATTGGCCATGAGAGCTCGAGAATTTTCCTCAGTCGCAACGGCTATGGCGGCTATGGCGGCTATGGCGGCTATGGCGGCTATGGCGGCTATGGGACCACAGATTCTTAGATGTAGATTGATGTAGATGTTTAACTCGTCCCATATATGCCTTTAGTAATACGCCCATCGCCCATATATACCTTTTGTATTACCCACATATACATATATATATACATATATATGGACCGATATATTGACCATCTAATTATTGGGCTATCCAATTTTAACCAAAAAAAACATATAATTCTCACTGTAATGGTTATCTGCCATTGATGCTTTTGTATGCTTTTGTAAATTGGTTCTAGCACGCAATTGGTTTAACCTGTTCAGGTAAACTGTAATTAGTGCCTTTATTTATGTCCATCCATTTCATCCCTGTTTTCCAGTGGATGTCCATCCCCTATGGGTTCATGACAAAGAATTGAAGTCAATTGTTGGAACCAGACGAAAATTCGCTCACAACTTTGCAGGGCTACAAGCTGCCGCCAAGCTGCCCTATTCTCATCTGCCTCAGTTCTACCAAAAATCGTCCAATGGCATCCAAAATTGGAGGATACCTTAATAGCACAATTAAGATAACTAAGTGGAGAAGAAGTGAAGCATCAAATTTGGGGGGTTCCCCAAAATTTTCAGACCTTTAGCCATGTCTAACCGGCACCCTCAGGAAGCTACAGCCAGCAGAAGGATCTTCAGCAGTGCGTTGTCCATTTTGTGCAACGTCCCCTGGATGAAAAAAGGTTGGGAGCCAGCGGAGATCACACCAGAACCCAAAAAAATCTTTGGACCAGCTCTATTTTGAGCTTTTGAATTGCTTGGAAAATCTTGGAAAGCTATCTTGAAAGGTCTGTTCACTTGAATATGCCTTATATTCAAGACACGAAACATCAATTTGTTGGGTCCGGCCCTATGGCAGATTGGAAGGTCGTACATGGAAACGCTCGCATGAAAGGCGTGAAGGTTGCTTGCTTGAGTTTATGTATGGTCAAGGACCAAGTGCATTTGACCATGTCTCTATGTCTTTGTGAGTGCGTTTTGCGCGCTCACCACCTTGCATTGTGAGCATCTTTGTAGTTCAGAACTTCAACCACTTGACAGGCAAATGGAATGACATGTGAAAGACATATACGTTAGATACATGTTGTAGATGGATAACTTGCATGCGCACTCCACTCAAGTCTCGCTGCAAAAGCGGATTCTACAGCGTTAAGCTGATTGGGCACAATGTGGAGAATACAAAATAAAAGATCTTCCGAAATTGTCGATTTGAATACCAAGAGCTTGCAATGCCCCCATATATGGGGGTTGTCTGCATATTTGCTACATACATGTATAGATATGACATATACATCTGTATAGTATATATATATAGTGTATATATATAGTATATATATAGTATATATATATAGTATATATATAGTATATATAGTGTATATATATAGTATATATATAGTGTATATATATAGTATATATATATCATATCATAAATATATGAAAAAATATACAAATGTATGTCTATGTGCAGGTGGGTGTTTCTCTCCAGTGGCTCCTCACATCTCCCAGGCCTTGTCGAAGGTCTCAAAATCCACATCATCGCTGCCAGCACCGCGCCTTGCTCAAGTCGGAGTACCAAGGTGCGGATGATCAAAAACTCATGGAACCTTCCAGCATATTGGGTCATCCTATCATTTATGGCTACCCTTGTGGCTACCTTAATCAAATCTACCATACTGAGGCTGTAGTCTTTGGTCATTGACGCCTCATTTTAAGGATCGGGTCATTTGTTCGGTGGAACTTCTCCAGGATCGTCCAGGTTGGGAGGAGAACATGCTCCTAATATCAACAACCCCCTTTATGGGGCCTGCAGAATGAACAAATCCACTACCAAACCAAGATTTTGGGGGGCATGAAATATGTTGAGGGATTGTATCATGTTTTTTCTGGGTAATCCTCCTCAACTCTCCATGATTGCTGGGTAAGTTCCTACACGAAATCTTAAGCGCGTTCAGCTTCCGGCAGCTGTGGATGCTGCGTCTCGTGGAGGAAACGCCTCAGGCAAAATGAGCATCAGGGATTTGCCCCATCAAGATAATAGGATTTACCCCACACAAAGAAAAATCCGTTCTTCCATTAAGTCACGTATTTTTTCAGCTTGCTCATGCCTCAACTGCGGTGGGTTCCACTGTGCTCCGCACCACAGGGCACGCATGACATGCGCCGCCTTGGTCGCCAAACTTGTGAAGTTGGATGAGTTTCACATACCAAGAACTCAGTTATTGGATGAGTATAGTACTATATAGTACTATAGTTCCCATAATATCTACATGATTTCACTATATTTCACATGGGAATTTGCCAAGAATTTCCAAAAAACCTTGCCGACCCAAACGCAGAGCTTCCGGGCCAGCTCCACGGCAGCAGTGGAAGTCAAAACATTCAACGCAGTGGGCCTTGGCACTCGGTGTTTAAATTTTCTCCGTTGTGGTCCCCATATTCTCTTCCGAAAAAGAAAAAAAACGAAACGGATCACTTGGAATCGTAGAAATCTTGCAAATCCAAAAAGTCAGTCCAGCCACTGAAAGAACATAGGAAAACCAGACCCAACCAGCACACTCAGCAGATGTTGTTCTCTAACAGAACTAGGACTTCCAACGCTTTCGCCGTCTCCCTGAGTTTCGTGACCTGGTCCTCTGTGTGGCAGCGGAAAGCAGCGGCTGTTCGGAAAACCCTCCCACGAAAAGCAGGGAAAAGCTGTTGAGATGCTTCATACTTAATCATGCTATCTATATCTGTCTATCATACTTAAGTATGATTCGCTGATTTGTTGCTTGAAACATATTGAAACAATCCCAACACAAACTTCTTGAGCCACATTCAAATCGATTCAAATATTCTCCAAGCACTCGCATTTCTTTTGTTGGGCTAAGGGCTGCCAGACACTTTATCAGTCGCAGAGACACGGCTCCTGTGGCGGTACAGCTGCCATGGCCATCTGCAAGCCCTCATTCCCTGGTGCGCAGCTGGTACTCATTGATCGTTGAGAAATGGCTATGTGGTACAGTTGAGCAACTCTACACTTTACAGGTTGAATTCGGGTTGTCTGAAACTAAGGTACCCCAAACTTGCTACATCATGTTCTCGTCAGTTTCTCCATGACATGTGCGTTTTAGTTTTGCAGCACACCTTGCAGGTCGAGGAGATCCAAAGGCACCAGCCTCGCCACAGCAAGAAAATTCAGGAAGCCTTGGGTGGAAAAAAAATGCAAACCCCCAAAGTGTTCCAAACCCGTTCCACTGAGTGCGCGCCTCTTGGTGGTTTGTCTCTCCATGACTGCGGTCATAAAGTAACCGATCTCATCGAAAAGGGAGACCCAGCGGTGCCCAAACTCCCTCCCAAAATGGAACCCCCAGAAGGGTAGAAAAGCTTTTCTATTTTTTTGCGGGGTTCAAAGATGATAACTCCAGGTCTAGGGACTCCAAAAATGAATCCACTGCGAAACCAAGGTTTTGGGGGATGTTTGTTGGTACGGATGAGGGAGTAGTGCCGCACAGAAGGAATGAACATCGGCCAAAATTGAGACCTGAACTACAACACATGTCCAATTCCAAAAATCGAAAGTGCCTGGATGTCCCACGTATGGTATGAGATAAATGTCGCAGCGATTTTTTGAGCTCCAAACACATCGAAGGGAGAAAAGGTTCTCAGCGAGGGAGATGAAGGAAAGACTCGGCCTACGAGAAGAGGATTGCTGTTTGGCTGAGAATGGGATTCCCACAATGGATGATCATCCCCAATACATTGGATAGTGTAACCCCCCACAAGCCCCACAATCATCAAGCAACAAGGGGGTTTTGACTGACCGCTCACTTCAATATATGTATGTAATATTATGTAATTACAATATATATATATATATATATATACAGCCATTTCGTGACTCGTGCTCTTGACGTTGTTGCTGAAGGCAAACAACCCCGACTGCTGGACTCTCCCCATTTCAGTGGCTTCACTGACTCCCATTTTTCCTTCAACCCCGTGAGAATCTCCAATGTACTGAATTTCCACGGCAACAGGTAGGATTAGATCAGGCTCCCCAATCTCCCAATAAACGATTCCACAACTCCAATGGTCCAAGATGTCCAAGGTACGCTGTGGTGATCAGCTGACAAAGGTCCGAGCAGGAGTCCTGAAAAGCGCCGGAACTGCATGGGCCAACACTGAAAATTTGCTTCACATTCCATGTGTCACTCCCCATAAAATGGCCACAAAGCACATTGAATTCGCATTCCAACCCCTTGTCAATTCATCCAAATTGGACTGAAATCATTTGATCAATCTCCAAACACAAGACAGATTTGTTCCACGATTTTTCCCGTTCTCTTTGGCCATTGTGCCGGGGAAACCCGGGGAAACCCCGCAGTCCATGGTGAGGAGATTCTGCGAGAGATCCAAGGTTTGAAGCGACGGGCAATCGACCAAGGCTTGAGCCTGTGGATCCACCAAGCTCGGCCATGAAAAGGGTTGTCATGGAAGGACAGCACCATTCAAAAAAACTCGTGGGCATTCGTGGGCCATGTGGGCTTGGAGATGTCCTAATTGGGTAATGAGTGATTGCCAAAAAAATCCATGGACGGTTTAATACGAAAATGACCAATTCTGTGATGTTTGACCATGACGAAACACCCGTTGTTCGAGGTACCTGTCGCAAGATAAGTTATACAATTGTCAAAAGCATTGTGAGGTTGTTTCTTGGCAAATTGTCTCGAATTGCATTATCCTGTCTTTACTTGAGGCCAAGGGTAAGTGGCGAAAGCTAGCAAGGCCGTTGCGTGTCGGGTGAAAAAAGTGTCCAGGTGCAGGGACATTCCTCCCAAACACCTTGCTGAAGGTAGCAATGTTGGGAAACGTCGGGAAAAGGAACAACATGAAAGAAAAGGAAAGAAAACAAAACGTTTTCGAAAGAAAATGGTCCAAGAAATGCCGAGGAGAATAAGAAAAGAAATTGCAGCAACATCATGATATGCCGATGAAGCAATATATGGCCCTCACCCCTATCCAAGGTGCATTATTAGCCCATCATTTGACAAACAAACCAGCATCAATTATGCATAATTATGCTATACCCCGTTGTGCTCAAGGCCGATCTTTAGTGGTTAAATGTCCCTTTTCAAATATGTCCCCATAAGATTCGAATTGCTTCTTTCCATAGGGTTAACACAATTTCTGAGTGTTTAAGCCCCGCTGGTTTCCCCAGTTTCTTACCCTTTGGTAAACTAACATAGCTATGGAAAATCACCATTTTTAATCGGTAAATCAACTATAGACTATAAATGGCCATGTTCATTAGCTATGTTAGTTTACCAAAGGGTAATTGAAGAATCCCCCAGATTTTTTGAGGCAACCAACAGCTGGGTGTTTTTTTCGCCAAGAAACCAAGGTTCCAAAGGCCACATCATTGATGGCCGCATTGCGCAGCAGAGCCTCTGCGATGCTGTGGATATTGCCCAAGATATTGTACTAAGATATAGCAACCCCAAAAAAAGATGCAGAAAAGTCAGATTTAGTTCTGTTGAAAAAATGGTAAATCGAATCTTTTTGTATCTATATTTCTTCGGGGTACTATAGATATTAGCCATAATGATCATGCATTTTATGACATTCAATGACAAGCGTAACGAAACACAAGAAATATCGCAAAGTGCGACGAAACACAACCAAAATGTGTACAAACATATTCGCGAAAAATCATCCACAACCCCAAAAGTACAGCAAAAATATGGAGAAAGCCAACAACCCCATCAATATTAACAAGCCCAGTGCTTCATAGTGCTTCCCGCCTGCTGCAAATCCTTGTACTTCATCCACTGGTCCACAACCTTGCTATATGTGCCATGGAAAACGTTGGGGACCCATGGTCGGTCATCCATCCCAAATTGGGGAATCCAAACATAATAGTTGTATAAAAATGTATAAAATCCCTATTCATGACCCCGAAGTATGGGAAAACAACCGATTTTTTGATGGCCCTATGGAGCATCTGAACCACTCTGAAAGAAGCGCTTACGTCATGAGACCTGAAAATGACGCTGGACCACTTTCACTTTGCATGGTTTTTCTGACGACTACCAGCTACTTCTGTTCAAACATATTGGAACGCAAAAATCTCCAACTTGAGGCTAAGTTTGTGCAAGAAATTCCTAGGAGCTAGGGGTTGCAAAATTCAACCATACCTACATGAAATATAAAGTCAAACTAGGGATTCATAAAGCTCTCGATAGTTTGCTTAGGAAATTGTGCAGCAAATTCTCACTTTCTTGCGTTAAGCCCCTTTGATTGATTAGTGGAAGATCCCTTGGAATGGTTGGTGGGGATTTCCAGTGGATTTATGATCATCACCAATGTATTACTTATAACATGGCTTGGTCTGAGACCCCAAAAATCTGAGTTCAGCATTTTCTCTGCAGAAAAATGCCATCAGAAAAAATCACTATCTACACACCCTCTCTGCCATTTTCAGACCCATATAAACAGTAGGTACCAGCTGAGTTCTCGACTCTCATCAGCTTCATGGAGACCTCAAAAAAGCGGCAATTTGGGTTGGCGATACGGGGATACCATGGGAAAAAACGCAGATCCAGAGGTGTCCTGAAAAAAATGTCCCTTCAAAAAAAGACTATCAGCTTCGGGGTTAGAGATGAAAGAAATCGGAGATTCACTAGTCGACTAGTCCAACCATGATCTAATCATTGGACTGATTTTTGGTGTTTTACAGAAACACCAAGAGCTAAAATTGCCATCAAATCTAGGGGTGGTCGCCAGCAGATGTTCCCATCATCCAATTCTGGGAGCTGAAAGTTGTACTTTGTCGGTTGAAAATTCGATATGAACAAATGAAATGGGCATTGGACTATACCAAATTGGGATGTTTTTGGTTTTCTGACCAACGCAAATAATATGTTCACCTTCAATCAACCAAAATTTGATTTTTACCAGCAACTATACCCTATGTTCAGATAAAGCCACCTATTGTCCCAGTCTTCCCTACTTAATCTCACACTCCATGCATTTGTGGAGATCCTAAAATAGAACATCTATTGTCCATTCATGACAGCCCCTCGCGATGCACCTGGCTGGTCCTTTCTCTCCTGGCATTCCGCAAGCTCAACCGGAAAGCAAGCCATTTGTATGTCCATTGGTATCCAGTATCAGCCACTTTCAACACCTGCCGGGGCGACATGTTGACTTCCTGGGAGGCGTTGGCACTGCTCGAGGTGGCCTCAGAGCCGCGCGCAAGCACGGCAGGTTTCTTTTTGCAGCTGCAGACCAAGGCCGTGCCCGGGCGCCCCAGCAGTTGTGGCACCTAATATGGGCGATGCGAAAGTGGCTTGAACCAAGCATTTGATCAACCATTTGATGAGGATGTAAATGGAGATATGTTATATGTTTGATTCTTGGAGATAATGGAAATATGTTGTATGTTGGACCAAGAATTTCCTACGGTGATTTTTGACGAGAACATGTTATGTTGCATATTGTCACCAACTTGATATGAGATTTGGATGTCTGAAAACCAGGGATTGACCCCCTTTCAGATAAGGCCAAATGGGAATGTACAGTACAGGGGGGATTTGAACAACAACGATTGCGGTATGAAACCGACCATGGGGATATCATTGGGATTGAAGGAATGTAACAAACCAGATGATATTTGAGATTGTCCAGAATTGGACAAACAAATATTTACCAACACGCACACACATCCTTTATATATTGTTGAAAAAACTGGGAAAGCAATTTGTTGGTAATGTTTTACAAAAAAAAAAAACACAATAATGGGGACGACAGAATGATGGGAATAATCGCCAACGAGAATTGTATGTAATGTCAACCCCGGATTGATAAACCCGGGGTACCATTTTAGTAACAGATTATCACTATTTGGTTGGGTACCCCCAAATTAATCAACCAGTGTTTATTAATCCAGGATTTGAATTATCAACTTAGCAACCAAAGATGGGAATATTCCTCCGATATGGTTCAAAATGCTAATATCATATCTATGTATCTATATATACATTCTACCAACCAAGTCTAAAAATAGAATGCATATTATGTATAATATATAAATATTAAGATATACCAATGGTTGGGAAATCATGTGATTGGGAAATAGTCTACCATAAGTACTGAAACATTCATGGTTGGGAATAGTTGCCAACAAATTTTCGCGGCAGATTACAAGATCTGGGGGCTGGTCACCAAATCTACCAGGTCGTCACCATGGTGTTTTTTTCACCAAGCCGCTATGGTTTTCTTGTAATCCCACCCCTTTTTTATACAAAACACCCCCCCAGAAACCATGGCTTAACAAGGGATTTACACATATTTGGGACCATAGAATGGGGTGTTTCATATTGGGGGATGGGATCAATTTTTCCCAAAGAAATTCGCAAGAAATCGACTCCTTTGAGGCCCCCAACCCATGGAAAGCTCCTGAAGCTTTCGTTCCAAGCGATGTGTCTCGCTAATCACCTGTTGCATGAATCACCAAGCAGATTTTGCTGGCTGTTGCACCATGTTTATCCCACATTTCCCTTTTGGGTTGGTTCAAAACCCTTTCAAGAATAGCCCCACAACCGTTAGGGCGGAGAAAAAAATCATGTGCCAGATATCTCATCACAAACTATCGCTGGAGTGGTGCAAAACCATCAGGAGATCCGCGATCCGCGCACCTGGTCTTTCGCACTGACCTCATCGTCCAACTTGCGCCTCAGCGAGCCCAGGTCCCGGGGACATCGCCATAAGCCTACCATGACTGGGGATGCTTCAAATCCCATTTAACATTTTGGGATATTTTGGGGATGGTTGATTAAACTGGGTTTACCACATTCAAGATGGCCAAACCACCGGCTTTGCTACGGTCAGAGGTTGAAATCAACATCCTGCATCTCTCTGACCCTCTCTTTGAGTGTCCCACGTCAGCTGGACCATCTGCATCTTCATCTTCTCCAAACTGGGCGCCGAAGCAGCCCCGCTACCAATTCTCTGAAAGAGGTTTGGGGCGCCAAAAAATGGTATGCTTCACCTCATGAAAATGGAGTCGTGAACACCATTGAAATGAGGAAAATCTAGCAAATTCTGCCTCGAAAAGGCGGTGCTTTTCAGCAAAAGAATGTCATTCCTGCATGTGACGCCATAGTGAGACGGTCTAAGTGTTGGCTCCTCAAAATGTCGTCTTGCCCCAAGTGGCTTCGCACCCACAATGAGCAATCACTACTGCACCAGAGCTGGGATCGCCCCACTCTTGCACCTTCGATCTGACACTCTGCGCCTCGGAATTGCAACATGTATCCCGTGGTCCGTGGTTTCGGGGCCGGAAAAAAAGTCGCCACAAAACCAGCCAAAATGTTCTAGTTGAAGGGACCAGCTATGTTTTCCAATCTACATATCTATCAAGTTTCTAAATCCATCATGATCTGGTGAGTCTGATATCTTTGCCCTTCCATTGGATCCACACCTCCAATTCCGCCACAGATCTCTCACTTTGGACCTGCTACACCAGCTGGTTGGTGGAGGTTCACACCAGGGAATCAACTCCCAAAGGTGATTTTAAACGATAAGGTTCTGTAAAATGAACAGTTCACCCCCCTACATATACAGTATGTATGTGTATGTATATATATATATAGCATTATATAACACTTGTACCAACTGAAAAAGCCTCTCACGTGGGTTCCACTCCAATTTCCAACCAAAACATCTTGCTCTACCGTCACCTGGGCTTCAAGGTTTGACTTTTCCTTTTGGTGAAGTTCCTGCACGATTGACTTGGCAGACACAACTTGACTCGGCAACCAGTTGATCAATGCAAGACCCCAGTGATTAGTAGGAGTCCTCTGAATATTGATCATTCCACTTACAAAAAGGGACCTCAAATCCGAAAATCCTTTCCCTCAATTTTTTATACACACCTTAAGAAACCTTGGGTTACTGCTGACTCTCTTAATTTCCCGCTTTTGTATGTAGGTGCATGTGCGAACATAGATATGGATATAGATATGGACAAACATCCAGATGCAGATATAGATATAATATAATATATATATAGATAAATGTAGATGTACAGATACAAAAAGATATAGACGATGCTTAACTCCCAGGGGTTGGTCAAAGCTGAGCAAGTCCTTCAATGCCATCACCTCACGCTTGAGGCGGTCATTCTCCTGGCACCATTGTAGGCCATCGATGCATCAAGAAATGCAGTGAAAATTTCGAACTAACAGGACCATGCAATTTATATATATGGGGATGGGTCAAAACCCTCTCCCCCTGGTGAACATCAAAATGAACATCAAAATAGCTGGTAAATGGATGTTCATCCCATTAAAAATGGTATTAATAGGTATTGATCCATAGCCATATATCAACAGTGGATCAACAAAATGGACCATCTATTCCTCATACTCCATGGAAATTCAACAGTTTGTTATGGAGAATCATCATTTTTGATAGGTAGATCAAAATAATCTATGAAACTAAATTAAACTAAATTAGCTCATATAGTATGATACAATATACAATATATGATATATAACATAAAACATGTATGTTCTATTACAATATTAAAACATATAAAACATAAAATATAATATATACTATATAATTTAATATTATATAATATAATGTAGCATAATATAACATAATATAATACAATACAATATAATATAATATAACATCATATAACATCATATAATATAATATAATATAATATAATATAATACAATATCTATCAATATCTATATACTATATAATATATAATAAAATAAAATATAATATAATATAATGTAATATAATATAATGTAATATATTATATTTTATTGTAATATGATATAAAATAATACAATACAATATAATATGATATAATACAATATAGCATAATATAACATAATACAAAAACCAATATCATATACATATGCACATACATGTACATATACATATACATATACATATACATATACATATACATATATATTTACATATACATATACATATAC
>Ga0126342_10006069_pt1 | contig 21320 bp, 13 predicted proteins | sample Cyp1metagenome_FD_92528 | JGI IMG/M metagenome (GOLD analysis project Ga0126342, IMG submission 92528) | Coral microbial communities from Lord Howe Island, Old Settlement Bay, Australia - Cyphastrea 1 metagenome | ecosystem: Host-associated > Invertebrates > Cnidaria > Coral ...
CAACAAGGATCCTAAAACCCATTGCATTCCGTACGCGTTTCCATGGTGAAACCATAAAAATGCTATGACTTAAACGGAGCTGCTATGACTTAAAACGTTCGCAGCGTTTCCATGCGAAAACAATCCCCCTGCAATGACTTAAAACGAAATGCTATGACTTAACCCTTCCACTTGTATGTCCCATGTTTTGTCCCATGGCTGCACCCATGGCTGCACCTGTTGGCATTTCCAAAACAAAGAGCAGAGTGTATTCTCCCGGCGACAACTCCGTGCTGATGCTGTGTCGAAACTCACGACCTGAACGTGGCTTTTCGACGGGGCCATCCATCGAAACAACGTAAAATTCCTGGGATTCACTGGTTCAATATGGCTTCAATAGTGAGAAAATTGAACAGAAACAGATTTTTTTAACTCATTGTCAAATTTCTGGTTGACTTCTGTTGACTTCTGTTTTCCCATGGTGCAACAAGAAATCGACGTTTTTTTTGTTTGAAACATTTTGAAACACATTTTTTGAATATCTTTGAATAGTGAAAAGGGTGACTTTTTTTTTTCATCGTGCTATGACCTGACCCTATACGGCCTAGGGACTCCGGGGACCGCTGCATCTTATTTGTGTGTCTGAAAATGGAGTTTTTGGCACACAAGCCATTGCCATTTTATGACAGGGATAATGATGATGAACTCATGGCATATTCGGTGTACCTCATTTGCCAAGTATAACATAGTATAACCAAGTAAATATATAGTAAAATTCGAGTTTCATTGAAAATTTACCATTAGCTTAACCAATAGCATTGTTTAAAATCTTCAAACAAACTCATTTTACTTGGCTGATACTAACGGCCGGCCGTTGGATCTGTTGGATGTCTTCAGCTTGTCACAACGGAGTTGCCATGTCCTGGATCGGTTGTGGGTTGACCTCCCATTGGTTGCCATGGTGATGCGCAAATGGACTGCGGTTTCCTGTGATGCTTCTACCCTCTGGTAAACGTTTACATAACTATAGAAAATCACCATAGAAATAGTGAAATTTCCCATGAATAGCATGGTGATGTTCCATAGTTATGTAAACGTTTACCAGAGGGTATGTTCCAGTTTAAGATAAGATACAAACTCCAACACTGCAATAGCCCCCCTTCTCTCTCTAGTAACCTAAGCTCCGAGATCACTACCATACTACCGTACGGACATCAAACATGGCAATGGAAATCTCCATATAGTTCGACTTTTCTGGCGTTATATTTAGTTCGGGTCTTTCCCAGCCAGCCAAGTTTGATTTTTCAGAGGGTGATGAGTTCGGATGGAACCAGCATGAGTTCGGTTCACCGACCTGAGTCCACCTAACAAATTCCCCATAAAGATGAAGCAAGGCTGGTTGGAACCTTCCCAAAATCTTGGGGTCCGCGTATTTTTTTTAGTACTACGGATGACCAAAATCAGCAGGGGCTGCTCCCAAAAGCTCACCATGTTCCCGCCAAAAAGCGGCGATGACTTACCGATTTACCTACAAGGTTAGGTCCACCAGTTACAAGTTGGTTAGTTACAAACCCCATGAATACTATAGTCATATATATCTACCATAAACCATAGAATTCAGCCACCTAAATCATAAGTTAGGTCCCCCAATTCTAAGTTTTTCTTGCCATAAATCAAACTTAGTTTACTGGAGATATAAACCAACTTAGCCACTTAGCCATCTAGGAGGACCCCCACCTTGTATGCCTTGGAGCAACCCTGCCCGGCCCGGCTGCCCGGCCCGGACCCACAGCACCTGCCGCGGGGATTCGACGTGTGAGGATCTCGTTGTTGGGATTCGACAGGGCCAACCATGCTTCATCTTGACGCCCTGATGGAAGGCCGGAGGACTTGCTGCTGAGGAGAGGATGGGGGATGGGTACTCTCCAGTAACATTAAATTGTTGACCCTGCCAGAAAGGGGTTGGAAGATTAGTGAAACCACTAAAAAAAATGTGATTTTCAGGTCTATGTTAATTTACCAGCGGGTAACCATTAGTAAAGTCGTTGGATTTGAGCAGGGTTCAAAACCCGCGCAGGAGTCATTCCATTGTGTTGAGATTCCGGGATTCCCAAATCATGGATGATGGATTTTAATCATCGCCAACAAAAGCCAGGGAGTGTGGCCCCCTGTGATAATTCACCATTCTATCGCACTGTAACTGTGGTAACCCCCAAATAGATAGAACATGATAGAACAGTCTTTCCAGGACATAGATGGTATTCTAATTGAGATTTCCATTTTTATAAGCAATCAAAAGGGGTTTTGGTCATTGTTCATGTCAAAAAAGAACATGATGATGGGCTCAGAGGATCGTTTTCTGAGATGAGCTCGGAAAACTCCACCACCATTCGAGACGCGCCACCGACCGGGGAGACAACTACTACAACAACAACAACAACAACAACTACTACTACTACTACTACTACTACCACTACCACCACTACTATCACTATCACTATCAACTTTCATCATCAACAAATCTTCATTTACCGATTTCTTAAGGACGTTAAACCCCCGTTTTGCCCACTTCGTTTGACTCCCGTTCTTCATCTGGCACGTTTCTGACGGTTCCACGTCAGCGCCTGGTACCAAGACCGGCCGCGCAGGCACGGTGGGCGCATGCGTCGTCAGCCGAAAGATGGAAGCTTCGGAGACCTCGTAAAACCGGCACCGGCACCGCTGGAACTGTTTGCTTTTTTTGTTAGCAGTTGAACCATGGAAAAAAAAAATGGAAAAATATGGGGAAAAATATCCATATGAGTAAATCAGTAAATCCAGATTTCACCATGGACAAATGGATGAAAGATATTGAAATATGGATGAAATTATGAGTAAAATTGAGTAAATCCTTTTTAACCCCAAATTTCATGTCTATGATAGGTTCTAGGTAGTCACTGGTCGGTAACAAGAAGTTGGGTATAACATGGCATAACTGTATAATAACCTCCATATAAGTTGGGATGTTTCCCCTCTAAGTACGGCTTTTGATAAGCCCTTGGTAAGCCGAAAAAAAGTGCACTCATTGATATCCGGCCATCCCCCGATGATCCGTCGGGTTATGACTAGTTCCAGCGATTCGAAATCCACCATAGTTGCCATAGTTCCACCATACATCCATCTGGGTAAATTATAATAATTCACTAACCTGAATTAAGGCCATTTGGGGATGATTTCCCTTATTAACCATGATTCCAGTGAGGGAGAACAGTGAGGTCGTGATGAAATTTACCCAGATCCATCATCCACCCCATCCATCCACCCTGTCTCCCCCTGTTCCCCAACCCCCCAACCCCCAACCCCTCCTGTATCTCAATGGCATGCAGACCTCCCAACGATCCCGGCGCCGCCGACGTCGTTTCGACGTCTGGTGGTCGGGTCAAATCGAAGTGATCCCGCAGGGCAAAGCGACGCTGGCGGAGGACCTGCCGCCTGGGAGCTGCTGAAGCCCTGTTGGTTCAGTGGCATTGTGATGGGTAAATGGTGGTTAAATGGTGGTTAAATGATGGTAAATGATGGTAAATGATAACATAGGCATTATGATCAATGGCCATGACTCAGGAACCGATTGATTGGAGGTACCGATTCCATATATTTTTGGCCTATGTTTCATCATCAACCAGTCAATGGGAAGCTCAGGATCCTAAAATGGAGGTACGTAAACGTAGCATATTTCTGGCCATATGAATTGTGGGGATATTCCCTGAAATTTAGGCCTGAAAAATAGGCCAAATATATATATATGGAATCGGTACCTCCAATTTAGGTTCCTAAAATGGCCATTGATTAGATGGGGGGTTCCTGGAATGGGGATATCCCCAAGCTATGGATGATTTGGGTGCACCCCTATGACTTAGGAAACCTCCATATGGGCTTTTTAACTTCATAACCTATCCATGGGGACTAAAGGTTCATATGGAAATCTCACTTTTAATCATAATCAATGGATTTCTTCTTAACTTCATAACCTACCCTCTGGTAAACTAACATAGCTATAGAAAATCACCATGTTTAATGGGAAAACTCACTATTTCAATGGCCATTTTCAATAGTTATTTTGACATAACCAGAGGGTATCTTTAATTTCATCCATTTGGGGATTTTGTGATTCTCACAATCCATGGGAACTCCGGCCTAAGGTCCAGCACCGAGTAGGACGAAAAACCACATGTTTCACTGGGGTGAACGAACCCGCTCGTTATGTGCTTCAGGGACCACATTGGCGGTTTCACCAACCAGGTTATAGGGATATCATGGGATTCAATGTTTGATTCTCAGAGGGTTTTTGTGGGATTTAACCAACAATATGTTTGGAAAAAAACATTGCGATATATTGTTGTTTCATCATCATGTCTGGTGTGTGTGTGTGTCGCTGATTTGAGGTAGGTGTTTTATTGACTAACTATTCGAAGGTACTTGGAGGATCATCAGCCCCGATTTCTGGAGTTTTCCCATATATACCCGGCCTGGTAAATATACAAAAAACGAACTGGAAAGATCCACCATGCTATCAATGGGTAGTCATCCACTATTTCGACTGGGCCATGTTCAACTTCGCAAACTCTAAAAAAAAATCACCAGAGGGTTTTTGTGGTAGTTCACCAACCCCACTGCCCAATTTTTCGAGTGATCCCTACGTACCTTTTCCCAACCGAAAAACCATCTGTGCCCTTCCCCCAGCCGCCAAGAAACTCGGTCATAAAAATTCCATCCGTGCTCTGCTCCTTGGAAAAAGGGGCCATCAATGGGAGGATGTCACACATCATAACAGCTTGGCAGGTGGGCTTTATATGGGCTTTATGACATTTTATGACCTGGTACCAAGAAAAACAGGTGAAAAACTCAGTAAATTTCACCAGCAATTAGGTTTTTTTTGGTGTGGTGAAATAAATTGGGTACAATGATTTTTGTTCGTCAATCCTAAAAATAGACCAAAATCTGTGCTTTTGCGGGTCTTTACTTTTGACTCATAGCCATATCATGGGATGTAATATACCCTCTGGTAATTTAACAGTTTGCTGTTGACAATGCCTCATTGATAGTTGATTTACCTATTAAAGATGGTGATATTCCATAGTTATGTTAATTTACCAAAGGGTATATCTGAACCATCATTAACCATATATTAACCATATATTAACGTTATATGTTAGTTCACCAGAGGGTAATCAAATAACGGGATACTCCACTTATGTCTGTTGAATTCGCCCCATGAATTCAGCACTTACCAGGACTCTGGAGCGCTGGGCATTTGAAACACGCCCCAAAATTGGGAAACCACAGATGGGTTTATCTGAAAATGTGGTATACCTATGGTAGAGGCCTTGAAAGCCAGCTGTTACATGTGGGCTATGGACTTTTTTTCGCTATACCTCCAAATCACTGTTTTAAAACGAAGAAAGTGATCATTGACCCGTCGATTGTGGGGTTTTTTCCCCTGAATTTTCAGACGAACCCAGAGAGTTCACCAACGACCAAAACAGCTTCCCGGAGCAATTTTTGGCGGACCAACTTTGATGGTTTTTTAATGAATGGATTAACTTTAAAAGGAAACCCGATGAATGATTCCATAGTTCAACGCATGGGATTTTGAGTTTTGGGACCAGGCACTTAATGCATTGGTGCAAGAATCCCGGTTTTGATGGTTTAATCCCTGTTTTTCCTACTCTTGGTGGGTACGCCCCGCTATCAATATGGTAGTTAATTGGAAAGTTCTCCAATCAACAGATGGATGGCATCCAATTTTTCATGGAGTCGAGACCGCGAAGCCGGAAAAGAAACATTTCCGAGACAATCGCAGCGAGAGGTGTCGGCCAGACTGCTTGGAAGCAAGATTTCTTTGCTTCCAGGGCCCAGCTCGCAGCATTCATCGTGAAGGCGGACTCGGCCTCTCCTTTTTTCAAGCCGTGGACGACCGAGGTCGCAACGCAACGCAGGTCTCTTCTTCAGCCGGGTCGTTTCATTGCAGCCCACCGAGACAGATGATTCATCTAGTGCGTGATCTTGCCTACACCTCAATGGTCAGAAAATCCTCAGGAAACAGAGTTTTTACCCGGCCTGGTAAACGTTTACATAGCGAATTGGAAAGATCCACCATGCTATATAGCTGGGTAAATCCACTATTTCGACTGGGCCATGTTCAATACAAATTACCAGAGGGTACCCCCAAAGCATAAGGGAGTCCTGTAATGTTCCCATCACCCGATAGGATTCTATCACGATTGGTAAAGGACCATTTTTCACCTCCCACTCACCCGCGCGAGGTACCCCGCGAGGTACCCCAGAATATAACTAGGTATTTTCATGGTAAAAATGAGGGTTTGTCTGAAAATACCACAAATTTGATGGCTTATCATCGTGTTCAACGCGAAAACTGCGGCGGTTGTTTTCTCATTTTCAGACACGCCCATTTTTTGTTTATCCCTTACTTTTGGGTGCAGTTCCAATTAATGGAAATAGAACCATAGTTACAAGATTTACTATTCCAACTCAGGGATGTTACATGCATCAAAGTTAGGCCACCGGGCCAACTGCACCCCCACGTTGTTTAGCCGTAATTAAGCAGTCTATGGGATAACCCCGCTTCGGAACTTACTAACCAGGTTTGTTAACTGAGTATGTTCTTGTAGATCCCATTCTATCCCCATTGATAGATGATTCTCCCATTATAACCCCATCATAATAAACCCATTGTCACCATGTTTAGAATTGTACACCCAAGTGGGTTTGTCTGAACATAGTATATCCCTAAACCCAGTGGTTTTAGATAAGAATGTTGCCGAGAAGAAAATGCCATTTTTAAATATTTTTAATATGTCCCAATTTTCCGACACACCCAGCTGTATTATCCTCTGGTAATCAAACATTGCGTGCTGGAAAATCCTACACGTTTTTCATGATTTTCCCAGCTGTAAACCTCCATTTTTTACAGGGGAATGTGCGATTGGCACTTTTGACTACTGGAGGGTAATACAAAAATATTCCTCATTATATGTTCCATTCTTGATTGTTAATATCCCATCAACATTCCATGAGAATATCCCACCAGATAAAATATTCCCTAAGTAGAATTGTCCAACTATTTAGCAATTGCTAGCCATCATTGCATAGCCATGTTTGGTTCCAAAAAAATATCATTCGATAATCCCCGTCAAATGGTTAACATTATGTCTCCTTTTGTCTCCGGTTTTGCCCCAAAAAATTGATCGCAGCAAATTTCAATTTACCCTCTGGTTATTTAACATAGCCATGGAAAATCACCATTTTTAATAGGTAAACCATGTATAAATGACCAGTTTCAATAGCTATGTTAAATTACCAGAGGGTATTTCATGAATATCCCCATTACGTAATAATGTAAAATGATTTGTATAGCAAATTAAAAAAAAGTACTGATTCATGTAAATGTTCCAGTTAAAAAATCATTCTATAGCCTCCGCTATGATATATTCCCCAAGTGACTATATAAATGCATACTCCAGTAATACATATGTCTGTATGTATGTATATATATATATATTACTAATGATATTAGTAATTGTGGCTATATATGCATTATCCCATCACAATGATTATGGATCATACTTGATGGAAAATAAGCCATTAGATAGCGATTATATAGCCAGGATATAATCATTGTGGTGAAGATTAACTATATCTACCAGTGAAATTATAGCGTTTATTACCCATTATTCACTACCCATTATTCATCACAGTAATCATTACTATCTCGTTATCTATTGTCATTATCATCATCCATTATTATGATATCAGTATAATAATCATTATAATAATCAGTTTAATAATCATTATAATAATCATTATAATAATCATTATAATGATCATTATAATGATCATTATAATAATCATTATAATAATCATTATAATAATCATTATAATGATCATTATAATAATCATTATAATAATCATTATAATGATCATTATAATAATCATTATAATAATCATTATAATGATCATTATAATAATCATTATATATTACCAATTCTCACCCCACCTTTCACTCCGAAAAAACACTTCGTTCCAAGCAGCCAATCGCCTTGGCCAGGCACCCCCCTCACAAAGCCACGCAGCTGGCCCAAGGAAGTCCTGGCCGACTCGCGTTTCGGCGACCCGTTGCGACCCGGAAAAAAACAGGAAAGTGCTGTGAAAATGTGCTAAAAACCATCATGTTCATGAAAAAATACCATGTTTATAGGAAAAAAATACCATGTTTATAGGAAAAAAATACCATGATTATAGGAAAAAAATACCATGTTTATAGGAAAAAAATACCATGTTTATAGGAAAAAAATACCATGTTTATAGGGAAAAAATACCATGTTTATAGGAAAAAAATACCATGTTTATAGGAAAAAAATACCATGTTTATAGGAAAAAAATACCATGTTTATAGGAAAAAAATACCATGTTTATAGGAAAAAAAATACCATGTTTATAGGAAAAATACTAAGTTTATACATGAGAAAAAAAGCGTCAAATCGAATTCCAAAGTAGTGATTCAGGACATTTCATGGTGATTTTGATTGGAGACCGGCAGTTCTGCCATGAAAAATGATGGTCTAACAATGTCTGACATATTTTAATAAGGATTTAGCTGATTTAATCATCATTTTTTTGGGGTAAATTTGTGGTCAAATGAACCACGATGCAATTGTAGTGAGGAAAATGATGATCATACCCTATGTTCAGGGGAAAAAGACCATGCCACTATAGGGTAATATGGGTAATTTTTACGATCTTCCTGGATTGAGGAAATCGAAGTTTTTTTAGTAATTCGCAATGGTTGTATCAAGTCGCAAGTTTGATGTAATGTCTTACGTTTTTACCATAACCAATATATATATATACGTATATATATAACATAGTTCTGTGAAAATAAAAAAAAAACATGAAATCCCTCATCAAATGTCATTAAACCTCCATTTTACTCCGTGAAATCCCACATTTTAAAATGTTCGCGCCTGCGCCATGCTCGACATCGGCACAGGGCCTAGGCGCTTCACCATCTCGTCAAGGAATCCCTATATGGTTGGTGGTTGACCTACCCCTCTGAAAAGTATGACTTCATCAGTTGGGATGACATGACATTCCCAATATATGGAAAAATATCTGGGACATTATGGTAATTGACTGGTAATTCATGGTAATTGACTGGTAATTATATAATTAATGGTAATTGAGTGGAAATTCATAAAATTCATGTTCCAAAGAACCAACCAGCTATGGATTGGTAATGTGATATCTCAATATCTAAAGAGAGTTGTGGCAATGCGTGGACACTACTTGCGTCAGCAATGAATATCTTATAATATCATATAATACCCCCATCTTGGTTGTTCAAAAATCTGCTTTCTCGCCCGATGTTCTTTGATGATTGAGTTTCCATAAAAGTCGGAGATGCCCCCAAAAAAAAATGATGACCCCAAGCAAGTCATCAAGATTTCTCCCTATCTTCACGCCTAGAGTCCTAAGTCTTCAGACATTTTGGGGGGGCGTTGGGCAAATCCTATGTCATCACCTTATACACAACTCCTAAGTCATTTGCATATCCCATCTCATGAAATACTACTTGGTTGAAAACGATTTCCCTACTATGGGTTAGTTCATAATCCCCAATTACACAGCTTGGCGAATTCCCCATAATCTGTCAAGCAAGGTATTTTCAGTAGGTAAACCCAAGAAATTCCAACCATTCCCTAAATCACCAGTAGATTCATAGCCTTGGCTTGCCCACAAGCTAGTCAGCTCCTGGCGAAATCCCCCATGTTTCACGGTGCCCCGTTGTTCGCCATGCTTCCTATCTGCAGTTCGAAGTCATAGTTGGCACAGTGCCCTCCAGCGATTCCGCTGCCATCATGATCCTTAGGTCTCGAACTCTGCAAGGCACCAGCACGGGGAGCTGTTAAATGATACAAGTACTGCAGCTTCAGGGAACAAATCATCATTCATTGACATGTACCAACAAAAAAAGGATTATGACCATTAAGAAACAGCACCAATTTGCAGAATCCCACCCTCCCTTGGTATTCCTCTTCGAAATAACTGATTTGAATCATGTTTCGGATCCCCCAGTTTAAAACCCACAACTGCCTCTTTCTTTATATACAAGAAAGGGATTGTCAACGTCCCCCAATTATGTTTGTTGGTTCATGTAACCTCCATCTAAACACAGATATACCCCAACCCCAAACCACTTATTTTAGATATATCCACCATCTCTCAAATTCATTTGAGCTTCATTTGTAACTATAAGAACTCCATCTAACTATAAAACTAATATCCAACATAGACCCAGACATTATAGTTACAAACCAACTTACCCAGGGGCGCTTCAGGTGGACCTGGTCCATAAAGTGATCCTTACCAAACTACGAAAATCCTCCATGTGGGACGTGTGCAACCCTCTGGATAGCGTCTTCTAAACACCATTGTGGCAACCCCAGAAAAGCAAACAAAACATATTTGGACGCAACCGGAAATTATGTTGCGTAACTCTCATCTTTCTCGCATCCGGAAATTGTGTTCTTCTTTTCGTTGGATCTTCTTCAAGATATCCTCAAATTTGGATCAGTATCGAATCGAAAGAAACAAAAAACAAAAAAAAACATCTGCAGTTTAGGCCATACTCACGACCTTGACGCCATCCCCACCGAGAAAAACAGCACCGGCCAAGAGACGTCACTGAGAATCCACAGGGCAAAGGGCATCGCTGGGGGCAGCAAGCGCTGAAGAACCTCCCGCCATTTACCAAAACATCGGGGGTTAAGATCTGCGATAAAAGTTGGATATACAAGCAAGAATTTAATATGGGGATATATCATACATCATATTATATATATATATATATATATATATCATATTATAGCTATATATATATGAAATATATAATATATTATATATAATATATTATATATAGAATATATAATATATAATTAATATATGCAGGAACTCCCAGATAGAAAGGCCTTCACCAAATGATGTTAAAAGTGATGCTCAGCACATAGGCCACGTCAGGTGTGCCACCGTTCTATCTACTCAACCATATAGGAAGAATACGACCCTTTAGGTTGGGGGGAGAACTATCATGGAACCATATAGGAAGAATGTCACCTGTACCCCTAAGATCCTTTAGGAAGAGGATACGACCCTTTAGGTTGGGGAATATCATATAGGAGGAATATCAAATACCAAGATACTTCTAAGGGGTAAGACCCTCTAGGTTGGTGTGGGTTTTCATGGCACCATATAAGAAAATATCAGTAGTTATAAAAATATCTTAGGGGTACGACTCTTCAGGTTTGGGGAAGAGTTATAATGGCACTGTATCAGAAAAACATAAAATATTACATATATATAATCTTCAACCATCATGAGGATATAATGAGACAATGCTCTTGAGACGGAAGCAAACAGCACTATGGGGATGTACGTGTTCAAGCAAGTTAGGACAGCTCGATGCATGACAACCCTGTAGAAGAATAGGACCCTGAACGGTGCAGCACAAAGCGTGACAAGAAAAGGATTTCAGCCCATTAAATTGAAAACCTGTCCTTCCAAAAATCACCTTGCGTAATGGACGACATGACCGGAGCCCAAAGCACATGCTTTGCCAAATGTCACTCACTGACTCTTGACCCCTCGAAAACACTATAGAATATATGATATGGAAGTGGCAAACTTATTTGGGGAACAACGTCATAGTGGATTTCGGCTTTCAAGTCGCTGATGCAAAGGTGGAATCAACACCTCTAACCAAGTAGGCCACAGGCAAGCCAGGAGCAAAAGTTTCAGAATTGGCATCTCCTTTCTGAAACACGTTCCAAAACAACAAGTGAGAGATATCAAAACGAAGCTCTATAGACAGACATCCTTCAAAAACTGCAAGTTGCAGTCGTGAAAAATGAGCTTTTGTGCCAGACGTCCTTCAAAAACTGCAAGGCGAAGATGCTGAAACGAAAATGTTGTGCGAGACATCCTTCCAACACTGCAAGTTGAAGACGTGAAAACAAAGCTCTCATGCGAGACTTCCCGCAAAAGTGACAGTTGAAGAGGTGAAAACGAAGCTTTCGTGCGAGACTTCCCGCAAAAGTGACAGTTGAAGAGGTGAAAACGAAGCTTTCGTGCGAGACTTCCCTCAAAAATTGAAACTTGCCTTTGTCACAACGAAGCTTTAGGGGCACAGACGATAGCCTGCGCAACGCTTGGTTTGTGTGACCCGCGTGGCACTTTAAGCCCATCTCATCATCTGCGCCCCCATAGAACATCGTTCCAGCAGCCTCAAGAGCGGTTTAGGGGCACAGACGACGAGGAAGCCAAAGGCCTGAGAGGATCAGATCCAACTGCGTTGCCGCAAGTCCTGATGGGCCGAGCTTGGGAGGTAAAGGACCAGGTTGGACCCGCGAGGCGCCGTCGCTTAGCCGCCTTTCCGCCTTTTCCATCACCTGGGAGAGGACGTTTACCCTCTGGTAAACGTTTACATAACTATGGAAAATCACCATGTTTAGTAGGAAATCAACTATATAAATGGCAATTTTCAATAGTAAACTGTAAATTACCAGAGGGTACCACTTCCTCACCGTCAACTCCTCACCATCGGCGATTTCTCGACTCTTTGCTTGGACCCAATGATTTGGCGGTGTCACAAGGAAAGCACGGCCAGAAGACATCAACTGTTTTTTGGGGGGGGGAATCGACGGAAAATCGACACAAAACCAGTGTCCCTTTACCATCAAAGATGGAGTTTTCCAGTAAAATTGTCTCTCAAACCAATCCAATGATTGAGCAATGACCTGACTTGGAGATATTTGTCATCAGACCTAACTTTCTGGGGTTTATCACAAATCAAGATAACTAACCCCCTTTCAGTAGAAAAAAAATGGCGTGCCAGGTTTGTAATTACCCAGTAAATTACCAAACTAGAAATACAGATCTGGTTGTAAAGAACTAAATTCCCTCTGGTAATCTAACCGCTTGCTATGGAAAGCCACCATCTTTCAACATGGTAAATCATCGAACTAAATCGGCAACGGCTAAAAAAAATAGCTATGTAAATTGCATTGCCAGAACCTATCTACTCCAGAATGACTGTATTCTCAGTTACCCTCTGGTAAACAAACAGTTTGCTATTGAAAATGGCCCAGTCGAAATAGTTGATTTACCCATTAATAGCATGGTGGTTTTCCATCGTTGTTTGTTAACGTTTACCGGGCCGGGTATATCCCATATAATCCATTATAATCCATTATTATCCCAGATTACCATGATTATCCATGATGATACCATGGTTTGGCATTATACCATGGTATATCCCATGATATTCCCATGAAATGTCCCCATTTTGTTGCCAAAACCTCCGTTGACTTTGGGAGATCCAACACATATCATAGTTGGTTGGGAAAAAATCCCCACTGTCTCCCGCTGTCCCCCTAAAACCCCCATTGAAGGTCATTGAATCCCTGTAAAATCACCGTAAAATCTAGTAATATATACAGTTGTCTCATCCCATGTTCCATTTTTGTTGGCCAAATCCCCGTTACTTGCTGGTTCATCCCACGAATCGTAAGCGGGTTATAAGCCCAGTGATTCATGTGGGATAAGTAGGCTGAATCCATGTAAATTACGGGTGTTTTTTTTGCCACTTAAGTGAGATGAACCACTCCGTCTCGCCTGACCATGTGCCGTGGCCGTGCCGGTGAAGCAACGCCTGGCTCTGGCTCTGGCCGATGGCGTCTCGGTGGAGCCCCATGGAAAAGGCAATCCACCAATCTCCCCAGTTGGAAATAGCCTAAGGTGAACGTTTCGATGTGGAAAACCCCATGGTTTCTCCAGCAAGTTGGGAAAGGGATATCTACACATGCTGGGTCTACATCTATGTGAGTTCACGGGAGAGCAAATAGAAGATTCTTAGCTTATACCCTCTGGAATGTTTAAAATTGCAATATAGAAAGCCACCATGTGCAATAGAAAACCATCGACAAAGGGGCTGAATACGAATCTCGATTTGGAATAGACATGTCTTCAACAATCCCTTCCCAAAAAAAGAAATGCAGAGATCCAATACTAAACCAGGGATCCAAATTTGTCGTTTTGTTGATGTGGGAATGGATTACAAAAGATGGAAAAAGAGGAATAGTTACATCGTGTATGACAGTATTATTGAAAAACTGATATGGCTATGAATCAATACCTATTAATACCATTTTTAGTGGGATGAACATCCATTTACCAGCTATTTTGATGTTCACCAGGGGTACTATTGGTTTTGACACACTGCCATATCTACTTGTGTTACATCCATCTACATCCATGTATAGATAAACTTCTAGAAGTCGTGGGCTTCTGCCATTTTGGACCTACCCTCTGGTAACTTAACATAGCTATTGAAAATGGCCATTTATAGTGAGTTTTCCCATTAAAAATGGTGATTTTCCATAGTTATGTAAACGTTTACCAGAGGGTAATCGTGCTAACCACACGGTAGTAACTTGGTGTTCAGGTGGTAACCATATGGTGACACTATTTGGTGCATGTGACCTGCACAAGGTGGTGCCCCAGGTCGTTAGCTGAGTTTGTGTATAGCTCCAATTTCACTCAGATTTATGGTAGATAACATCTACATAAACCAACTTAGAAATCCTATGGTAGATATATCTATAAACTCTAATAAGTAGGATATATGCTTGCAAAATTATTGTTTACCCCCTGGCAAACTAACATAACTATGGAAAATCACCATTTTTAATGGGTAAATCCACTATAAATGGTCATTTTCAATAGCTATGTAAACGTTTACCAGGCCGGGTAGTTACTACGGTTTCAATAAACCAACGTTCACATCACCAGGTTTTCGCATCACCCTGCAGCCGTATTTCGTAAGCAGGGATGGTCCGGTAGTAATATCCCATCATGTACCAGAATTACCATCTGGTTATGACTAACATTAGGTAAACCCAGGTAAACCATCTGTAAATGGGCCATCTATACCATGGCAAACTGTTAGTCATAACCAGAGGGTAAGCCACAATCAAACCATGATTGTCCCTTTGATCAACCTAATTAAAGATGGTTTATCATTATCATTATCCCACTACGATCCTTTTTGTTGTCCCACACTATATATTCCACCATTTACCTGGTTTAAGTCCCCCATGTTTCATGGTTTAACGATGTGAACATCCCGATTTATGGCATTTCTTTTAGCACATTACAATACCGAGCTACATTTGCCAGATTTTTTCCATCATAACTAAACCATGATTGTCCCACAAGTCACCGAATTGGGGATGATTTACTGTTAGGTTTGCCATATCTCCAAATCACCGGTTGATTTGACCTCAGGACCAACGAGTTTTCCAAACTCTGGAGTCCGTTCTGCGGGTCAGTTCATACCCTCTGGCAGTGACTAACCGTCAATAAAATACCGATGTAACCAAGTAGAATAGTTTAATATTATATCCTCTTGTATTTCGTTGCAGTTTTCTATGGAAAATCACCATCTTTGATCGGCAAATGATCATAAATCATAAAACCATGGCTTCCACAGCGAACTGTTCAATGACCAAAGGGTTTCCTTTACCAGAAGCAATAGTAAACTATGGCAATTTTACCATTCTTAAGCCTTGAAAAATAAACAATCCATATGGGGTGCTTCATATACTATTGCTTTATCAACATGGTGGGAAATTCCTTTCAAAATAGCGGAAATTACAGCGAACCCTAGGGATAGCTGGATGATGCTGGATGGTTATTCTATACCCCAAATATGGTAAATATAAATGTAAATACACTAATAGGTGTTGACCCATTCACATATAGCGACAATAACTCCTACATAGTTGTTATAGGATGTTATAGGCACAAAACAACTTACCTATCAATCAAGCCCCCTTCAAGTCCCCGATGTTCCAAAAGTTCACTGGCAAATTACCATCTGGTTATGACTAACAGTTCGCCATGGAAGCCATCACAAAACGCTATGAAGTTCGGTTTTTACCATCTATTTCGATGGATGGGCCATGGTGATTTTCCATGGCTAGCCCTGTGAATGTCATAACCAGGTTGGGTACTTCAGTCTGTAATCCCAATAGACTTATTGATCGGAGTGGAAAACTGTATCACTTTCTCGGATCAGTGAAGTGTGCAACTGAGAAGCCCGTCCGAGCCCGTGAAAAACCGCTGGTTGGGTCATGGTCTATCCTAGGGAATTCGTTTCCCAAAACGGGTTGAAGGGAATTCGTTCTGTTGAAACTCCAAAAAATGATAGGCTGGTTGGTGGTTGACCTACCCCTCTGAAACATATTAGTCAATGGGAAGGATTATCCCATATATTATGGAAAATAAAAATGGTTGAAACATGTTGAAACCACCAACCAGTAGGGGGGTTGAACCGGCAATGTTCCCTTCAACTAGGGTTTGTCAGATGTTTTCTGGATAAGGAGATTTGGCATGCCCCAAAAATGTTTTTTTCAGATTTCCCCATTGACAAAACCGATTTGTCATTACCCTACAGCAATAAAAACATATTGAGAATCCACCAAATAATGGATCATGACCAAGGGAAACTAAGGGTTTTCCATTTCTTTTTGTATCAGGAGAAACCTTATGAACTTCCCCCGCACAACCGACAGCGACACCTGAGGCACTTGGGCTCGTCGCCAATGGAAGTCCAGGGTTTGAGCTCCTGACAAGAGTGGCATAACAACTTCCACGGCGTATAATGGGGATATCATGCGAATATAAGGGGAATATAATGGGAATTCATAGAAAGGGGATATAGATATCGATATCGTCAACAAATATGACAATCATGGATTGATGGAAGGCAAAGTTCGCATTTTAAACCTTTTTTTGCCAATTCTAGGAAGCATTGCAAAATCTGGGCATGTGGTGATTGAAACTATAAACTATTGAGCCACTATAGACATAATTTATATAGCTACAAAAAATGGTGACATTAAGCAACAATCAATGGGGATAAAGGGTATAGACTCGCCTGGGTTTCTAATCGAAACTGACAGGTGGAAATTCACATGTGATGCTGGGAAAAATCTGAGGAAATCAGCTATCACTTCGGGGTGAGTGGATCAACCATTTAAGGGAGTTGATGGCGGTGAAAACCATCTGGTGTTTACTGGAAAAGACAATAGCTGGAAATCATCTATGAATAGGCCTTTATTTAGGTGATAAATCGATTTTTTTCACCAACCAACTTGGTCATTTTTCACATGGTCGATGTGCCCCTTTTTTGGGCGGCCATCTGCCCCAAGATGGAACATGACGTTCCAAAATCGCAGGATGAAACACGGTTTCCCTTAGACAAAGCGACAAACCTCGAGGGGGTTCAATGGAAAAACACATGTCTGGTTAGTGGCTTTAACCATCTTGAAAAATATGAGTTCGTCAATGGAAAGGATGACATCCCATATATGAAATGGAAAATAATCCATTCATGTTTGAAACCACCGACCAGATGAACTGATTGGATCTACATCGGTTCGATGAGCAAAGTGCCAAGGAGCCGAACGCCGGTGGCTCCCTGGTCTTTGTATTTTCACCATTTTCTGGTGGTATTTTTGTTGTATACATATGTGATACTGATACCCTCTGGCAAATTAATATAGACCCTGGCAGATAGGGGTTGGAAGACTAGTTTCCATTAAAAATAGGTGATTTTCAGGGTCTATGTTTATTTACCAAAGGGTAGTTGGTTATAGAGTTGTACCCCACTATTGTCCCCTGGTTGGTGGTTGACCTACCCCTCTGAAAAATGATGGAGTGAAAGTCACTTGAGATGATTTCCCAACTGTTTCTGGAAAGTCATTTAAAATTTCATGGTTCCAGTCACCACCAACCAGATTACGATGTTCCCATATAACTATGGAAAATCACCATTTTTAGTGGGAAAATCACCATTTTGAATGGTCCCACGATTGAAAAGCCCCTGTATTTCCTACGAAAATTGCTCAGAAAATCGGGACCATGACAGCTGATCATCCTCTCTACAGCTGATTGTTCCATAAAAAGCCCCAGTTTTATTGATCTTCAATACTTATTTGGATCAATAGTATTCAATAGTAATATTATTGATAGATACTGGTTGGTGGTTGAGCCACCAACCCCTCTGAAAAATCATGGAGTGAGTTCGTCAGTTGGGATGATTTTCCATTCCCAACTGTTTCTGGAAAGTCACAAAATTCCATGGTTCCAAACTTCCAGTCACCACCAACCAGTAATGCTATTCTGATTTGGATTCTCCATGATATCGAATCATCGGATGGTGCTCAACCCCTCGGATTCTCCAACGCTCCAACGGCTGCGGTCCTCAATGAGCAAGCGCACAGGATGCACCATACTGGGAAAGGTCACACGAGCAAAGAGCCTCCATCAGTCAGATCATCCCATGAGTTTTTCTCCCACATTTTTACCGTTTAGGTCCGATTGCCACCAACTTGATTAGCGGGTTCAAAAAAGGGTGAAAAAAAAGTAGGTGACATCAGAATTTGGGTGAAAAACCGTGTTATGATGGTGTTGTCATGTAGTATCATGAGGATTTAGGTACCGAAAATGGAGGATCCCCAACAAAAATGCTGCTGAAATCTCGAAGATGCTGAGCAACCATGAGATGTTGAAGTATTTCCAGCTGTATTAATATTTTGCCAAGGCAATACAGCGTTTCAAAATGCCCAGCGCCCGTCATCCTCCCAATCTTTGGAACCATCGCAAGCCGATCAGCTCTGGTTAAAGTCAGAACCAAAAGTCAGGCTTTGGAGGCTGGTTGGCCAGGAAACTCCATCAAGGCTCTGGTTAAAGCGGTCACCAAAATCCAAGTTCCTCAGGTTGCTTGGCAGAGTCACATGTTCTAGGCTCTGATCAAACATCAGACCAAAAGTCAGACTTTGCAAGGTGCTTGGCAAAGTCACGCGCTCAAGGCTCTGGTTCAAAAAAAAACCGCCAAATGTCAAGCTTTGCAGATTGGTGGCCAAGGTCACACGTTCAAGAGACAAAATCGCAAGGTTTTCAAACTCTCTGGCATTCGGAGGCGTTCAAGACTCCGGTTCAACATCACACCAAGAGCTAAATCTTCCAGATTGCCCGGCAGCGTCACGTGGTCGAAGCTCCAACCAAGGTCAAGACATTGCAGCTTGGGAAGGTCACGGAGTCAAGGCTCTGATCAAAGGCATCGCCAAAAGTCAAGTCTTTCAGACCGTTTTGACGACAGGTCACGTGTTCGTTCGACTCTGATTCAACCTGTGGTCAAGAGTTAGACATTGCAGGTTGCTTGGCAAGATCATGTTTTCAAGGCTCTGGTCAAACATCCATCCGAAAGTCAAGCATTGCAGGCTGCCTGGCAAAGTCACTCGTTCAAGACTCTGGTCGAACCCAAAACAGAGAGTCAGGTGATGTAGACCAAGTGGCAAGATCACGTGTTCAAGGCTCTGGTTGAAGTCACCACCAAAAGTCAAGCTTTGGAGGCTGCTTGGCCAGGACACTCCATCAAGGCTCTGCTTGAAATGCAGACCGAAAGTCAAGCTTTGCAGACTGCTTGGAAAGGACACTCCTGCCAGGCTCGTGTTGAACTCATCACCAAAGGTTAATTAAGTTTTGAAGCTTGCTTGGAAGGGTCACTCGTTCGAGGGGTTGAACCTGTCACCAAACTTCAGGCCTGCAGGTTCCTTGGCAAAGTCACTCCTTGAGACCGGAATTACTATGGCATAATTCAATGCAAACAAATCTGTTGCTACATACTCTCTGGTAATGACTAACAGTCTGCGAAATGGAAAACTGGGCCATTTTCCAGTTCGCAAACTGTAAGCGTTTACCAGAGGGTAAGTGCAGGACAGTGTCGCTGTCCCACCATGCCGGCGTCGGCGGCGTTTTTCCGAAGCCACAACTCCAGGCTAAGGGTAGAGGGACTCAGTGCAAAATGCCACCACTAAGGCACACTACCCTCTGGTAATGACTGTTACATAGCTATTGAAAATACACCATTTAGTTTGTTGATTTACCTATTAATAGCATGGTGATTTCCATAGTTACCATCTGGTTATTTAACATAGCCATGGAAAATCACCATGTTTGATAGGTAAACCATCTATAAGTGGACCATTTTCTATGGCTATGTTAAATTACCAGAGGGTATGTTAACGTTTACCAGAGGGTACATGGAGCTCAATAAGGTCGCCACTGGCCGCAGATATCCATCAGCATCCCTGACATCTTTCTTGCCAGCTGATCACTCGACAATTTTAAACCTCGAGCCACATATAAAGCCACGCAAATACCAATAAAAGGGCAGAAAATCTAGGTACCGGGGGTTCTCTATATGTATATAGATATAGATATAGATATAGATATAGAAATAGATATAGATATAGATATCAGATATCAGATATCAGATATAGATATAGAAGAATCTTATCTATATCTACATATCTATATCTCCATATATTTTTTGTGGCCCTCTGGCAAATCTCCCTCCATAAATCGTGGCCATCCAGCTCTCACATCGCGTTTGGCCCCACCTGTTAAAGTTGTTGGCTTGCGCCGCCGGTAGCGCTGCTTTCCAGATCACCCCATTGGGTGCCTCGGAAACGGGGCTTTCGGAATGCCCCATAGTTAGAATAGGATATTGCCCCAAGTTATACTAATAATAGTGGTTATAATACCAATCATAGTGATTATGAATATGGTTATATGATGGGATTATATATATATAACATGGCTGGTTGGTGGTTGACCTACCCCTCTGAAAAATATGAGTTCGTCAAATGGGAGTATGACATTCCCAATATATGGAAAAATACAAAATGTTCCAAACCACCACCATATAGTTATTGAAGATTAGTTATTAATCATTAGTTACTATGTCTAATTAGCTGTTGGTTTCTGAAAGTGCGTTTGAAACCTTAGATATCAGCGATTAGGTATATCAGCTGCATATGTGGGTTGATTAGCATATACATACATATATATATATACTGTATATATAAACCCCGACAAGATAGAAGATCGTAAAATCCGTTTCATCGGTTCTCTCTTTTTTTTGGTGGGTGCTATATATGGCTTAGATATTAGCCATTTCCGTTCCCCGGGATTCACCTCTTGGTTTCATCCACCGACCAAAAAAAAAGCATCTGTCGATCTATCTGATAGATATAGATTATATATATATGCAATTTGTACCAAATGTGAATACCACATCCATTCCTCATTATCCCATTCGGATGTCTGGGTTCAAGCACCCCCTTTTGTCCCATTCGTGGAAAAGAACCGCGGGCACTTGA
>Ga0126342_10006070_pt1 | contig 21319 bp, 16 predicted proteins | sample Cyp1metagenome_FD_92528 | JGI IMG/M metagenome (GOLD analysis project Ga0126342, IMG submission 92528) | Coral microbial communities from Lord Howe Island, Old Settlement Bay, Australia - Cyphastrea 1 metagenome | ecosystem: Host-associated > Invertebrates > Cnidaria > Coral ...
CTCTGGCATCCAAAAACCCTGCAAAATCTTGCTATGTACAATGTTTTTTTCATTTTTGGCCGTTTTTCCATTGCCGGAAAGCTACCAAAATGACCCAAAATTCCATTTCAATACCCTCTTGCGAAGTGTCGATAACACCACCTAATTCTGGTCTCGGTGCGAAACCGTTTTTGCCCCCCCACCCCAGCTAAAGCTGATATAGCGACTGCTATATTAACAAATGTGATTGAGCATTTTGTGTAGCTGTTTCCCCCCAATAAGCACGCCTTCACCGCCAAAGCGGTGTGGGCGGATTTTTCAGAGCGGTTGAAACCACCAACCAGTCAATAGTATTGTAATAGGGGTTATTATATGTTATTAATTGTTACTATATTAAACATAACAAAACTATCAGGTTTGTCAATAGTAGTAGGGTTATTTTACTACTACCCAGGTTGGTTTTTGGTGGGAGTTATAATCCCTACTACCCCTAGTGGGTTATTATACTACTACCCCTAGTTTGGTGGGTTATATATACCAGTAGGTTGGTTTTTGGTGACCGGCAACTCAGGTGGGACTCTTGATTGACACGACGATCTATGGCATCAGAGGAGTTGGGGATGCTCAGTGCTCGATAAGAAAAATAACAGGAGACATAGCGATGGTGGATATGCACGTTATGTGTGTATATAATATGTATATACTATATTATATATATATTATTATATATATATATATATATTATATTTATGTAATTTATACATGTATATATATATATATATATTATACATATATACACATACATGATCATGATCATTTATAAATATATATATATACATGTATACATATGTTTTGTTATGTTGTGAGATAAAAAAACACATATCATTGATTTTGCAGCCTATGCTTGTCATGCTGGTCCTTCGTGGTCCATCCCACTGAGCTGTGAACTTCACCCCAGTTATAGCATCACTGGTGAACTCACTATTGGTAGTTTCACTGGGGTTGTAATAGTGGGTTAATAGTGGTTAATAATGGTTAATAGTGGGTTAATAGTTAATAGTGGTTATATAACTAACATAATAACCAGATAACTGTGAGTGGTGATGATTTACCGTTGGTGATGATGGTTAATAGTGGTTAATAGGCTATAAACCAACAACAATGGGAATATGATGCTGATCTGGTTGGTGGTTTGGAACATGGCTGGATTATGACTTTCCATATATTGGGAATGTCATTATCCCAACTGACGAAATCATATTTTTCAGAGGGGTAGGTATACCACCAACCGGTAAATAGTATTATTTAGTAATCCAGTGGTGAATCCTCTAAATTGTACTAGAAAACGCTGGGGTTGTAATCCACTAAACGTCAGCATCAGATTGTCCGTTATATTCCCAGTATATTCCCAGTACCGGTCTGAGCCACCCAGTGGTGGAAGGATAACTGGGGATGTCTCACATATAGCCGGCCGAAACTCTCCAGTACACTATACTGTATCACATTCATATGCAAAATTCTACCAGTTGAAGAAGTGAGTTAAACCTGAAGGGTCCCTGTAGTCTGCATTTCACAGTAGAATTTGTATATATGTATATAAATAGTACATGCGCATCTCTATATTCACATGTATAGATCTATAAATCTCTATTCACATGTATACCATCTGGTAATTTAACAGTTTGCTATTGAAAATGGCCATAGAAATAGTGAGCTTTCCCATTAAAAATTGTGATTTTCCATAGTTTCTTGTTTCATCTCCCATGTTTTTCACCATCCGAGCCTTCCAAGCCGAGCCAAGCCGCGCCTTCGTACGGCAAGGTGGGCGAATTGGTGGTCAATGCCTCTCACCTTGGCATAGGACAAGTGGCATGTAGCAGCACCTCGGCGAAAGAACTTCGGTGCAGCCTTGGGGGTACGATGGATGGTTAGTACAGTTATGGCCATGGCTATTAGTTATAACTGGTTATTTCTGTGGGATTATACATTCTATAAATGGGGTTTTGTTAGTACTTATGACTTATAACTGGTAAATGGCCATAACTGTATGGATTAGTATGGTTTTATATGTGTTGCCCGGGGGACACAATTATGAGTGTGTCCGAGCTAGTTGCTGTATATAGCTAAGTTGGTTTATATAAACAAATATGCGTAGGCAAATTGTTGGGTGTGTGGGGGATGTATCTATATGTAGATCGGGTTACAAACTACGTTACAACTGGAGGGCCTTTTCTGTATCAGATGTTCACCCACAATCCAGAACCCCCAACTTTACTCACGGGGGGCGGGGTAGCAGGTACCAACTTTGGTAACTGGTTGGTGGTTTCAATCATTTTTTATCTTCCATAATATATGGGATACTCCTTCCCATTGACGAACTCATATTTTTCAAGATGGTTAAAACCACCAACCAGCTATAATTGGGACGCCTGCATCCGACCAATCCCTTCGTGCATAGAGTCCACCGGCCGGACATGGCACCCGAGCACCGGGACGTGGGAGTGATAAAGCCTCAGAAAAGCACCAATTTCATTGACCATTGCCAAGCATTCTCAGATTTACTTGATATGTTGATTTCCTGGATTAGCGCTTCTAGAGGTGACAAACTTGTTCGTTTCTTTTGGGAAACCCAGAATCATAGATGACACCATTCTGATTTTGCTGCAACTAGCAAGGGACAAGCAACCCAAGAATCGATCCCTGTGGTTCCTTTCCTTTTTGCTCTGCGGAATCCACGGCCTAAACCTGGAATCCACCAGTGGAAAGGCCGCATCTCCGCAGCTTGGGTTTATGGTATATACATATCTCAAACGACTTAATGGGGTTTGAACATCAATTTATAACTAGGGGGCCACATTGAATGGATGATTATCATGTTCCTTATTTTGGGGATATACTATGATCCCCTATTTTCAGACACAGCCATATGATTGCGTATGTGTCAAGTGCAGGAGCAAGATATTGGCACACGGGTAATTTCTTGAAAACCAACAGTACCGTTCACCACTCTTGAATGTAGCTTGTATTGCGCTGAGATCAACAATGAAGTTGATCCTTAATACATTAAACACAATGAACATATGTGAACCACTGAACTCGGGTAAGATGTCCACGTATTACCTCTAGCGGATTGACCCAGCCGTAGGAGATACACAAAGGTTTTCGGCCGTTTCGGCCTTACGAAATCGCGACAGGTTGATGAAAAAAGTTCGCGACTGGTTCACTGTTGGGTTTATCGGGGATATAACGAACTACTGGTAGTGAATGGGTTTATGAACCAACATACACCTGGAGGCTGACACCACCTTGTACCTCTTTAATCTACCAATCAGTATTTGATGGCATAGGGGTATATTCATGGCTAATTATATGGCTCTTATCTGGAAGCCAACAACATTCGGAAGCGCCCCAATTGGGTGTCCCACTTTGTTCGCGCTGAAGGCATCAATCCGGAGACGGTTGGCATGTTCGAGGCTCTTTGCGACTCAGACTGCATCGACTGGGGGTTGTTGTTTGAGGCAAGTGGCTAAGTTCTTCCTGGCGAGACATTGGGATGGATCATTCCGGGGGAAAAAGAGGAGTTCCTAACTTGGCTTCTAAGTCTAATAACTTGATTTTATTATCTATATTAATATAATTCATAAGAAATGTAAACAAACCTATGTAAGATACGCTTGATGTTTTCAGGGGGGTTTCAATCCACCGCCTTCAGGTCGAAAGCTGAAGAGGATTCCTTAAACACATTACTGGGCCAACCCGTTGTGTGAAATAGTTAGCTAAATTAGCAGCTAAATGTGGTTCACAGGGTAAACTGATGATTTTTTCTGTGAATATCTATAGATGCATAGAGCCCCCCAACAAGGTGCCCAACACTTCATTCCTACTTCAAAGATGCGAAAAACATCACTATTTGACATCCTTTTGGTGGTTCTTTCAAAACCAGCTAATAGTAGTACAAATGGTATAATACTATATAATGCTGAATTTCCATAGTTTTCTTCCTTACTTCCCATATCTTCCCATGGTTTTCTTGAAAAAAATACCGCAAACGTCCCTCCCGAGGCATTGCGAAGAGTCTGAGCCTGGTGAGCGAGACGGTCTGCCAGCGGTGCGACGACCCAAAATTTCGGACATGTGATGTGTGTGTTGGGGTATAAACTCGGGGAAATAGTGGATTTCACCAACAACAATGAGGCTTTTTCAGCAGCAAAAATATGGAAATTTCACCTAGAAAAATGATCGAAAATTATGATTATTCAGCAAGATCAATGGTGGATTCGTTGGTGAAATGGGCAGTTTGGAACTGCAGTACTTGGTGCCTCCAACTTAGGAAGTGGGTTAGTTCACGCCAGTTATAGGATGTTGCGCCTACTTACCCCATTGGAATAAGTGAGGCTATAATCCACTTCGCCAATATCTCCCATTAGATCCCTATTAATACGTCCATTGTATTTAATTATTCCCATGTTATTCCCATTATACCCTCTGGTTATTTAACATAGCCATGGAAAATGGCCCATTTATAGATGATTTTCCCATTGAAACCTCCATTTAAGAGGGATTTTCCATGGCTATGTTAAACAACCAGATGGTAAACCACTGCTTTCCTTTGGTTTTCACCACCAAGTATGATCATGCCATGGGTGTCCATGTCAGATTCCATTTAGTGATATTCCCAGTTAAATCACCACTCAAGTGGGGTCAATCCCCATTAAACCACCATTTCTTCATGCTTATCACAATTAAAAGTGTGTTAAATCCGGTTGAGCCACCATTTTTTTCATGCTGAAAACTATCATTTTTTGTTGCTGAGCTCACCATTTTTTGTGAAAAAGCACCATTTTCTGAGGGTGAACTCGCCATGAAATGGCGCTGAGGTCGTGTACCGCTGACTCCATGGTGGACCTTCAGGTGCTGTGCCGATGACCATTTACTGCTCGGTGGTTTGGAACATGTTTATTTTCCACAATATATTGGGAATTTCATGATCCCAACTGACGAACTCCATCATTTTTCAGAAGGGTAGGTATACCACCAACCAGTATAAATTGATGGTATATCTGGGCAAATTATAACGACCTCACTGCGACCGAGCCCTGGAATCATGATTAATAAGGGAAATCATCCCCTTTTATGGCCTTAAGATTCAGGTTAGTGAAATATGTTAATTTACCCAGATATATAGTGGTCAAAAATTTACATAAATGTTCAATCATATACGTATAATGGTAAATATAATATGAAATAATTAGATGTAATATGATTGGAAATGTATAGTTATTATATATATATACTATTGATCTATGTGTATGATTGGAAAGTTTATGCCATCCAATCAACCACAGATGCGAAACAAATGGGTAATTATTGGATGGTTAATACTAATACACAATGTTAATCTATTTTTCGTATTCACCATCCAATAATTGGGGTACAGTACTTAATGTTGAGCCATACTCTGCGATCCTTATCTATATTTTTATAGTATACTCTACTATTTAATATACTGTAATATATGATGCTATCCGATGCTATGCTCTACTCTACGATACTCATCTATAACTTTAGTATACTATCCTATAATACATCATTTTTATTTATATTTATCTATATTTCTGAATCGCACAGATTGAAATCCTAAGTTTGGGGCCAGGGCCATGAGTCCAGTTATGAGTCTAGCTGTAAGCCAACTTTGCCCACTGGGCACCACCACATAATCAATATACCCCTTATCCAATAGATATTGTTCCCTCCATCCACAAGTGGTTATGGTTCAAACTTCTGTAAAGTTTGATCAAAGGATCTGTTCATACCAAAAATGTTCATGGCCATTTACTTCCAAGGCTGCTGGTCCTTTGGCTGCTGTTCTTCGTGTTGAACTCGCTCAAATATTAACAACTCAAAAAAGTAATCAATGATGGCCATTAACCGAAGTTCACCCGCAATTGGTGGTATAAACTATGGCTAATTGTATCTAAATATGTGGATACACGAAAGTAGACCGTAAATACCACATCATAGCTACATAGAGATAAGTTGGTTTGTACTTCCAATAACTATAGGGTTTATGATACTTCTAACATCTTCTAACTATAGTAAAACATGGTTTATGAATGTTTACAGTATGATACTTATAACATCTTATAACTATAAATTAACCATAGGATCCATGGTGCTGCTATATATGGTAACATGGATCCCATCAATTTTCCCGCAGATGTTAGCATATATACCAGCACCATGGATCCGTCATGGGATTCATGGTTTATAAGCCAACGTTCACATCACAACGGGGGTGCCCCACATGGCCCACATAGCCGCGGTCCCAGCTGGACGGATACACCTACTCCGTGTCACCTGTGGGGATGATTGTGTCCGGGCACCTGGCAAGAGCCTGGCACCAACGGTGACTGTGGAGGGTCGAAAAGAAGACGGAAATGGTGATGCGATGGTTGTTTTTATATGTTTTTATCTGGTTTGTGGTTTGGAACATGGCTTTTATGGGGTTGTGTTTATTGTTTTTTCTTTTTTTATTTCAATAGCTGATTGGTGGTTTAAACCATGTTTTATTTTCCATAGTATATGGGATATCATCCTTCCCATTGACGATTTTTGTTCAGAGTGGTTCAAAGCACCAAGCAGAATCGGTTTTTTCAGCAAAGATGATGATTTAACCATTAGAACTGGTGATTTCATCCAAATGGCGTCTTTTTAGCATCAGAAATGGTGACATATGGAGTTTACCATGGGAATTGGGAATTTAGATGTGAAACTTTCGGATTACATATGGGGAAACCAACTTTGGTAGAAACTATTTTTGTTGCCATAGCAGATATTTTGATCTAAGATATCTAAGCAACTAACAAACATGACATGTAGAGATTTGCATCTACAAGTAAAAATTGCTATGAGAAGAGATGACACATTGATTGAATGATCTGGGAATTTCAAAACCACTCCATCTTTAGATTATTGTTCCATAAGAAACTTCAATTTATGGGTGAATTTAAATTACAATGTTCTGTTTGAATGCATGTGTCCATACAAGCTGCCCACTCCGCAGCATTGAAAGAAGACACCTGTCCTAGTAATGGACCTGTTTCTGGACGAGCGTGCTGGGCTTGCTGCAAAGGGATATGCCAAGACTGCATATTTCTTAATTGTTTTGGTTCATTCGTTTGGCCCATTAGGTGCAAAGTCTTTGCTATTCTCTGACTATCCTCCCAATGGTTTCTGCCGGCTCCCACCACACAGTACTGCTCAGAGGCAATGGTGTTGCTGTGGCTTGCGGACGGAACATTTCTGGACAATGCGACCTTCCACGTTTGGAAGACGGGATGAAATATACCCAGGTATCTGCCGGCTCTGATTACACAGTACTTCTTAGAGGTGATGGCGTTGCTGTAGCTTGTGGAGAGAATGCATATGAACAATGCGACATTCCGCAGTTACCTGATGGAATGACATACACCCAGGTATCTGCAGGCATGCATCACTCAGTACTTCTCAGAAGTGATGGCATTGCTGTGGCTTGCGGAGATAATACTGTTGGCCAATGCGACTTTCCGTGGTTACCTGATGGAATGACATACACCCAGGTATCTGCAGGCATGTTGGACTCAGTACTTCTCAGAAGTGATGGCAATGCTGTGGCTTGCAGATTTCATGCTGCTGGCCTATGCGGCTTTCCGCGGTTACCTGATGGAATGACATACACCCAGGTATCTGCAGGCAGGTATCACTCAGTGCTTATCAGAAGTGATGGCATTGCTGTGGCTTGCGGATATAATGCTGCTGGCCAATGCGACTGTCCGCGGTTACCTGATGGAATGACATACACCCAGGTTTCTGCAGGCCAATTTCATACAGTACTTCTCCGAAGTGATGGCAATGCTGTGGCTTGTGGACAGAATGTTGCTGGCGAATGCGACATTCCGTGTTTAGCTGACGGAATGACATATACCCAGGTTTCTGCCGGCTTGCATCACACAGTACTTCTCAGAAGTGATGGCATTGCTGTGGCTTGCGGACAGAATTTGTCTGGCCAATGCGACATTCCGACTCTTGATCCAGGGACTTGGTACGCTGCAGATGCGTCAGTTGGTTGTCAAGCTGATGCTATGCTGCTGACTTTCTCTGGATTGACTGGGGACGAAGTGATACGTTTGAATGCAAGTCCATCTGATCCTGCCTGGAACATTCACAAGCACATTGCGCATGAATTGAAGGTTCCACTCCAAAGTCTTCGCGTGGTTTTACCCGATGGACAGTTGTTGGCCTCAGCCTGCATTGCAAACCCAGGAGCCAGCCTTGCAGATGTCATTGAAATTCGCAAGCGTCGGCGTCTCACCTAGGTTCGGAGCAGACAGAATTGGATTGGAAAAGTTGAAGTCCTGGGGGAAGGGCCCCTCTAGATTACGGTAAGTTGGTTTGGTTATAAGGAACGACAAAGGTATTTCATATCCAAGAAATCACCTGCAGTTGACCTAATTAGTTGTGAGCCAACTTAGCTATCAAAAATGAACTGTAAATCCACTGTTTCTTGTCTAAATCAACTTATCGTTTACCTTGATTACCAAAGGGTATACTTTCTGTGTTCAAAGAAGTTTCGCAAATGATTGAGATCTGTTTGGGTGTCTCGCCCCAAACTTAGTGCATGAACTGGGACTTATGGTTGACCTATGGCATCCTATGGGGTTTTGTCAACTTGGGGGGAACAACTCCGTAGGATGACAACGAATTGATTGGAGTCTCTGCAACTTGCCATCTAGCAAGGGGATCTCTGTTTATTCCATTGGGAAATCCCTGCCATCCTTGGAAGATGTTGAATGGTGCTGTGGTTCCATAAGGGAATCCAATCATTTGCTGAACACTCAGGAGTGATTGTTGCACCCCACATTAGATTGTTATTGAGGATGCACCCAAAAAAAAATGATCAAATGAAACCTGAAAATCGGGTTGCAACGATGAGTTTGTTACTGGATAATGACGTTGTTTGGTTTCATGTTTACAGTCGTGTCCCTTACTTTGCTAAGTTGGTTGATAGCTAGGCTAACTCGAGTTCATGGTAGATATATTGAACCCCATGGGTTTATAAACCAAATAATATCTGGTTGGTGGTTTCGAACATTTTTTATTTTTCCATATATTGGGAATTTAATCATCCCAACTGACGAAATCATTTTTTTCAGAGGGGTAGGTATACCACCAACCAGAAATAGGGAGACCACCTTGCGACTTTCTTTCAAAGACGCGCCATGGCTTCCCTGAAAAATCGCGAGGCACAACACCACTGCGACTCAGAATTGCAGCGCGGAGTCCCAGGAAATACTAGGGGAGGTTCCACAAATGGAGTATTTCATAAATGGAGGTACCCCAAACTGGATAGTTTATGATGAATAACAAAAGCATTGAAATGGATGATTTGGGGGTCACCCCATTTATGTTTTTTTTTTAAATAGAAAGCCTCAGATGCTTTTGACACAGCGATGGATCTGTCCGCAAGCTGCAGAGCCTCAATTGATCATGGAATTCATCAACCTCATCCTCCACGTATATCTATATGGATGATTGGATGCTTATTTCTGAAAAGAAGTCGTATCACTCTGGGAATTGAACATGGCCACACGGCACTGGATTTTTCTTAAAAAAACAAAAAAACATGTTTTTGGTTGCCAACGAACTGATGACTTCGAGAAACACAAGCTCCAGCTCGACCTGGCTGCCGAGGATGATCTGGATTTGCTAAGTCCGTGAGTTGTGCATTTTTGCCATACTTTTGCCATTCCCATAGGATCCATGTATGCTATATATGGTAACATGGTTCCCATCAATATACCCCAGTCATGTTAGCATATATACCAGCACCATGGATCCTATGGGAATGGCCAATCCGCCAGGGGAACTGGAACGACTTCGATTCAGTTTTCGACCAGCCATGGCTGACCCTGAACCCAGGTGATTTCTCCTCTGGCTACACTGGCACCATCGATCTCAAGTGCATGGACAACGTCACCACGGTGCCTGGAACTGGATGGAAAGCCCTCGAAAGCCACGGCTGGTTGATTTTCCGAGTTCGGGGAAGTTCTGCTACCGGAAAATTGGGGATTATCAGAATTCATTATTCTCGGTAAATTATAACGACCTCACTGCGACCGAGCCCTGGAATCATGGTTAGTAAGGGGAATCATCCCAAGTTGGTGGCCTTAATTCAGGTTAGTGAAATATTATAATTTACCCAGATTATTGCAATCCGGTTCTTGACTAACCACACAAATGATGGTTGGTTTTCATAGTGTACTGGAGGCGGGCAACAATAAGTACCCCCCGCCGAAACCCTTGTGCAATATATTGGATAATGAGAGGGAATATGACCGAGGGATGGGATTATCATTAATGAAATAACGGATTTACCAGCTGAAAACATGGGGTAATGATAATTATGAAAAGCCATTGTAGATTGAGCAACAAGGAATAGAATTGAATGTTTTATGCAGCCAACATGGGATGTTCTTAATCCTTCATTTCTGGATTATTTGTAGGGAGACGACCAAACCTCATAGATTGTCTGGTTGGTGGTTTGGAACATTTGGATTTTTTCCATATATTGGGAATTTCATCATCCCAACTGACGAAATCATATTTGTCAGAGGGGTAGGGCTCAACCACCAACCAGATATAGTAACTTTAGCTGATATCTCTATATACATCTATAACTATATAATTAACTATAGTAACTATAGGGATAGGTATACCACCAGTTTCTGTTGCAACCTGGATTTTATTCACCTCTGGATTTGTTGCAACCAGTTGTTATATTGGAGGAACCAATGATCTACGTCCCCATTTTGTTAGAGAAAAAACCTGGTGATCACATTGATCCCGAACTGATGTAGCCGTGGTCAACACCACGCTATGTATTACTGTCATCTGTTTTTCGCAACACAACATATTATGTATTACATTTATAGTCATTTATAGCCATATATTGGGAATTTCATTATCCCAACTGACGAACTCATATTTTTCAGAAGGGTTGAAACCACCAACCAGTACAAATTGATGGTATATCTGGGTAAATTATAACGACCTCACTGCGACCGAGCCCTGGAATCATGATTAAATGGCCTTAATTCAGGTTAGTGAAATATTATAATTTACCCAGATATTATGTATTACATTTATAGTCTACATACATCCATTAAAATCCAATCGATTCCGCTCCAACTACATGTATAGTCTGAATACACACATCCATTTCATTCCAATCCATTCCAATCCAATCCAACTACAAATCAATAATTTCATTACATTACGCATAGTATGCATAGTTTTTTCCAGGTATTTCATTTCATCCATTCCAGGTATTTCCAGGTATATATAAGTTCGAATTACCAGTGAAACCCGTTATTTTTCCCGGTGATGAAAGGCCATAGACATCTCGTCTCAGGTCGTCAGCCACGCCTGTGTGCCGAATCCATGCCGGAGAGCTCAGGAATGCTGAGTTGAAGCCCCCAGCTCGTCAGCTTACCCCACGCATATGTAATACAATAATCATCCTGAGGCATGTAGAAAAAAAATGGAATTTCAAAGATATTCCAAATTTAGATAATTTAGTGTCTTTGGGATTCTTTTGGTAATATTCCAATATATTCCATATTCTATCTTCAGAATGATTATGCATATATATATATATAACTGGTTGGTGGTTTCAAACATTTGGATTATTTTCCATTTCATATATGGGATGTCATCATTCCCATTGACTTTCACTCCATCATTTTTCAAGATGGTTATGGCACCACCATCCAGATAATATACATATATACATGAGTGGCTTGTGACCATGGAGACACCATCCTGGTCCAAGTTGGGGATGGAGTCTGGTGGAGCCGCAGCAGTTTGCGACATTGAAGCCATGGCCCAGTAGAAATAGTGGATTTACCCATTGAACATGGTGGATCTTTCCAGTTCGTGATGTTAGCCCCCCCAAAAAATACTTAGAACGTCCAGTTCTAAATGTTTGCTCAGTTGATGCGTGGTAAGCCATGTGTTTTTTTTTGGGCGGGGGGCGAACTCATCAGGGGTAGATTTTGCTCCGTGGTTTCACAGTTGAAAAAGCGTGGTGATGGATTCTCCAAGGATATCTGGGAATATTCCAACAAAAAAGTGAGGGATTTTTTAGGGGATATGCTTCGGCACTTGGGGGTGCAGTTGGGATAACATATATATATATATATTATAGGATACATGTAAAATTATATAGACATAACCATGGTGGTTTTCTCCACAAGTTGGGATATGACTCCTGGAGCTATGCTTTCATAACCACTTATAACTGGAAGTGCAGCCCAATTATTACTGCAATCCCATCCCCTATTTATATGAAACACCCCCTAAATGGTTCCAATTATGTGGAAAAGCCCCTACTAAACCATGGTATCTAAGGGATAAGTTTAATATGAACGGGTGAAGGGATTACTTGTAGAGATTTCTTTTGATCCTCATCATTTGCGTTGAATCCCAATTAGCAATTCCATCTGTTTCCCATGCTGCAGGGCAATCAGTGAGAATGTTAGTTGCTAAGTAACTATTATTATCACCAAGGACATGACCAATCCCAATATTTGGACTGAGTCCCATTTCCAAGATATGGAGGTTTCCTGAAATGGGGGCACCCAATAGCTGGATGGTTTATTTCATGGAAAATCCCATACTAAGATGCATGATTTTGGGGTACCCCCATGGATTGGAAACCTCCATATATACATACATAACAAGTTATCATATATGTTATCATATAAGATATATAATTCTATCACCAGCCAGCAACCAGAACTACAATGTGGTGCCCCCCCCCAGTGATGTTTGTTGGTTTATAAACCATAGTAAGTTCAGATATATCTACCATAAACCATAGTGACATTGGAGTTATTTGCACCAACTTAGCTATCATAAATCAGCTATAAATCCCATTAAACCCACATGTTCCTATGGTTTCCAACGGGGGGGGGGGGCCACTTTGTATGTGGCTGGTTTAAAACAAACTGCTGTAGGATGAAGCCATCACGGCCCCACGGACCATCCCAGGCCTTGATCCACGCACCAACGCACGGCAGCCAAGTTGGCGCTTCCGTTGGGTCAACGGTTGGGTCAACGCTTGTGGAAAACGATGGGTAAATTATACAGTTATGGCCATTTATTAGTTATAACTGGTTATTTCTATGGGATTATACATTCTATAAATGGGGTTATAAGTACTTATAACATCTTATAACTGGTATTTCTGGCCATAATTTCATCACGACCTCACTGCGACTGAGCCCTGGAATCCATGGGGTTTTTTAGGGCTTCCAACGCATGGGATTTGTTGGGTCAACGGGATGATGTCATGACTCGGGTTTCCTCAGAATTCTTTGGTGTCCAATTTTTGTTTGCGTGGAATATGGTTTTACAAAGAAATGGGGTGAATTGATTACCAAAAATGGGGTTGTGCACAGGAGAGATTGACGGTGATACCATCAACATGTGTCGTGTACACTAATTGGTGAAGGTACACTAAATACTTTGAATATCTTGCAATGCGGGAAACACATACTCCTCGTAAAAGAACCAGCAGATGATGATTCTGTCCAAAAAGAAGGATCAATCCTACTCGCCAGTGAGAACTTTAGCCTCTTGGACAAGAAATGGGTTGGAAAATCTCCGGTTTAAAACTCATTCTCCCATGAAACTTTGACCTTCCATTTGTAGCGGACTTTCAGTTGCCATGTTTTTTATTACACCAGAGGGTACCCTGAACAGCTGGACCATCATAGGACAAGGAAAAAGGTGGGGTTCTTAATCGGACGTGCGTAGGAGATCAAACTACAGCTGAGCGTCTGACCCCGCAGTTGACATGATGTGTGGGTCCATAGGCCGTCATCCAACTGATGTTTTTGGGGATGTTTTGAGTATCTGGATTCAACACCAATAGATACCTGGTTGGTGGTTTCAAACATGAATGGATTGTTTTCCATTTCATATATGGGATGTCATCCTTCCCATTGAACTCATATTTTTCAAGATGTTTTTTTAACCACCAACCAGGTGATATTACCATTTATAGTTGATTTAGCCATCAAAAATTGTGATTTTCCATACCAAAACCTACCATACCCAATGTTTTGAACCTCCAACTTCCGGAACTACGCCCTACGCTGGTTCCGTTCCAAACTCGCCAGGAAGAAACCACCGTGGAGCCATACACAGGTGGCGCAAGCGCCGATGCGAAACCAGCAACATGATGGGATGTCTGAAACCAATAACATGAGGATTTCACCATCAACAATGTGTTTTTTTCATGGGATTTAATGGGTATATCATGGATTATTTATAATATATATATATATATATATATATATATATATATATACAATATATATAGATAAATAGATATGTATATATATATGTGATATAAATATATATAACCAACAAAGAATATGATATTTGAAGATATGGGATGATCTTGTTGGTGTTTGAGCATGTCCTTATCAGTTATTGTTTCTATTGGAAAAACATGGATGATGTCATCAGATCTCAAGAAGGACAAGGGCCTACAGCAATTTGATCATGACACTTATTAATGATCATTATAAGTGATCTTAAATACTATAGAAACATAATATTAGATGCTACTTATAGTAATTTGATCATGACTATAGTGATATTAACATTATTAGATACTATTGATCTTAAATATCATAATGATAATGATATATCATTAGTATCTAATAATGTTAATATCACGTTGAATATGTTAAATTAAATACCATAATAATATAATTTGTATATCAATAATAATAGTATACGTATAATTCATTAGATCATTAGAATAATCTTATGATATATCATATCATAATAATGATATATAGTCATACAGAGATGGTAATGGCAGTAACAATAATGATAATTGACTATCATAATCGTGATTCTTAGAAGTAGTATAACATATTCATGCAGATAATGCGAGTAACAATGAAAATCACATACATATATATATGTATATATATATACATACTAATACAGGTGCAAAGATGGGTATATTAGGCTACAGGCTGCTGAAATCAGTTGCTTTGGCCCTGCAATGCTACATCTCTGGGAATTGTATTGTGACAAAGAAGACCCCTGGCATAAGAAGATTGGAATCATGCTGAAGCTGACCAATCGATGTGAAGACATCATACATGATGCCAAAGACGACCTTTCACTTGATGCTCAGAGTTCTGAATCTTTGGCCAAGTCTGTATTTGCACGTTTCCACCTGCAGCTGGGTGTAGCACAGCATTTTCGTGAAGCAGGAAACAATCAGCTCTTCACTGTGACTCCCAAAGCCCACTTCCTGTGCCATATTGCTTTGCTTTCAAAATTCATATCACCAAGGCTTTCTTGGTGCTTCAAAGGAGAAGATATGATGAAGAAAGTAAGGACACTTGCAGCTCATTGCTTCAAGCGCCTCAATGCCATGGAAGCTCCAAACAAAATTGCCAGGCATTACAGGATTGCCCAGCACTTTGCCATGTCCAAGGCTGACAAGCTTTGATTTTGTTCTTGATCCTTGCAATACACAATTATACATGTGGGTCTTGGCAATGCTGCAGTGAAATGTGCGGATAGAGAAAAAAGTGTGAGCTGCAGGGCTACACAGTTCTCAACCCAGATATGTACAATTACAAGACTTTACCTCTTTGGCATTCAGTGTGACTTGTCCTTTGCAACCTACAAGTTCAAGCCTTTCACTTGGTTTCCTTCACTTGCATCCTTTCACTTGTTCTATATCTTATCTTTTCCTGGCTCTTGACTTGTATCTTTCACTTGTTCCACCACAAATTAAATCATGGCTTCTCTTGTCCCTTAAATGCCAACATTGGAAAATTCGTTTACCTTATGCAACTCAAATATTGGTAGTCTTGTGCCTTTTCCAGATAATAACATGGAGGTGTTGTAGGTTATTTATCTTAAACACCTCAAGAAGTTTCAGGTTAATTTATCTTAATAACTTAAATATTTTGAGGTTATTTAAGTCAATAACCTAAATAATTTGAAGGTTATTTAAGTAAATAACCTAAAACGTGTTTAACCTAAAACTATGATTTAGGTTATTTAAGAAATAACCTAAAAGCTAGGATTTAGACTATAACCTAAATCGTGGTTTTTAGCCTAACCGGATCTTAAGGGTGTATATATATATGATTATATATATATACATATGTGTATATATATATATATATCCATTCATATCCCATTTTCCTCAGATTTCTATCCCAGTCTATGACAAGGGCTCCACTCCGCCTCAGAATATACGGAGCTTTGCTCTACCATCAACTCCCTCTTGCTGGGCGACGCCTGGAGCCTCAGAAATCACCATGATTTCACCGCCAAAAGATTGGTGATTTAATGGCACAAAACATTGACAGTAGCGATGTGTCTCAAATGTTGGTGATACAAAGAAGTGTTGGGGATTTCACCATGCATCGGCGAAAATTGCATCTCGAAATTCTGTGAGTTAAAAAAAAACGGAAACCAGGGAAAACAACCATTTTATGGGGTTCTAATGAATCTATTTCATGAGATTGGGATATAAAACCATATAACAATATTGTATTCGGGCTTACCACTGTTGAGTTATGCTGTTAAGTCCCAAGATGTCCCAATACTTTTTTTTGTCCCCAAAACCCAGTTGTTTTGTGTTGAATACAGTTGTTTTGGTGGGTGTATACCCAGGAAAGATGAGGGATCCTATAGGATCCATGTATGCCATATATGATAACATTTACCATCAATATACCCCAAATGTTACCATATATGGCATACATTGATCCTATGGGGATTGACAATCAAACTAGGGGTTTATGAACATATGAATGTATGGCATGGACGATTCTGGGAAACTTCTAACGACCTTCACTGGCCGATTTTCATGGCTCCTATTTCTGAGTTGGAGCCATGGTGGTTTAAGTGGAGCTGACCACTGCACTTTCTGTGAAGGGAACCGAGGTCATCCGAGATCTAAAGGTGCTCTTGTTGATCCGTATTTGTTTTTCGCTTACCCTCTGGTAAACTAACGTAGCTATTGCAAATGGCCATAGAAATAGTGCATTTACCCATAAAAAATGGTGATTTTCCATTGCTATGTTAGTTTACCAATATGGCATATTGTTTTCATTAAGGGAACTGGAAGTTGAAGTGACTGGTGTCCAAACCCGATGGCTTCTCCATTTCATCGCGGTTTGCCAATCACTTTCAAAGCGACTGCTGTTTCAAACCTACTTCTGGGCCGCAGGGGTAGGCCTTTGACAGCAAAGTTCAACGAATTTCGCACAAAAAGATGCAGCCATGGCTTGGTTCATGGGAAGCTCTTCAGGAAAACCAAGGGATTTGCCATGGATTTGTCCCAGCATTTTGCTGCCAGTGAAGTGGAGTCCCCGGTAGGGCCATGCCATCCCTCCATCAAGGGGGCCTCCATTTTGCTCAGATCACCTACTCCTGCATTGGCGGACAGATTCGCACCAACACTTCAGCCCGGAGCCTCGGAGCCCTTGTAGTCTCGGAGTCTCAGGGCTGATTCGGTCGACAGCCAGTGGTGATTTGATCCCACCGAGGACTCAGCCATGACGGATCCATGGTGCTGGTATATATGCTAACATAAAGGGGGTATATTAATGGTAAATGTTACCATATATGGCAGCACCATGGATCCTATGGGTCAGTATCTTAACCAACCCAGGCAGAATTCCCAGCATTGCGGTCGTCTTCTGGTTTGTCCCCATAGATGTTCTTTGTTGACCCCTATAGCGTGCGAAAAACTTTCAAATGTTCGTTGGTTCAATCCAAGTTGTCACATCACTTTTGAATCACAATGAGCGCCGCCTGAATTTTTGAGGATATGGAAATCCCGTGACATTTCGTTATTTTCGTGATCAAATCTGGATTTTTCTTCGTTTTATTCTGATCAACCACCGAAAGGATGGTTGAAACCTTTATAAACAATGGGATGAACCACCTATCAACTGGTACAAGATTTCTTCCAGCCACTGTATCATGTGAAATCAGCATAAATCAGCCATTTTTTCCTGGCTTTGGACGGTAGCTCTGAGTTTCGGGGCCGCCCAGGCATGCAATGCTCCGTGCAACGAAACATCGGTGCGGCTTTGCGGCTGTGTTTGTATTTGAAGGGCGATGGAAAGCAGTTGGCCATTGAGCCTTAGGAATCCTTCTGGACCCTTATGGGATACACTGTGGTTGATTCTGTATGGTTGCTCCCAACAAAATCCATCCAAGTCCCTGTTAATTAAAGTGTTTAGAACATAGCGAGCTATTCATCAAACATGGGGCTTGGGAGAAGGTCCTGTCTAAATAGGAGACCCATAAATTATAAACTATGGGTGAAACCGGTGAAACATAGTTCAACACTATTTCAACATTCTGGTTTAGGGTTAATATAGTTTAACAGTCAACAGTATTTCCGAAATTTAGGGTTAAACACAGAGAATGTGAAATTATGGGTGAAACATCCTTTTTTTTTCACATGTTTTTTTTTACAACTCTTTGTTTTTCTTAGTTTCTATCGAGACGCAGTGAGCTGCCAGGACCCCACCCTGCATGGCAGCACGGTGTATGTCACCTGTCCCAGCTTCTTGGGCAGTCGGGAAACTCGGCTACGCCGGTCTTTTCGGCGCCGGTTTCACGGGCTTCATCTGGCTTTATGGGGATATAACTACCCTCTGGTAATTAACATAGCCATGGAAAATGGCCCATTTATAGATGGTTTACCTATTAAAAAATGTGATTTTCCATGGCTATGTTAAATATCCAGATGGTATATAAATCAGTGAACCCAGTGTTTCACTGGCTATTTATTTCCATGGCTATGTAGTGATGTATATTTATAGGGATTTATAAATTATCTGGTTGGTACAGTTTCAAACATTTGGATTATTGTCCATTTCATATATAAAATGTCATCCTTCCCATTCACTTTCACTCCATGATTTTTCAAGATGGGCACATTGCATCACCAACCAGATCGATGAATTCACTGAATTCACCATGGTTATATGATAAATTCCCTAACGGGTATTTAATGGCTATTTGATTCATGGGTCAATCTATAAAGCAACTGACGGCCGAAATGGGTTTATGAATGGGGGATATATGTAACTTGACTCTCACCTTGTAAAGAAAGAAAAAGGAATCCCCAAAAAGGCCCTATAAAACATGCTTACACCATCAAGGGTATTCAGAAACAAAAATGTGGGGTGAAAATTTGGCGATTGATTTCTGAGTGCATTTTTCACAATCTCAAGATATCTCAAGTGATTTGTTGTTCTATTGGTGCCGTTTTCCAAGTTTGAGAAGACGTTTTTTGTGGGATAAAAAAATTCTTGGCCTACAGATGGTGACACCCATAGACGCCATAGTACCAAGATCTCAGTTGGGTTTGTCATGGTTTATCTCAAAATTGGGGGTATATATATCGCCAATTCAGATGGAATATCCTAGCCGATTGAGATGATAAATTCTGATTTGAAGTGGATTATCTACCGTAACTATCCCACAACTACCATTTGAATTGGGTATATATATATATATTGGATTATCTCCAAAATGTTTTTTCTGATCTCCTATAATTGACATGTTAGATTTCCATAAATGTCTAAAATGTCCATAACTTGGTGACTTTTCATGAATTTCCCAACTTTGTGGCCGTGCGTCGTGCGTTACGTAATGCGTTGCGTAGAGTGCCTCCAAGGCCAATACGATGGCAACGTCAGCATGACCTGTGCCGATGGAGTGGGGCATCCCCGGTGGCGGTCGAAACTCTCATTTTTTATCATTTGTTCCAAGAATTCATGTTAACAAAGATCACTAAAGATGATATGTATATATATATATCATATAGTTTATTATACCATATAGTGACAGCTATCAATGTCAATGTTAACAATTGATAGATATTGATAGTTAACTGAAGATTGGAGGAATTGGACTGGCAATTCCCCAATAGTTTGCTTATTGGTGGTCGGCGGTGTCAAACTGTTGTGTTGCTGTCTTATTGCAAATAGAGCATGAAAACATGGAACCGAATAAAGTTGAGGAGCATCATTAGAAAATTGCCCATGGCACATCCGTATGAGACACACCCACATAGGGTCCAGGTTTTTTGCAGTTTTGGGATGCAGAACATTGGCGCGTCGCGGCGCGATGCATCCACTGATTTGTTATCATGGTCCCCATTGAGATTGTCAGATAAGGATATATAAGGAAGGTACCCCATCCATCCCCATCCTTGATCATCTGGTTGGTGATTTGGAACATTTTTATTTTCCCATTAATATTGGGAATGTCATCATCCCAACTGACGAACACCATCATGTTTCAGAGGGGTAGGGCGAAAAACCACCAACCGGTCATGGTTTTCATGGTCCTCGGCAGTTCACCCCGGTCACGATACATGGGTTAGCTATGTAGTTCACCCCAGTTACAACTGGACGTTGCCCTACTGGAGGATGAACTGGACGGAACTAAGGCACTTCAGAACTAGGTAGTGGCTTTAGAGGAAAACATGACATGTTTCTTGGCATTCTGTATTCTATAGTTAGTACTATAGTTTTTTCGGTGCGTATCCAGCTGGTTGTTTCAAGTATCGATCTGTGCATGGTGAAAACATGGCCCGGAAACCAGCAGCCACCTACATTGGTTTTATCGAGATGTACCCCAATGTTGCATGTGAAAATCTCATTCGTTGCCTTCTTAAATCTGTTCACCAAACGTTTCCCCGAAGTATTCCGATCACCTGTTGGTTTCCACATTAATGTTGATAATTTTAAAGCAGCCTAAAGCTGCCTAGTCTTTCATCAACTCGTCTTGCAGCCAGCAGGCAACTAGCCCATGTTTGGTGGTTCAATACCTTTCTGAAGAATACATTTCTTGAATAACTTTGGGCTAAATGTCATTGTTGAATACCTTCGACTTGGCCAATGCATATATAATCACATATATATATGGGTATGGATCAATACCTATTAATACCATTTTTAGGGGAATGACCATCCATTTACCAGCTATTTTGATGTGAACTACAGGGGTACAAGGTTTTGACACACTGCCATATAGACAATTATACAATATTATACACAAAACATCACCACTTTGCATGTATCCATACGATGGTATATTTTAATCTACCAGTAGTACCGCACAAGGCGGTGGCGGAAGTTTCAAAAATAGGAAACCTATAGGAGAGGTTGGTTGTTGTGAATCAGGGATGGCAGAGCGAATCCACTGATGGACCGAAAGGTGC
>Ga0126342_10006071_pt1 | contig 21318 bp, 15 predicted proteins | sample Cyp1metagenome_FD_92528 | JGI IMG/M metagenome (GOLD analysis project Ga0126342, IMG submission 92528) | Coral microbial communities from Lord Howe Island, Old Settlement Bay, Australia - Cyphastrea 1 metagenome | ecosystem: Host-associated > Invertebrates > Cnidaria > Coral ...
ACACTACACTACCTTCCACTACACTTCACTACATTACATTACACTACACTCCACTACAACTACAACTACACAACTACACTCCACTACACTCCACTACACTAAATTACACTACACTACACTACAAAACATTACACTACACCACACTCCACTACACTAAATTACACTCCACTACGCTACACTACCTTCCACTACACTTCACTACATTACATTCCACTACACTACAACTACAACTACAACTACACTACACTAAATTACACTACACTACACTACATTACACTACACGACACTACATCACACTACACTACACTACATTCCACTACACTCCACTACACTACATTACACTACACTACATTCCACTGAATGACACTGCACCACAGATAGACAGGTAGACAGATAGACAGATAGACAGACAGACAGACAGATAGATAGATAGACAGATAGACAGGTAGACAGCTAGACAGATAGACAGATGAGAGAGAGAGAGAGAGAGATAGATAGATAGATAGAAAGATAGGTAGGTAGATAGATAGATCGATAGATACATAGGTAGATAGATAGGTAGGTAGGTGGGTAGGTAGGTAGATAGTCCGAGAAAGAGAGAGAAATAGTGAGAGAGATCAATCACCTTTCGCTCCAGCAGTGGCTTCGCTCTGCCATCCCTGATTCACAACAACCAACCTCTCCTATAGGTTTCCAATTTTTGAAACTTCCGCCACCGCCTTGTGCGGTACTACTGGTAACTTAACTTATAACTAGAGTATTCATGGGGGTTAAAGCCACCTTATGACTGGAGGGTCACATTGTACTGGTTCATTATGGGGAATGATGGGGAATGGGATGATGGTGAGTAGTTGTGGATTAGGTCGTTCCCCATTCCCTATGTTCAACACAAGATGATATGGCTTTTTCAAATTGTAAAAAAAAAACATGTTTAGCACAAGATGATATGTTTAGCACAAGATTTTCAATTTTTCAAATTTTTCCATGTTTCAAATTGTATATCGCCACAAATCACCACAAATCGACGGACGGTCCAGTATGGTTTTTGAGAGGTCTCTGCGTAGGATCGTCAGAGGGAACACCTGGCGCTCTGCCGGACATCACTGCTACGGGTCACAAAAAAACCGACAGGACAAGGATGTAGGGTACTGCAAAATCATGCAAGGTCGGACAATTTATCATGTGGTCAAGCCGTTTTCTGCTCTTTAAGGGAAGCAATTAATCCCCCAGCCAGAATCACCAATAAGAGTTTCACCTTTTTGACCTTTTTGGCCTCCCACTGGACCTTCACTATCCACTGGCATTTTTGGGGGAGAGACCCCAAGTGATTTTGCCCATCTTTGATTGGTATCGGTTATCCCTATATTTGTTGGTTTCCTAAAATGGTGGTACCCCCAAACCATGGGTTTGAATACTAAAATGGTCTAATTTGGATGATTTGGGGGCACCCCCATTTTAGGAAACACCCATTTATATGTGGTTATTCTTGTTAGACAGTAGGATCCGCAATCAGAAACCATCTAAAAGATTGGTGGTGGATCGTGTATAGCCCCACTCAAACGGTTGAGAAGTTGAGAATTGGGAATGGTTTCATAATCCCGTCCCCATAAATGGATTCATATCAAACAGCCCATAAAATTGTCCCATCAATGGATTGGTTTAAGGGAAATGTTACAGGAAACCCCATGATCTTCATGGGAAAAACGATGGTTTCCGGTTCCGATCTTCCCGTAAGCCAATCCATTGATCCCAGTATGTGAGTTAATCCACACCATGACATGGGTGTGAGAAAAATCAGGGGGATGGGATTCATCAAGAAATTTAAGAATCACAATATACCCGGCCTGGTAAACATACAAAAAACGATGAAACATCACCATGCTATGGGAAAACTTACTATTATCTATTTCTATGGGGCCATTTTCAATAGCTATGTAACAAATTACCAGAGGGTATATCATTAAATTTCATTAAATCCATTAGATCCCATTAAACCTCCATTAAACCTCCATTAAACCAGGGTTAGTCATTACCAGGCCGGGTAATCCCCCCAGCCGGTTTGATCCCATAGCTCGCCTCGTGCCAAGTCCTGCAGGAATGTGCGGCTTCGCAGTGGGGAAGTCAAGGCCATCCGTGCTGAGAACTTGCATGAGGTGCCGTTGACGAGATTCGGCACGGTGACGACTGGTTTTGGGTTTGGATTTGGGTATGGATCAATACCTATTAATACCATTTTTAGGGGGATGAACATCCATTTACCAGCTATTTTGATGTGAACTACAGGGGTACAAGGTTTTGACACACTGCCATTTGATGATTAAAAAAGTTTCATAAATTGGGATATATCTATTACACAACTATATATCTTAAGTTATAAACCTTTAATGATTTTAAGCTCCACCCATAAACAAGAAAATCTATAGGTTTGTTTGATGAGTTTATAAAATTATCACCAAAACGATTTTAACCCAAAATAAATTGGGATATTACACAACTAATTATTGTTATAAAACGGTGGTTCCAAAAAACACCACTCTTGAGACATGTTTTTTCAGCAAAAAAAACTGAGACAATGCTAACTGGACCTGAGATCATGTCTCACCATTCCAGATCATGAGGGATAATTCTGGAGATTGTTTTTTTAGACCTCACGATGGATTATGGTCTTTGGGTGACTAGTGACTAGCCCAAAAATGACTGCTCACTTTGCTTGGTGAATTGGGATTGAGGCTATTGAGGCTGGAATATGAGAAATTCATCAGCAACCATGGGCAACATAGTTCAGCTGATGTTCGGATATGATAAACCTACGTATAGTAAACCTTGGTGAGGGGTAGGTTTTTCGGTGATATTCGTGCCAGTAAAATGCTGAGGCTCTTCAGCATTCCATGGGCCCAAGATTTGGGAGATTTGACCTTGAATTTCACGGACAGAAACCTCAGCATGGAGGATGCTTTCCAGGTCACCTAGGGTATGACGAGCATCGGCCCGAGACAGCATTGTTGCCTTTTCGGATTTTTTTGAGAGTTTTTCAGATAGATGTTTCAAGTAAACGTTGCCTTGCCAAGTGGCAAAAGTGAGATTTTTGAAATTCCAGGGTCCTCCAAAGTAGGGGACTTGAAGATTCTGGCCCAGGAATCTTTTGGACAACGTTTCCTTAGGCTGGTGAGTGCAGAAGGCAATAGCCTGCTTGATCTCCAAGCTTCTTTACAAACCGCAGGAATTCGGGACAGAGACCGCCTGACAGCAATTGCATGCCAAGCCAAAGTAGCGGCATCAAGGCACGCCTTCGCAATGTGCTGCACTGGGGGTGACAGGATTGTCACCTGGGGCGCGGCAGACCTTGGTGGTGACAGCTCTGAAATTCAAGATCAGCTGAGAGTAGGACAGATTCAGGATGTTCAGACCACAGGTTCAGCATTTGCCGCGATTCTGCGCGATGGATACGTTATTACATGGGGCGCGGAAAACTTTGGTGGTGACAGCTCACTTGTCCAGGATAGGCTCAAAAGTGTTCAAGAAATTCAGGCCGCAAATCGGGCATTTGCTGCGATCCTGGCAAATGGATCTGTTGTTACATGGGGCGATCCATGGTGTGGTGGCGACATGTCGGCAGTGCAAGACCAGCTCAAAAACGTGAAGCAAATTCAGGCTACAAATTTTGCATTTGCCGCAATCTCGCAAGACGGATCAGTAGTGACTTGGGGCGATCTAGAGGGTGGTGGTGACAGCTCTGACGTCCAACATCAGCTCAAGGGTGTAGAGCAGATTCAGGCCACGAATTCTGCATTTGCCGCAATCCTGACTGATGGATCTGTCGTTACATGGGGCAGACAAAGCCATGGCGGTGACAGCTCTGCAGTCCAAGATCAGCTGAAGAGTGTGAAACAGGTGCAGGCAACCGAGTGTGCATTTGCTGCCATTCTGGCAGATGGATCCGTTGTTGCCTGGGGTGATCCGGGCTTTGGTGGTGACAATTCCGCAGTCCAAGATCAGTTAAGGACTGTGCAGCAGGTTCAAGCAACGGGTTCTGCATTTGCTGCGATCCTGGTAAATGGATCCGTAGTGACATGGGGCGATCTTGGTGGCAACAGCTCGGCAGTGCAAGACCAGCTCAAAAACGTGAAGCAAATTCAGGCTACAAATTTTGCATTTGCCGCAATCTCGCAAGACGGATCAGTAGTGACTTGGGGCAGAACAGACTTAGGTGGTGACATCTCTGACGTCCAACATCAGCTCAAGGGTGTAGAGCAGATTCAGGCCACGAATTCTGCATTTGCCGCAATCCTGACTGATGGATCTGCCGTTACATGGGGCAGACAAAGCCATGGCGGTGACAGCTCTGCAGTCCAAGATCGGCTCAAGAGTGTGCAACAGCTTCAGGCAACAGACTGTTCATTTGCTGCTATTCTGGCGGATGGATCCGTGGTGACTTGGGGCTTTCAAGGTTTTGGTGGCGACAGCTCTGCAGTCCAGGATCACTTCACATACTTATAGCCGAGAGTCAGCTGAGCCCTTCTTTGAATATTCAATGGAATACATGTCCTATTTAGGAGGGTCTCAGAATGGGGTATACCCCAATGCGAATGCTTGATGTTCGAAAAAGGCTTGGCAGATGACAAGCGCCTGAGAAATCTTCGATCTTCAATGATCTTCAACTTTCCGTAGATTGCTTCGATCTTCCATGACTCAACCCTAAAGTCATCAAGTTACCTTTGAAAAAAAACATGAAAATCATTGAAAATCGCCATTTCGAGGATTCATAAGTCAGGTACCCCCAGTTATCATCCATTTTAGTGGGATTTTCTATTATAAACCATCCAGCGAGCTTGGGGATTTATAGATAGATTTTCCCTTATAAACAATCCAGTTTCCATTTATTGTCGGATTTTCCATTTACTGATGGATTTACCGCCCATTATAAACCAACCATTATAAACCAACCATTTCCATTTATTGATGGATTTTCCCATTATAAATCAACCATTATAGACCAACCATTTCCATTTATTGATGGATTTTCCCATTATAAACCAACCATTTCCATTTATTGATGGATTTTCCCATTATAAACCAACCATTATAAACCAACCATGTCCATTTATTGATGGATTTTCCCATTATAAACCAACCAATAAACCAACCGTTTCCATTTATTGATGGATTTTCCCATTATAAACCAACCATTTCTATTGGGGAACCACGTTGACCTACCAGCTTGGGGCCCCCCATTTTCCTAAGTCCGAAAACCTCCACGTTGACCAACCTGAGGTGCTGGATCCTTCGCCCGTGCAGGCTTTGGCAAAACCGCCGGGATGATTACCATAGGTAAACTAACACAGCGAACTGCAACATGGGTTTGTCTGAAAATAAGGTATATTCCAAAACAAATAGCCATTTAATAGGGATAATGATCATTAACCATTGGGTTTAGGGGTACACTATTTTCAGACATCCCCACATCACCATTTTTTCAATATGTTTACTATGTACATATATTATATATGTCTGGTTGGTGGTTTCAAACAGTTTTTATTTTCCATATATGGGATGTCATCCTTCCCATTGACTTTCATATTTTTCAGAGGGACTGAAACCACCAACCAGGTTTGCTATGTAAATACATTAGTAAATCAACTATCAATGGCCCATGTTCAATAGCTATTTTGACATAACCAGAGCGTAAGCCAAACTACACCGCCAAAGGGGTGATTTACTTGTGTTTTGCTCCATTTCTGATTAGGGGCTGGTTTGGTATACTGGTTGGTGGTTTGGCACATTTTTTGTTTTTGCATACCGGTATATTGGGAATAATCATCCCAACTGACTAATATTTTATCATTCTAAGGGATAGGTGTACATATGTATGGCAGGAGCAAGGTACTCGGGCCCTCTCCACAGCAACTCGACTGCGCTCAGCAACAAAGTGACAAAAAAAAAACTGACTGATATTTTTCAGAGGGTCTAAACCACCAACCAGTCTATGATCTGTCATCATTTTTTATCATGTTTTTTTATCATCTAGTACTTATGGTTTGTTGAATGGGATGAACCTCTGATTAATCAACTAACCAGTGGGAAAAAGACATCTATGAGAAAGTGGCTTTGCCTGAACATACAGATTAAACACAATAATACTGGAAATCTCCACCATTAAATTCAATTCAATGGGTGTAGCCTCAAAACTGCTGGTTAGTCATAATTTTCCCCATCTATAGTGGCCATTGTGGGGGCATACGCCATGTTCAGACATGCCAATTTAGATCATACTTGATGGTTCACTCCGGTTTTGGATACATTTCGAAATACGTTATGATCTTTGCAGAATGCTAAACATAAATATATATATATTTACAGTAAGTAACAATTATAATTAGATATAATGTATATATATACATATTATACTATATATACATATATATATAAGATATCGTATATATATATATATATATCTATATACTATATATATATATTATATATACTAAAGAATTTAAATCCTTAACCGGAAAATCTTTAACCGGGTATCAATCTTTAACCGGGTATCAAATGGAATTCCAATAAACATGGAAAATGGCCCATTTATAGATGGTTTACCTAGTAAAAATGGTGATTTTCCATGGCTATGTTAAATAACCAGATGGTAGATATAACATGATATAACTATCTGGGTAAATTATAACGACCTCACTGTTCGACCGAACCCTGGAAACCATGGTTAGATTGCGGGGAATCATCCCCAAATGGCCCAACTATTCAGGTTAGTGAAATATTATAATTTACCCAGATAGGATAATCATGGGATAATTAATAGGATAATCATGGGATAATTCATAGGATAATCATGGGACAATTAATAGGATAATCATGGGACAATTAATAGGATAATCATGGGATAATAATTTGATAATCATCTACTGTATTTAATGGGATAAGATAACTATATCTGGTTGGTGGTTTCAAACATGACTTGAATATTTTCCCATTTCATATATGGGATGTCATCCGACACCAAATTGACGAAGTCCATCATTTTTCAAGATATGGTTTTCTAACCACCAACCAGACACCCCCTGGAGAATTGGTTGGATCAGGCTGTTGGATATGGCACTGTTGCCTGAATTTTTGGTGGACATTACACGGGGCCCCAGCCACGATTTAATGTTGGTTACTATGACTTGACTTTCATGTACCACGAATTAATCTTATACCCATACTACGTTGTTCTTTATCACCTTGGCCACTAGGTTTGTGATTCTTAAATATAAGTTTTGTGTTAAAGGCGTTTCCAAGCGTGGTTTGGATCAATAAGTTTAAATCGTGGTGTCGTACCCGTCTCTGGTGGACATTCGCCCAAATTTCCGATAATTCACAGTTTAGTGAACTTTTCAGCGCTGTGTTTACTCCTTAGATCCCCAGTTTTCTTGTGATACTGCCAATGATTTTTCCCGAAAACTCCGTACTTTCGTTACAATCCTTAAATGTGTTGTTGAACTCCAGATCTTTCCATCTGAAATATCAATCTCTATATCTGGGGGCTTCACATATTTAAGTTCTTTCAACCATCAGATGACTAGTTGTGCATCGAATCAGCGTGCCAGACCCCGCTTCCCGCCTCCCAGGAGGACGTGGGGCTTCGATGTGGGGAAAAATGACATGGGCCAAAGTACGTTGGATGGGGCCCCAGTAACCGTTAGCTAATGTTGGTGCACACAACTAGCCATTGGTTGGTGCTTTGGAACATGACTTGAACATTTTCCATTTAATATATGGGATAATTAGTCCTTCCCAAATATTTTTCAAGATGGTTAAAACCACCAACGAGTATCATATTCATAGTGTATGATACGGATAAATATAAATATATATATATATACATATTTAGATGGGAGTATAAACTAACTTATGACTGGGGGGCACCATCCTGTACAATCAGACTTGAAACTGATATGATAGATTTATGTCAGGGGATACCATCAAATATTGAGGATATATTGAGGATCATGGATTGTCACAGTCAACTAGGAATCTCTATTCACCAAACAGTGTGAAATGACATTCCGGGCTAGCTCCTGCTCATTAGCTTGCTGGGGCGAGTTGAAAACACCTTGTCAGGTTGACGAACTGTCGATGTCAAGGTTCCAATATGTTCCAATGGCGATTTTCACCATACCTCTGTGCATCTTTTTTTCACGGCCAATCCATTTCCCACATGTTCTTATGATTTTCTATGCTTTCCCCATAGTTTTGTGAATTTCCCAGCCGCGTTTGATTTCGCCCAGAGGAGCATCCTGATGACCCTCCGTTCTTAGAGGCCCGAGTTGTTGAGCAATTGATCCTCTGGTTTCATCGGGAAAAGATGGTGAATTTATGGGATTTCATGGTGATTACCCTCTGGTTATTTAACATAGCCATGGAAAATCACCTTTTTTAATAGGTAAACCATCTATAAATGGGCCATTTTCCATGGCTATGTTAAATAACAAGAGGGTAAAGACGGGGATATAATGGGATAGTCAACCGCTATTTTAAAATAGCAAGCTGCGAAGTCCTTTACAAATGGATGGTTTAATGGGAAAATCATCTAGAGATAGTGAAATGCCTGCCATCTTGGGTTACCCGAAGATAAACCAAACCATTTTTCTGCATATATATATATATATATACATATATATATATATATATGTATTACATATTTATATAAATGACGGGAGATGCAATCGACAATAATAATGTGTAGTTTTGTGAAAATGGTGAATACACCCAATCAATACGTGATAAAGCACATGATTTCGGGCCCTATTTTGATGAACGTCGCGGCGCTAGCATGCGGCTCCAGGCTCTAGCAGCTTTGGGCAGCTGGGTGACCCCCCATTGTCCACATGTCCATTGTTGAAAATGTGGCTGGTTGGTGGTTTGGAACATGACTGGATTATGACTTTCCATATATTGGGAATAATCATCCCAACTGATGAATATTTTTCAGAGGGGTAGGTATACCACCAACCAGGTGGGCATTGAAATTTGGACCAAGCAGCTGACGTTGTGTCCTTGATATCCCTCGCCATCGATCATCATCGATCATTTGATTCTACATATCGCCTTCAGTTTATCTCATCGATTCACAGTCACCAAAATCATTTTTCAATGGATTGGTTTAAGGTAAATTTTACAGGAAAGCCCCATATTTAATGGGAAAATCTATGGTTTCCTGTAGATTTTAAACCAATCCATTGAATTTTGAGGCTCCCTGTCCCTCAATCATTGAGGCTCCCTGATGATTGAACCATCCAAAGGTGGCAATTTCTCAGGAATTCTTCACAGTTCCAAGATCTATAATTAAAAAACCATTGTCCTGTCTACCCCATCTTCCTGTTTTTGTTGGCTAAAATCTCCGTTTTGATTAGTTGTTTCTTGTTTACTCTCCTTACAAAAGTCCATGTTTCTCTAAGATCTTCCATGTTAGAACTTGTTGGATAAAGCCACTTGTTTCTATACAAAATGTTGCTTCAAGCACTCCGCTCAATAAAGTCACTAAACACATCAAATCACAAAAAGTGTCATCCAAAATAAATGTTGGAAAACATTTGAAAATCGCCATCCATTCTGCCAATGAAGTAAGTGAAAAAATAAGTGGATAAAATCCGGTGCCCATAAATCAGTGGGAATTTCAGGACCCTAGAATGGAGCTAGCGTACCATTTTTCAGGCCCTATTTTGTGACAATATTCCCTGAATGTTCGCTCGTACTGGACGTTTACATAGGCTCTGTGTACTGTAGGTACTGTACCTCCAAAACATCAGTTCCTGAAATGGACATTGGATAAAACTCTAAAACTGGGCTGTAACCCCCATGAATACTATAGTTATACTATGTTATACTATAGTTATAAGTATCATGAAGCATAGTTATTGGAGTTACTTGAACCAACGATTTCGCGATTTCATCAACGTAGGGGTGCCCACGTCCGACAGAGGTCTGGAGTCGCAGAGAAGCCTCGGAACGAGCCAAGGTGGGATCCAAAAACGGCCCTGGGATCCCTGGGGCGCGAGATGTAGGGAAGTTATTCACAAGTAATATACCCTCTGGTAATTTAACATAGCTATTGAAAATGGCCATTTATAGTGGATTTTCCCATTAAAAACTGTGATTTTCCATAGTTATGTTAGTTTACCAGGGGGTAGCTGGTTGGTGGTTTGGTGTCATTATCCAATATATACTGACCTGGTTTTCTTAATAGCAGAATAGCATGGTTCATTACCCAATGAAAATGATGGGATATTAATCTGGGTAAATTTGATCACGACCTCACTGTTCGACCGAACCCTGGTAATCATGGTTAGTAAGGGAAATCATCCCCAAATGGCCCAACTATTCAGGTTAGTGAAATATTATAATTTACCCAGATATGTGTATATATATAATATATGCAACAATATGGGGCTATGTAATGGGAAAAAAGACGATATATAACAATATGAGATTCATCAGGTACCTGATACCCTGGATTGGGAAAAGCACTTCAACTGATGAATCGATTAAGGGAAAGTGTTTCATTTTCTGGGTTTACAGATTCCAAAGACAGTTTTACTCAATGACGTTTTCAGTTTGGTGATTTACTCAGTGACGCCGTTTTGACCAATTTGTAGTGGTCTGCCCACTGGTGGTTCCCTGTTTGGACAAAAAACCTGGGATAGTCCCAGCGATTCAAGGGTGTTTTATTCGACTTGCTGGAGCGCTTCACCCTTCCACATTGAAGCGGCACTTAGAGTTCTGATTAGTTCTGATGTACCCTATTTACCTTTCGGATCCTTTTGGCAGTTCGGATTTACCCTCGGCTTTGTTCTTTCGTTTTATCTTGATCTTTGTTTTTTGTGGTGAAAATGTGAGCTTTTGCGAGGTGAAATTGGACCTGTGGCAGGTGCCCAACCAGTGGAGAAGCAAGAAAATCCAAGACCTGACCTGACATTGACAAGTAGAACTTCAGAAAGACCAATAGCACCATTTAATACTGTTTGATACGAAGAGTTTGAAATTTTAACAGATACTAGTCCACAAGTTGACAAGTTTGGAGTTTTAACACATACAATCACATACATTAGCTGGTTGGTGGTTTGGAACATGTCTATTTTTCCATATATTGGAAATAATCATCCCAGCTGACTAATATTTTTCAGAGGGGTTGAAACCACCGTAGTGTTTAGAATATCTGGATGACCTTTACACGTTCAGAATTTCTGGGTGTTGCCCGTATATTTAAGTTGCCAAAAAGTTGCCATGTGCATGAAGTCCAGGCCACTGAGAAGCTGCTAGGGTCCGGAACCTAATTTACCCTCTGGTAAACTAACGGTTTGCGAACTGGAAATCACCATCTTCTGCTTGGTGGTTTGGAACATGAATTTTATCTTTCCATAATATATGGGATAATCCTTCCCAATTGACTAAATTTGACTAATATGTTTCAAGATGGTTAAAACCACCAGCCAGTAACAGTTTGCGAACTAGAAATCACCCTCTTGTATAGGTAAATCAAATCAACTATCGATCCAGTGGTAAGGACGCGGTGCCATCGGTACGACCTCTGACCGATCGCATCCCCAATCACTTTGGGACTACAAAAGAGGCAAAAATCCAGTGGTTAGGAGCTAAGGAGCTACGGGTATCCTCCCTGTTCAATGGGGAGCAAAGGAGCTACTTAGAGTTTCCCAACCAAATGATACAAATGTGCCATTTTCCAGTTCACAAACTGTTAGTTGACCCGAGGCTATGCACTGGTTTTAAAGGAGTGTAATATCCTGAGGCGATGGGTTTCTCAGATCATGGCGGATACACCGGGATAGCCACATGAACTTTGGGGAATCCTGGGTATCCTATCTTCAGGAAAAACATAAGATGTTATAATCTTGCCCTCTGGTTATGACTAACAGTTTGCCATGGTATAGATGGCCCATAGAAATAGATGGTTTACCTATTAATAGCATGGTGATTCTCTAGTTGGGCAAACTGTTAAATAACCAGATGGTATATGTCATGATTAGATCATTGAGATTAGAACACCCTGAGTGACAAAGATATGAAAATCCTGACTGTCCAGATATCTTTAGGCAGGTTCAAGCAGAAAGCTGCGAAAAACATCGAAAAGCCACGTCTTGTTTTATCCATGAGATTTGGCAGTGTTCTGCCCAGTCTTATTTACTTGGGGGTGCAGGTCCACTAATTTTTGTGGGTTATATTTCATCATAGGTGTGAAGCTTATATCCCAACTTGCGGATGTTGAAATCCCATAGTTACTGGTTGGTGGTTTGGAACATGTTTTATTTTTCCATTCAGTTGGGAATGTCATCATCTCAACTGACGAAGTCATTTTTTTTCAGAGGGGTAGGTATACCACCAACCAACCAGATATACTTATTATATAAGAACTCCTGGCCAGCCTTCCCGGGGGTTCCGGGTGACTTGGAGGATTTTCACTGGGAAAACGCTCAGCATTTCTGTTATACTCTCTGCACCTCTGGTTATATAACAATTTGCTATGGAAGCCATGGCCCATTTACAGATCACCAAAAACGACCACTTTCCATAGCTATGTCAAAAAACCAGCAGTCCAATTTCAAGCGATTTTCTGCTGGCCCAAAACAGTTTATATACTGCTGTATGGCACATTTTTCAGCTTCTTGGGTCCGGGGGTCGTTTACTTAGCATAGAGAAAGGGCTCCTAAATGACGACCCGAATCAATCAATTTTTTTTCGGTGATCAAAGTCGTGTATCACCCTACTAATGTTAAGCCCGGATTAATAGACCATGGTTTAATAGGGGGGTGTTCCGCCAATAGTCATGATTTGATACTTTTTTATGGTACCTTCCCAATTAAACAGCCGTAAATGGGGTTACTAATTTACATAACTAGATATAAGTAATGACTGATACATTGTTGTATGCCACATAAGAATTGCCAATTTGCACATAAAACTGGAGGTTTCTGCAGTTTCCTAAAATGGTGGTACCCCAATAGCTGGATGGTTTACAGTGGAAAATTATGGAAAATCCTGTTTTTTCATTGATGATTTGGGGGTAGCACCATGACTTAGGGAATCCCCAAATGGCCTACTCTTCTGAGGCCCACAAAGCTGGATCTTTCGGTGCCTGCTGAGTTGTTGCAGCAGGCAGGATTTGAGGAGACCGATAGTTCTTTAATGGGCCCCGGTTAGCTAAGTTGGTGCACAGAACTATAACAAGTTGGTGTATGATATTTATAGATACTTAGAGTTATATTTAGATGGGGTTATACACCAAGAAACATAACTGGGGGACACCATCCTGCGTGGTTTATGATCAAAGGGGCGAGTGGTCATTCCAGAAACTGCTGGGTTTAATGATGTTTAATCCCCAAAAATGAGGAAAGAACTGGATTTTCTCATGGGATAAGCAACAATATGTTTCTTGGGTTAATCCAAGAATGAAGCATACCCCCAATTTTGCAATCCTAGGAGGGAAAATCATATGGTACACCATCAAACTTCGGGGTAATCTTCCGACCCCCCAAAAAGGGAGGAAAAATCTGCAAAACAAAACGGTTGTCGCCAAAGGAACATTCTTTTGATGCGGATCCAAACTCTTTCTTTGGGTTTTCTCGAACAAACTGATGGAAACTTCAAAACCTGAAGCAGCAGAGCCTAAAAACCAAAAGCTTCCAGCCTAAAGCCCTAAAACATCCTAAAACCTAAACCCTGAAACTTACGTATGTGCAAAAACAAACATAACTTTGTGTTTTCCCCGGAAAAGAAGCTTGACAAGATGTCGACATCTTTCCCTTTTTGTATTTCTATCTTTGAATGTGTGGGTGAACCAGGGTGTTACAGGGAAATTATTTCAAGGGCAAGCACCACAAAATCTGGTTGGTGGTCTGGAACATTCTTTATTTTCCATATATTGGGAATAAAAAGTCCCAACCGACTTTCATTTTTTTCAGAGGGGTAGGTATACCACCAACCAGAAAATGTTGGATTACCAAATTCTGACTGACTTCTCTGTCCAACTGGTGGGAACACGAATGGGAACACTACCCCACAAAGATCGAAAAGTCAATGAGTATTGTGGGATTAGTGATTCTATATTTATAAGAAGACAAGTCATCGTAATTTGCACTTCTATCTTCCTTGGACCCAAACAAAACATATCGCGCCTTGCTTCCAGGCAGCAAAGCGGCAAGGCCGTGGGATGCGGCTGATGATGGCGGTTTTTGAAGTCCCCGATTAAGATGATCCCATGGATAATTAACAAACCATAGTTTTACAGTTTTACCATACATAATTAACCGTATAGGGATACATGATTAATGTCAAGCCCTGATTTTGCTAAACCATAGTTGCCATAGTTTATGACGATTAGGGTGGTACTTCCCCGTCATAAACTGATACTTTTTTATGGTAGCTTCCCAATTCAACAGCCGTAAACGGGGTTTATTAATCCAGGGTTGACATTAACTGGGATATGAAATGATATAAATATCAATATAATATAATCAATAAATATCATAAATACCAGTTGCTAAGTGGGATGATCCTCCAAGCATGTCATTATATGACCATGGGATTCTAATCTCCATAAGTTGGAAATAGTTGGGCTATGAGGCCCCTCACACTTGGCTTGGTGGAACAAAGCCATATTAATGGGTATGATCATGCAATGTTTTATCCAGGAAAATAGCAGTCTTATTGCTGAATGACACATAATCACACACAACCCATGTACCCAGAATTGTTTCGTGACACAAGCCAGTTAACTACAAACCATCTACTTCACCATATTCCATAAATTCTTAGGATTAGGATTTACATGGATTAAGATTGGAATTGCCACATCTGTTCATTCTTCACCCTAATTTCATTCTTCAGATTCAGCATGTGCAGTGCTTGCCCAACTTGCTACTTAATTCCTGGAGTGAAGGACTAACCCAACCATGACGTGTCTACAACTGGCAAAGATGACTTTTTGACCAAATTTGGAGTGTTTTTCACATGTTAAACCTTGTGTCCTTTTTCGTAAATTACTACATGGATCCTGCCGAAGCCAAGATCTGAAGAGATTTGGGATGAAGACATTGGGCCATCAGTCGCTCCCATCTCGTGTTTTTCACATTGAAATTTCGGATAGATAGCTGTTAAACAATTTAATGCTTGCGGATGGTGGGATAGTGTTGTATCTGATCCCCATAAATTTGAGTGTCTCATAAAACGTATCCATGGAGTAAGGTTCTAAGCTTGGATGGATCTTATGGGATAGAGACATTGATATTGCGAGGCGCCATCCCGAAAACGAGATGGACAAGTGTTTGCAGGAGGTTACAGGATGGGGAAAAAGTTCGTTAGATAAGTTGGTGAACATAACTACAATAACAAGTTGGTGTATGATACACAAATAACTATATTTAGATGGGATTATAAACCAACTTAAAACTGAAGGGCAGCATCCTGTATAGATTATATTTAGTATATTTCCAGGCTTCCCACGTTTCTTTCTATATTTTGGGGTTGGTTTATATTATACACACACACATATATATATATAGCACGGGTTTGGGATGTGCTTTGAATTATCAAAACATGCACAACCAATGTTTATGTTGCCCGCATGTTCACATTTTGGGAAGTCAAAGTCGACATCAATTTCTTTTCCAACTGCAACTGGGTTGTCTCAAATTTTGGAACCACAGGATCCCATGGTCAGGAATTTAACGTGGCGAAGTAGAAAATCACCATCTTTTAGAACGTCATTTTTACAGTCGTTTTTCTTCTGGACCATGCCTTCCATATATGTTTTTTATAACCAGGTCGAGTAGCCATTTTTCAAATACCGAAACGGCTTGACATCGCTTGGACATCCCCCAAAACGGCTCGTGGCGTTTGTTTGCCTTTTCGCTTTGGGCTCGAACTCTTCATCTACCAACTTCCGGAGCCTTCCAATCCATGGCTGGAAAATCCCTAGATGTTCCCAGCTGTAAGCCTCCAGAAAATATCTTCTGGGTAAACATTATAACATGGCTATGGATAATCACCATGTTCGATAGGTAAATAAAAAGGTAAAACCATGAAAATACAAATGAAGCATTTTCCATAAAATTACCGGAGGATAAATTCACTATCGGAGTAATCCAATTTTGGCATATCTGACCCACAGCCACTTTGAAAGAAGATGATTCGTGTGCATGTAGCCTTGCCGAGTGGTCGCACAGAGAGTCTGTTAATTGAGCAGTCCTCCAAAGTAGGGGACTTGAAGCTTCTGGCCCAGACATCCCTTAGACAGGGATTCCTGAGGCTTGTGGCTGCAGATGGGCGTGTCCTAAGTGAGCCTATGGAACCTCTGCACGCTGCCGGGATTAGAGATGGAGACCAGCTTACAGCCATTGCGCAACAAGCGAAACTTGCAGCAACTGGCAGAGCGTTTGCACTCTGGCGCATTGGAGGGAACAGTGTCGTTGCATGGGGTGATCCAGAATATGGCGGCGACAGCTCTATGGTCAGAGACCAACTGAGGAATGTGCAGCAGATTGTGGCCACAGGCGCGGCATTCGCTGCCATCCTTGGAGATGGGTCTGTTATCACATGGGGCAGTCGAACTCATGGAGGTGACAGCTCTGCAGTCCAAGATCAGTTAAGGAGTGTGCAGCAGCTTCAGGCTACACATTTTGCATTTGCCGCGATCCTAGCAGATGGGTCAGTAGTGACCTGGGGCCGTCCAGGCTGCGGTGGTGACAGCTCTGCAGTCCGAGACAAACTCAAGAATGTGCAGCAGATTCAAGCCACAGGTGCTGCTTTCGCTGCAATTGTCGAAGGATCTGTGGTGACCTGGGGCGAAAGAGGCTTTGGCGGTAACAGCTCAGAAGTCCAAGAAAATCTCAGGAACGTCCAGCAGCTTCATGCGTCACACAAAGCATTTGCCGCTATTCTGGCAGATGGGTCAGTTGTGACCTGGGGTGATCAATTTTCCGGTGGTAACAGCTGGGCGGTCCAAGATCAACTTCAGAATGTGCAGCAGATTCAGGCGACACATTTTGCATTTGCAGCAATCCTTGCAGATGGATCGTTTGTTACATGGGGAGATCGACATTCAGGCGGTGATAGCTCAGCAGTTCAGGATCAACTTAGGAATGTTCAGCAGGTTAAGGCCTCGCACAATGCATTTTCTGCAATCCTTGCTGATGGCTCAGTAGTAACATGGGGTGATTTAGGCTGTGGTGTAGACATTTACGAAGTCAAGAGTCAGCTCAAGAGCGTGCGGCAGATTCAGGCCGCATATTTTGCATTTGCTGCGATCCGGGCAGATGGGTCAGTAGTGACTTGGGGTGATCCACTTTCCGGTGGTGACAGCTCTGAAGTCCAGGCTCAGCTAAGGAACGTGCAGCAGATTCAAGCCACATGCAGAGCATTTGCTGCGATTGTCGCAGATGGGTCGATCGTTACATGGGGCAATGCGTCATCTGGTGCTGATTGTTCCAAAGTCCTCGATGAGATCGTTGATTTTAGTTAGATGTGGGCAACCCCTCATGCCCTATACAATGCCGTAAACCATCCCCATGGCCCCATGACTGGGGATGGTGTAAAAATGTGTGTTTATACCACCAAACTGTTTGGTGATTTTGCTGATGATTTATGATTGGGTTTACCGTTGACCACATGGACCATTGGATCGGTAAAGTGCGAAAAATGGGAGAAGTTCGTGTGGTTTGGAATTTTCACGGAATGTATCATGGTATATATCTATTTAACGTTTAAATTGTGCACATTATAATAGATATATGATATGGTTTGGAGTAATATGTATTTAATGGTATATCATAGGAAAACCATGGGAAAATGGTGATTTATATAGTAACTATGAGAAAAAATGTGGTTTGGAACATGAATTTTATGACTTTCCATTCAGTTGGGAATGTCATCATCCCAACTGACGAAGTCATATTTTTCAGAGGGGTAGGTATACCACCAACCAGAATATGTCGTACATGAATTAGATATAATTAAACCATACATACTCCTGTTCTGGTGATGTTTTGGGCACGAAACAGGTCCTATGAGGAAATCCACTACGTTTGAATACGCTTGACCCATAAGTTTGCCCTCCAAAACACTAGTTACTGCTGTTGACAGGTGGACGAAAAGCTTTGAGACGTGACCATGACTTTGAGATGGGTCCGATGAAACTTCTTCCGACCAGCAATAGCATGTTGTTTGGGAGAATCGAGTAATACATCGTGTATCGATATACAGTTCATCTTGTCAAACATGTCTTGACTATCTACCCTCCGGTCATTTAACATAGCTATTGAAACTGGTGATTTACAGTGAATTTACCCATTGAACATGGTGATTTTCCATAGTTATATGTTTTGTTAGTTTACCAGAGGGAGAGTTCGTGTTGACAATTGTTTGAGGGTGAGCTAAACCGATTAATTTTCTCCAGTAAGTTGCATCGGTGGCTGGTAAGTCCAGTCCAACTGGTCTTCCTATAGACAGACTTTGATTTAAAAATCGGTTAGAAGCAAAAATGGAGGTTTCCTGAAATGGGGGTACCCCCAAATCATCCATTTAAATAAGATTTTCCATTATAAACTATCATGTTTGGGGTACCATTTATGGAAACCCCCAAAAATAGCAACCAACATCTTACAAACTGGGATGAAAATGTCAGCACTTGGCTTCGACATCGTGGCCAGATATGGATCCAGACCCAGATGCGAAGCTTCTATCCTCCGCCGAGCACTCAGGTTTTGGTAAGGCCCAAAGCCATTGGTGAAGGGGAGGTTTAGGGGTTGTTATACGTTGCCATAAAGAGGGGAAGTAGTGAACCAACTATCCCATCTAGAACCTAATTTTCTATTCTCATCGAAGATCAGCTGGGAAGCGGCTGACAATCTTATTGAATTGATCCAAGAAACTAGGGAATGGACATTGGTTCCCAGGTTACTGTATTTGTCACAGGAACAAATAGGAACCATAAGATCATAAGGAAGTCCAGAAGTAACCAGAATTGGTCATATTGTCGGTAGGCTGACCCCTAGTTCCGTAATTCTGTTGATGGATGCTGGTTTTCAGCCTGCATTCCATTTGGTTTCCTAGCATTCGACATGGCAAGTCAAATTATAGCTGCGATATGCTCTGATGTATATGCAGCAACCATGGGTATATGGGGTGTCCCATCATTGGTAATGATCTATATAATTACCTGACAAGGCCGATGTTAAATCAACTACACCATAAATCATACCTAGCTTTACGGTGGAGGGTTGTTTTCAGGCTGCTCACAACGCTTTTATCAGCCGGGGGAAGCCACGGTTTGGGGTGTCGCGGATTTTAGGTGTGCCAAACGTTTGGGCACAACAAGTTTTCCTCAGTATTTGAAAAGAAGGATAGATGTTTGGCTAGTTTGGGAATACTTCAGGAAATTACTGGGAGGATGTTTCATATCATCGAGGGAGATCTTTTGCAGCTGAGTCATAGCCAAGACCCCTGTTCTGAGTAAACGTGCTGGCGAATGGGTACTGAACATGAGTTATCATTAAGGTTGACTCTGTTTTGGTGGGAAAGCTTATCCAGGAAAAAAATGAAGTGACTACGATATGTGTTATAAAAACAACGCAATCATTTTGTTGTTTTGGCTTCTCTGTGCTAGCGGATCAACTGTGAAGGCCAAAGGTACTCAGTGTGAGTAGCTGTTCATGTGGGCAAACGTTATCTGGTTGGTGGTTTCAAACATGGTTTATTTTCGATTTCATATATGGGATGTCATCCTTCCCATTGACGAACTCCATCATTTTCCAAGATGGTTAGTCAACCACCAACCAGTAACCATTGATGGCCTCACTAGCCGAGTCCCACCAACAATCCTTCGAAACGGCCTGACGTGCTCAGATTCAAAGGATCCAGCAGATAGGTTCGACCTACAGAATAAAGGTCGTGATTTTCGTAATATCTGGTTATGACTAACAGTTTGCCATGGTATAGATGGCCCTAATCGAAATAGATGGTTTAGCAGAACTTAAATAGCTATTAATAGCATGGTGATTTTCCATGGCTAATATCTTCACCAAGATCTAGTATTGCTGGAGTGTTTGATTCCAGGGTTTGCCTTACAGTATCTAGATCTCCAGTGAAACAACATAGATATGGAAAACTTTGAAGACCCCTGGTTTCCCATCAGAAGTTGAAATGATCCACAAATTATACTTTAACGGTGCCTTTTCAATATCGATCCATATCAATCAATAAAATAAAACAGAAATGTCTATTTAGAAAGCCATTAAACAGACATTAAACATCATTAAACCATATTAAACCACATTAAACCACATTAAAACCCACATTAAACCACATTAAACCACATTAAACCACATTTAAATACCCAAAGTTTGTTTTTTTTCTTACGCCCAAACACATCATTTTGGTGCCTTCAAGGTTGATGATGAGCGGGTCGTCTTGGATGACCTGGACACTGATCTACAGCCAGATCCTCATGGGAATATGCTGAAATAATTAGGGAATATCATAGTGGTAAACTAACATAACTATGGAAAATCACCATTTTTAATGGGAACATCCACTATCAATGGCCATTTTCAATAGCTATGTTAAATTACCAGAGGCAGCCATTTGTGGATTTAGTCTGGGTAAATTATAACGACCTCACTGTTCTCCCTCACTGGAATCATGGTTAGATTGCGGGGAATCATCCCCAAATGGCCCAACTATTCAGGTTAGTGAAATATTATAATTTACCCAGATATAATGGTTAGTGATTGTTAATGATGGTTAATGATGCTTAATGATGGTTAATGATGCTATATCATAGGGATGTCACTAATGATATATCTGATAAATTAATAAATAATGTCAACTCCGGATTGATAAACCATGGTTTATTAATTGTGGGGGTACCCTCCAAATAGTCACATTATGATACATAAATGGTATCACCCCCAATTGAACAGCCAATATGCTGAAATAATTAGGGAATATCATGGGGATATAATGGTTAGTGATTGTTAATGATGGTTAATGATGAGATCCTCATGGGAATATGCTGAAATAATTAGGGAATATCATGGGGATAAAATGGTTAGTGATTGTTAATGATGGTTAATGATGAGATCCTCATGGGAATATGCTGAAATAATTAGGGAATATCATGGGGATATAATGGTGAGTGATTGTTAATGATGGTTAATGATGAGATCCTCATGGGAATATGCTGAAATAATTAGGGAATATCATGGGGATATAATGGTTAGTGATTGTTAATGATGGTTAATGATGAGATCCTCATGG
>Ga0126342_10006072_pt1 | contig 21317 bp, 18 predicted proteins | sample Cyp1metagenome_FD_92528 | JGI IMG/M metagenome (GOLD analysis project Ga0126342, IMG submission 92528) | Coral microbial communities from Lord Howe Island, Old Settlement Bay, Australia - Cyphastrea 1 metagenome | ecosystem: Host-associated > Invertebrates > Cnidaria > Coral ...
AGTGTTCGAATCAATAACCCATCAAATAAAGAACTATCAAAATCTATACGAAACACTGCGCGCACGCAGGTGTGATACGACTTCAGGTCGATTGATACGACTTAAGCCTAGTGGTAGTATGTATATGTATAGATATATATATATACTGTACTGTATGTATATAAATGATATGTAAAGGATAGTTATAACTTATAACACTACAACCCCCAGGCCAGCATCATCAGGGGTTCTTCACGCAGCCACTGCTCAAAGAATGTGTCCTCGAGGTTGTCACCAATGTGGTGCAAGGCATGGTAACAAAACACCGAGGTGAAAACAAAGACCGACCGCAATGCGGTGTCCTGAACAAGCAAGGCATGGTCACTAGTGGGTGGACCCAATGAGATATAATGGTAGTCGTAGGCTGGAATTAAAATAGTCTTGGTAGTCGTGGTGAAAAGTGGAGATCGTCAACATCAACATCCCCTTCAAGACATGTGTGGAAATGCTGTGCCCCTCGACTGATTGTTGCCTTGTCCAACTACAAACTCACGACCGACTGTGCTTGGGCCACGCAGAAACCCATCACAAGGACTTCAAGATTCTCATTGGTGGAGCAGTGGCAAAATTGTTCTTGAAATCCCGCGAGGGTCTTTCCTTATTTTCTATACGGCTGAACAAGACAAAAACCACTATGTATGGGTTTCTATCCCCATTTTCATCCAGTAATCACTCAGAGAGTCACTAGTATCTCCTAATTGTTTGATGAGAGATCAAACAAAGACTTCTCTCAATCCAATTTGGGTGGTAGTACAAGTCTCTCTTCAGTCCTACAACGTGACGTTCCCATGTCTCCCATGGAAACTCCCGAAATCCCGGTCCATGATGATACCATTGATCAGTACGGGTGCCATCAAGGTGTACATCCACCTGGCATGCCACCGACTTGGGAGACTTAGCGTGTTCAAAGCTCACCATGTGAAAAGGCAACGTGACCTTGACCAAAGGTAGTCGAATGATGTGTCAAATGTAACGTAAGGCAATCGAATGTAATGCTATGTAATTTTGTCTTGCAATGTAATGTAATAGAGCGCAGTGGAGTGGAGTGGATTGGAGTGACATGGAATGGAATGGAATGGAATGTGATATACCGTAATGTGCAATGTGCTCTGGTATAATAACATGTAAAGCAACGTAATGAAAAATGTTGCTACTTTATGTCATGTATATACTACTACAATATACTACAGTACATTTGTGTACATATATATATATGTATGTGACCACTTCCACGCATGCATGGAATCCTCAATCATGTCAATCATGTCCGGACAATACGATTCTCCACAGCATCAGAAAAAAACTCACATCGAATCAGCGATGAGGCTTGCAGCTGAGCAGCAGAAAGACTGAGATAATGTTGTGGTAGGGAAACGGAAAAGGCGTAATCGCCACCTCAGCGATGGTCATCCACCATAGTTTCTCAGATTCAAAGAACACTTTGAAGAGGTGTTGATAAAGGGTGCCTAGAGGGGGAAGCTGGGCAAATCCCAAAGGTGGATGAAATTCATTTTGGAACAGTGGAACAAGACTAACAAGACGAAGCTGAGGATTGGAGGATATTGGAAGTCCAGAAGTCGCGCAGCAGCAAGTTGTTGATCACTTTCAGCGGCAATTCATCCAACTTTGGTTGTGACTTCTTTTTTGACCCGTACCCAAAATCTATCCATGGTCAGGGGAAATTCTTCGTAGATACATCACCCCACGACCCTACTGAGGAGTTGACAAAGGAGTCAAAATATGTGGAAATATGTGAAAATAGAGAGGCATGCGTCATGCGTCTATGGAAAATTTGGCCATCTGATACGGGTCAGAACCCCCCTCCCTTCCATGCTTCCCAACTTTGGAGGCGGCGCCGAACCACAGTGTTCCATCCGAGATCACTTGGTACAACCTGTCCATTGGGCCGTTCCATTGAGGCGACACAGAACACACACTTTTTTGAAGACCTCAACTTTGGCATCTACTGATACTGAATGATACTGAAATTATATGTGAGATCAGTAAGATCCATTAAGATCCTACATTTTACGTAAAATACCCACCCGTCACAAATGATATAAATGTCTCTCTGGATAAACTAAGGCCTGAGGTATTTGGAAGATGCCCAACTATGGAATACCCACCTCGGCGCTATCTCCTGCCTTTGCAAACTGATTGGTGTCGATCCCTCAAAACTTTCGAATGCGAGATTCAGTCCTTGCTTTTTGATCCAACATATGGCAGTGTAAACCTTGTACCCCTGGTGAACATCAAAATAGCTGGTAAATGGATGTTCATCCCATTAAAATTGATACTAATAGGTTATGATCCATACCCATATCTGAAAACACGCGGAGGGATTAAGTCATGATGTTGCAGCGCATATTGTGAAGCACCATGAAATGTAGATTCGCCGTCGGAGCCCCCGCCTGCTGAGGATGGGTGGTGATGTAACCGAGGATTCACCTCAGCCAGCAAGTTTCAAGCCAGGCATGGGATGGATCACCCATGGCACCCCCAGCTACGCGATATGAACACTGGGTATCACTGGGTTCATATTTATACTCTGCATTTGATACTCTAAGGGCAGGATGAGATCCTGCGAATCCAAGATGAAACTTACTTTAGAGGCTTTGCTGGATATAGTTCAAGAGTAAACCCACGAACCGCATCAATTGAGGAAGAAAACTAAGTCCATCCTAGGCATTCGCACATTCATGGATTCATACCCACACTGGTTCCAGTACAATGGTAATCTGACGCCAACATCAGTTTGGAATTGTTTGAAAATAGGCTACCCCCAAATCCACTGGTTGATCTTCATTTTCTGCACATCAATTTTCACAATCCTTAGCCACGGGGTTTCACGGTGGCTCCCGATCCTGCTTCCACGCCTTGTTCGAACTTCTGCCTTCCAATCAGCCGTCGCATGAACCAGCCTGCAGGGCGAGCTGGTTTGAAAGTCTCCTAGGGCTTCGTTGGAACCAATGGCGGTTCGCCATAGAGACAGAACATGACAGTGCCATTGGAAATTATGAGTGACACCAGGTAGTGGACTGACCCACAGGCTGTATTCCTTACAGTTCTTCTTCTGGGCAACCAGACACGGAAGATTCAAAAAACACATACTTATGCAAGCTTCATGATTTGCACTGGCTTTGGGAAAATGGATTTTCCCTTCATCTACACTCCTGAAACTAACATGGAATTCCAAAAATCTCCTCTTTTCGAAAGTCATTTTTCCAACCAATCCTTGGAAGCAGGAGTCCCATGTTAGTTTTCAGTGCCTTCGACCATCGCCACGCGCGCGTCGGTGGAGAGCAGGTTTCCTTGGGAATCTGCCTGCGCAGGGGTCGGATCCATTACCCAACACCCCAAAGCTCCGGAGTCAAAATCATGTACAGTATCTTATCCATCATCATACATACATCATGCATCATCATGTATAAATCATGTATCATAATATATATATAATCATTACATATCTATGTATGTATATATATATATAACATACATATCTAGCATAAATATATATATATATACATTATATACATATATATATATATATATATATCCAAAAAAACTGAAAACGCACATCTATCATCCAATAAGAAGCCTTAAAATCCTTGGTTTCGGATCCAAAACCATGACCATCGCCTCCAAGACGAGGCGTTCCTCGGGGCGAAGTCCTCCGAGAACGGGAAGCTTCTGTCGGGCCTCGGCAGAAAACGGCCTCGCGGTTGAAGGGGAAAGCTCCAGCGAAATGGAGAGTCCTTACTAATTGGGAACATATTGTTAGATATTGTATGTACGTATACATTGTATATATTGTATAATAATATATATCATAATACATATATATATATATTGTATATTGTATATTATATATTATATATTATATATTATATATATACATTGTATATTGTATATTATATATTGTATATTGTATATTGTATATTATATATTATATATTATATATTATATATTATATATTATATATTATATATTATATATTATATATATTATATTATATATATTATATATTATATATTATATATTATATATTATATATTATATGTTATATCTATAATGTATATATATATTATGTATACATATCATGTATATAATGTATCTGCCAATTTATGTATTTCTGCTATTAAACTAGAAAAAAACATGGGGAAAACCCCGTTGATATCATTTGATTGACGCCGACGTCTTGTCAAAAAGATGCGGGTTTTCCACTGCCAGGTTTGATTCCCTGGAAGCTTTGGCGGGGTCAGTCGAACTCGGGACCCAAAAAAAACATCCAAGAATGGATGAGTGCAGTAATACTGTCGTTCTAAAATCAAGGACACATTTTTTGTGTCTTTTTCTTTGACCCATAGTGACCCAGAGCATCCGATGACATCGGTGATCTCCATTGGTCTTGCTGATTGTTGAATAGTCTGATGGAAGAAATATCTCAGTCATGTACTGTGGTCGATCCAAAGTAGCTGTATCTCCATCTTATATTGGCGAAATCCATTTAAATCCCAATTTGGGACAAATACCAATTTCAATCCAGTATCTTGCCCTCCAACCAATTTTGCGGCTCATCTGGTTTGATTTCTCCGTTACTGGGCATCAGGCGATTGCATCACCCACCTGAAGGGATAGTCAGGTAGGGCTATTGCTGGGTATATCCAAATGATATCCAGCTACCACCAAGCCAGAACACCAGGATATTTAGTTCAGAAACTGGTGTTGAACAGAAGACAGGATAGTTGAAAAAACATGTCTGTTATTGGTTTATGGCTTATTTTGCTGATCTAACCGCCCATCACAAAAATATGAAAGTGAATGATAGAGAATTGGGGGTCATCATATATCAAACAGTGTTCAAACAATTATTGAACATGAAAGTCATTTGAGACCAACGACCAGAATATGGTTCAGTCGTTCAGCAATCAGGATTCAGCTCGTGAATGGGGAGTAAAGGGCCCCAGCGATTAGTTCTTTGGGGATTTCAATGATCCAGCCTATTGGCTCTGTGATCCCCTAGGCCCAAAAAATTGCTGGGGTTGAGGCTTGAACCTTACAGGGGCTGGAGTACCCATGCCCAAGAGATGGTGATCAAAGCTGGCAATGGAACATCCGCCATGTTTTTCTGTGTCATCCAACCGAATGAGCTTCGATGGCCAGGGGGATGGGGTTGGTTGACAGGTAGATTTTGCAGGAGCGGCCATGCATCTTCAGCTAGTGATTCCCTTCAGCCCCTAGCTGACCAACGGACATGTCCTGATATGTCTTGAATGTGGTGTTTACCCAATGCAATAAACCATCCCATTTACCAACCATGACTGGAGATCATTTTACATTATCCCATTATCCCAGTCATAGGATGTCATAGGGTTTATATATATATATATGTGTGTGTGTGCGTCTGTGTTTCAACAAATCAACCATTTCGCTTCCTGCCGCACCTTGGAGCGAGAGAAGGACGGCATGCCATACATATCCATCCGTTGAGCCACTGACCTTGGCGACGGAAACCCAAATGGGTCGAAATGATCGGAGGCAGAAATGGTCTGATGATGGAAAACCATCCCGCAACCTGAGGGATGACGAAACCCAGCCCCGGCATGGATGAGTCTGTGGCTGGTAAGATCCACGGCTAGTAGTTGGGATGTGGCCCAAATTCTGTAATTCACCTAAAATATCCTGAAATGGCTGCCTTATTTTGGTATGTCCCCCTGCATACCCAAATGGTCACATCGTTGTGAGGTCATCATAATTAGCCAGAGTAAAAAAAAGCCTGCACTAGTCACTAGTTTTCAAATATGTCGGGGGAATCTGAAACCCAGCTATGAATTTTCAAATCAAAACCCATATAATTTTATCCAGTTGGTTTCCGTTGTTAAAAATGACTAGGCATGAACTGAATAGATCATTCACTTGCATGAAAACTTGGGGTGCATCATGCCGCACGCGCTGGGCACCAAGGGGCTGTAGGTGCGTTGCTTCGGGATAGGCAAACCTGAAGCCCAGCTACCACGGCCCTCTGAACCCTCAGGGATTGCTGATCTAAATCACAGACCTATAAAAACAGAAGATATACCTGGGATTACCTGGATAAATTATATTATATAGTTGAAGAGTGCGGCTATTTGGGGATAATTGCAAGTTACTATCCTTACCAGTACTAACCATCATTCCGGTGACGTCTCAGTGAGGTGGTTATTGGGTATGGCCCAAAACTGGAGTACCCATAGGACCCACAGAAGTGGTCATGTTAACCATCCATGACTTTGGGTCGAAAAATGTTGAGAGCATCTTGGGTTGTGTGACTCTTTATCCACAGGTACAAGTATAGAATAGGTGAGAATCCCAGTTGCAATGAATCTTGTCAAAGTGCTAATGATTCAACAAGCTGAAATCAGGTCGCATGTTGGGGTCATGTCCCAAAAGAACCATCCTTTGTTGTGGCAAGCTGTTCGAGATTGTTCTAGTTTGGTCCGGTCAATTCCATGGTTGCAATCCTACAATGCAGTGCTTTGGTGTAATTTTGGGTATGCAAAGTAGCCAAGTTCCAAGTTCCAACCTCCAATGTTGAACAAAGTGAGCTTGATTCTCTGCCATTCCTAGCTCTCAATAGAAACTACTTCCAATACGCAAGGCTACCACCACCACAATTCCTTCAGCATGTCATCTCCTCGTGTTACCCTCCAGCAGTCAAACATGGCTAGCTGGGAAATCCCTTGTAAATGGAGGCTTTGATGGGAAAAAACATCAGACTATACCTGGATAATTTTCCAGCCATGTTTGAGAACCAGAGGATATGCCATTTTCCAGTCTGCACTACATAATCAGTTTTTGGTGGGATAGCAGACCTGCTACACCGCTTGAACATGTGCACTAGCCTCCGATAGTCAAACATGACTGGCTGGAAAATCATCGCCCACATGCTGATATTCACCTGAATCCATAGACGATGTGTTCACTCAATTAAAAAAACAATACACACTGTAGCATACAGCAACAGATTCATCAGCAAACTGGTCCCATGAGATTTCCGTCAAAAGGCCCGAGGTATCACCGTTCCGCGGCACTCCAAGTGGCTCCAAGTTGTCCAAGTTGGAATCGGCGCGCAGGTGTTGCAGCGCCACCGCATGGAGCAGACTACAGAGGTGAGCGATGTCACCATAGTAGGCCTTGCGCCCACGTCAATGTCAACGTCAACGCCAGCTACAGCCCCGAGATGTTCCTATACATGTTTGTAGGAATAACAAAAACATAGAAAGGAACTTGCCATTATTTTGGTTGATGTATGTTCATGTTGCGTGTCTATCTTTCTTGAGGTTGCTCTTTGAGCTTCATCGCTATTAGTGGTTGTACATCCTCAAGATTTCACATGGACTTTACACCCCCATAGCCCTATTAAGAAGAACGCCCTCGCGAAGTTTCCTGAAGATCAGCATTCTTATTCTGGCTGCTGCTCATGGAGGATCTTGCAATGTTTACTCGCAGGCTTGGACCGGGCAAGTACTCACCATCTTCGAATATAAATGGGTAAAAATCCCTGGTACGAGTACCCTTCGGTTCACATCAGCTATAGCTAAGATTTGTGAATATTCATCCCAAAAAAAGTACCCTCTGGTAAATTAACATAACTATGGAACATCACCATTTTTAATAGGTATTTCAACTGGAAATGGCCATTTCCAATAGCTACGTTAAATTACCAGAGGGTATCTTGTAACTGCCCTACCCATCTTTCGCCAAACACGGTGGAACACCAGGTCTCCCAACGGAATGATGCGGTCCACCCTTCGAGCCGCTGGTGGGGTGCGGCATGCCACTCTCGCCGTCCTGCAGGTGCACCACATTCACATCGGACCCAAAACGCAAAAGAATTCAAGTTGTTAGGAAATATGGTAACGAAAAATCTCGAGGTAAGAACCGAAACAGGCTGTTCCAAACTTTGGGATCCTAATCTGCCAACCTGGTCTCTTTGTGAAGCCATCCTTGGATTTTGGAGTTCCGTTCGTTTGTAGCCAATTTCACCGGGTTTGGGCTTGTGAATGTCCTTTTTGTTGGGTGAAATCTCATCCTTCACAGTTCCAAATCATCCATGCGAGTAAAATTGTATATAACATCATATACATATATATATATATACATATACATATACATATACATATACATATACATATACATATATATATATATATGTACTGTATATATATATATACATAATTGTACATATAAACATAGATAGATTTTTTTTCATGGCTTCTGTCCCCTTGTTGGCGAATCAAACGGCCGCAGCCAAGGGCAAGTCGTCCTGTGCTCCATAGAGGAGAGGCCTGGCGGGGAGAGCTGGTCGTGAGTCAACTGGGCGATTCTTGGTCGATGGTTAATGAGTTTCTGTACACAAATGGTGTGTTTGTGTATTTAAGTATCATTTGTATACCTGTATACATGTATAAATAACTTTATATAACAATATCATACCTCTATGTACATATGCTCTATATATATATACATGTATGTATGTATATATATATATGTATAGTTATAATAATTATATACATATATTATACACAGTATACAGTGCAACACCACTGGTTGGAGGTTCATGCCATCCCAACAATCCCTTGGTTCCACAACATGTCCTCTAGAAAAGCCTCCAAACTTTGGTTTCGCAATTTAGCCGAGTCCAAATGTCTTGGATCAGTTGGGTCAGCCGCGGTCAGCCCATCAACTTTCGGCCTATCTCGATTTCCTGCAGCATCAAAGGTGATGCCCATCAAGGCTCCATCGAGCCATTTCGCAGCCTCTGCGAAGTTGATGGCTCCCAACTGGAAATAGAACCAGAGGAATGGGGGAAACCATGGGAAACCCTGTCAGAAAACCATCCCATCCACCAACCATTGGGAGGGTATATACCATGGTATACCGTATACCCAAGTAAACCCCAACGGGGGATGGTGTGTTATTGGGTAAACGGTTTACCACTTTAGCTATGACTATGACCCAATCATGTGGTGACCACAGCAAGAGGAACCGAGACAGTTCCTAGGGCTGGTTGACTGCGAAGTGAGACGGTCCTCCAACACAATCCAACCAGGAGTCCAAAAATATCCAAACATACTGCTTCCTTGCTATGGGCCATAGTCAAATTTAGGGTACCCCCATTTTAGGAAACCTCAAATTCCCCGAATCCTAACGATCGAAATCTGAGGTCCCGCGCCATGTTTTGCATCGCACCTGTCAACGCACAAAATGTGTCAACAAAAATGACGATGGAAACTTGCTGCGATGGAAAATAAGGTATACCAACAGTGCCAGTTTACCCTTGGGAAGGTGATAAACCCCTAGATGTCGGGGGCAAGCTGTTTTGTGACAAACCCAAATGATGCCACATCCGACAAAAAAAGATGTTACGGAAATTGTTCCTATGTCCAAGATCATGGAAAGCAAGGCAATATCAGGACCGGCCAGTCCGTCCAAGCTTGTTGTCATCCAGCTGCCAGGGTACTACCAAAGTGGCCTGATTCCATATTGACCCATATTCAGATCTGGATTTTGATTTTCGGCCATAAAACCGTTGATATTCCCCCTTTGGATGGCCAGCAGGGATGTTGGTGCGCCTATCGCCTCCCAGTAGCGCTGATACGCAAAGTTTGTCCTGCGGCTCTGGGTGGCAATTTCAAGACTAGCCATGAGAAATAGGGAGACGAGCAAAATGGGCAAGTAGTAAGTTCCACAGATATCCAAAGACTCGTGACACTCGAAAAACAAGGGTGGGATGCGCTGAAAACAAGAGACAGAACAGCAACAACAACAACAACAATGGCAAAGTCCCCGGTTGTTTCTATCGATTGGTTGGGGATTTCATTGTAGCAGAAGCCTGGACAACAACCAAGAGGGGCTGTGTCCGCTCAGTGCTGAATCTGTTGAGTCTGTTGAGCAGTGCCTGATTGGAATCAAAATAAATGAAATACTTGGTGTGTTCCATTTCAAACAATTCATTTAACTGGTTTCCTTACGTTTATTTGAGATGTTCATGCCAACAACCATGAAAATAACCTAGAAATGGAAGTGGAACCCATTTCGAATCCACCGTCGGGTCAGCAACGCTGGAGATGATGGGCCATGACGTCATTTACTGATCGGCACTCGCATCCCAAGACTACATTCCATATTAATAGAACAGTAATGGTTGCCATATTGTGAGTGACATGATCGGCAATGAGCTCTGAAGAATCTCAAGCACGTCATTTGTAGTTTCTTGCATATAGATTCTAGATTCGATGTTTCAGGTTGAAGCTGTTGAAATGTTGGCCCCTGAGCAGCACCACAGCACCAAAATTCAACAAAAAGATACAGTAGTCCATATTGATTTTGGTTTCCAGTGTATGGATAGCACTGTTTTGATACCTGTGTCTCTGCTTCCCTTTTTGAATGGTATCGGCACTGAATTTGTCAAGGCATTCTCCAGCGCCAAGCACCAAGCCACTCTCCTGAAGACCATCAGAAAACCTGGCGTTGACTCAAAGACAAAGAGCCGTAAATAGCACCAATGATTGGTACCAACTAGGCTGGTGAAGGAGGTGAACCTCACTTTTCTGGTTCTCTTAACGCTGAAGCCGCCCAATAAGTAGATTGACAGCATTTTTACATTGAGTTTCCGTTCAAGGTCCCTTCCTTGTTCATCTGAATATACACAAAGGGTACTAAGGGACCAACCCTATTGAATGGGTTTTGTCATTTTTTTGGGGGGGTCCATATTTATAAATCACCCATCCAAAGAAACTGAGATGTTCAAGATGTCAGCTGCCTCAAACGGGGTTGTCCTGGGTTCTCAGTATCTGGACACTCCAAGTTTTAGCCCCACCGCAGCCGTAGCCCTTCCGCTCATGTGGGCCTAAGAGATAAGCGAAAAGTTGGAAGGCGTAGGGATGGCTGATAAACTCAGTCCTGGCCATAGGACTTGAGGCGCTAGTCACGTCGGTTGGAGCACCAGCAGATTGGGATGGTCAGAAGCCAGCTGAAGGCCCAGTTCATGCCTAACCTTACATATAAATTCCCTGAAGCTTGAGTTTGGCAGGAGATTGTATTCCAAATTCCCAGGGGGGGAAAAAGTAACCCCTGAGCAAAGGCTTACCCACACAAGATTCTCTTGAAGGTTCATAGGGACCTTTTAGTGCATTTGCAAAATGGTGAGTACAGGAGGTCAATCCTTGGCTCAACCAAGGTGACTGGCGGGTTGGAATCCGTGAAGAGACCTAAACCTTCCAAGCCACCGAAACCAGCGCCAGTAGCTGTGATGTAGTTGAATTTACAGTAACTGACAGGTTGGTCCAAGAAATCTTGGTGCAGCCAAAACAAGCCCGGCTTCGCAACAGCGTTCGCTCGGCCTGTCTCGAATAATGTCATCCAAGACGGTGATATAGCTCAGGGCTAAACTGATCCCCAGCGCAATCCTGAGAGGCGACAGAGGCGACACAAGATGTCGCAAGATGCCGCAGGCGCAGCAGCTAAGGCCCGCCCTCCAGTTGTTTCGCCATGGTTTTGTGGGGGACCTATTATTCTTGTGCTTAACTTATATTATTGCTATTAATTTATTAATGATTAATATTGTATATTAGATATGATATAGATTATACATACTACTATCATTGTACATTATCCATACTACTTGGTCGGGTTACACATCATAAGTCATAAGCGTTAAAACTGCTGCCAAGCTGCAATCCCGGGACCACCTCAGGCCAGCTAACGATGGCTTCGACCCCGGGGCCCTTTTTTGTTTTTGGGACCCCAAACCTTGGTTGGTAAAATGTAGATAACCTTTGGTTAATAACGGGTTAATAATGGTTAACATGGGTTAATGATGGCTAATAGTGGTTCATCAGGGGTATAGATGTAGATAGTAGATGGTACGAGTAGACATGCTTCGTTCATGTCCATGTTTTTTTCACTAGACAGTAGATGATAGTCGATGTTTCCCTTCGGCAGCGAAATTGACCCTCTGGCGTTCGGTGTCTGCCGAGGTGCCCCAAAGGGCCATGAAGTGCCAACAAGGCGGAAAAGGATGAAAAAGCCACCGTAGCCCTTCCTGCGGCTTTTTACGGCCCAAAGGCGGGGAGATGGGTTTGGGTATAATCGGTGACATGGCTGGAAATTCCCCATGGTCAATCTATGGCTGCTGTTCCCATTGAAAACTCTATGTGCGGGGTAAAGTGGAAGAATCGTGGGGTCAAACTTGGAAATCTCAGCAGGGTGGCGGGAGACGTTCCAAACCATGGCCCCTGCAGCAGGCCTATAGTAAATCATTGCCAGCAGTGCGCATTCCTTGGTACGGCCCCGGTCTCCCATGCACATGGCCATCACTACCATAAAATGGAAGATACATATTTATATATACTGTAGCATATGAATTAGTAGAATATTATATATATATACACATACAGTATGTACATATGTGTGGCTGAAATAGCACCCGGTAAGTCTACTACGCATGCGGGTCAAACTATATGATTCTATGTGTAACGGACGGACAGACCGACAGACAGATGACCAACAAATAGATAGATTCTGAGAATGGAAGATATATTCTAACCATAGCGAGTAAATGATGGGGGCTCAAAATATCCAGTGTATTTGGGCCTGTCAGAGACATAAACTCCTGGGATACAGAAAATGATCCAATTTGTAGAATATCTTCGCATTGAAACCCTAGGGGGTGAACAAAAGGATGTTTCAAATCTGTCTGGATTTATATATATAATTCATAAGATTATATAAGTGATTTATGTACTGTATAAATATAGATCCAAGACTCAAGACTGTTCTTGATTCCTTCTCGTCGTTTGAAGTCGTTGTGATTTATCCAAATACAGTATGTGTATGTGTTAAATTGACCCAAAACAGGATAGTTCCCTACCGACTAAAAAACGCTGGTTTGGGTCAAATTCTCAACCCTCCCCATCTACAGGTTTCACCTGTGGCAAGATGCCCGCACTGAAAAAACAAAGCCGGGCCGAAGCGCGGACAGCGGCGAGCTGATTGAGCCGGCAAGCCAAATTTTGGGCGGAGCAAGTGCCAAGAACTGGATGGGCGGGACTAGTTGAGACTGGGGATTTATATATGGATTGTATGGATGTGCAATAGCTCATATGGATATGAATGTGGATATGGATTGTATGGATTATATGGATTGTATGGATGTATGAAAGTGTATGATGATGTATGATGATGTATGATGATGTATGTGGATCTTCTAGGGGTACAAGCCTGGTGAAATTCGTAGTGCAAAATTGCTGCAGGAAAGTTAGGGAGATTTCCCCATCCCAGCGATCCTGGCCCATGTCCAAACTCCCCTGCTTTAAAGAAAACCCTCATTATCATCACATTAAATGGCCATTGAGTGGGATAATTTGGGAATATGTGGGATAAATCCCCCGTTTCTGGACAAATGGATTAATGACCTGATGAAATCTTCATCTCCGACGGTTGAATCCATATGAATCGCGCGACATACATTGCCATGGCTTCGATGGTTGATGGTTAAATCATGTTTAATCACTTTAATGTATCAATTGTTCATTGCTTTTAAGTGATTGCCCCATTGCTTGGACTTGCAAGCTGCCAGCTCCTCACCTTGTCAAAGCATAGCACAGCTCAGCACCTGGTTGAACCCTGGGCTGGTGCACCATGTTCACTCATGCGACACAAGACTTATGTTATGTGTGTAGGAAAAGGAGACTTCAGGCACCAACGACTTTCCCCCTAGGAATCCGCATCCTCCCAGCCGCCGTTGGATTTTTGAAGATCCACCCGCTGTCCATTGTGGCCTCGTTCGTTAACAGCGCTGTGCACGCTGGGTTTCTTGGAGGAGGTTTTTTTGGCGCGAGGATTTTCAGAGAAACTGAAGCTGACTGAAGCTGACTGAAGCTGCTTTATACAGAAACCCATGAGCCCGGGACATGTGACATGTTCCAATCTGTTTCGATTGCCAGGACCTCACAAGGGATTCACCTCCATCTATTGCGAGCTCCCCTTGAAGGAGTCGATAAAAAGATGGAGCCAGGCACCTGATTCACATAGGTCACATAAGTATCAAAAGTTGCTAAAAGATCATATGGATCAGATGTGGCTCAAGATTTAAGGAACCTGGGGTAATGATGGCTATTGTCAACAGTAAATGCCTGGGTAATTCTGGGTACCTGAATTTGACCCCTCCCCATATGTACTGACCTGACTATCTCAACGTGCCCAAAAGAGTTTGGCGACTATAAAAAAATTCAGTGCAAGTCGTTCTATTGCCATTTAGCAATAACTACAGTAGTTTTAAACCTTCAACCATTCAAAACCCTGCTATCTTGACGAGCACCAAAATAACACAAAATAGACTGAGCTCATATATTGTAGAGGCTCATCCTTCCATTCGTGTGATATCATAGATATTGACTCCTCTCCAAATGACAAAAGCCCATGTGCTCAGGTGTCAGGACCCCCAATTTCGACTTGTCGACGTGATGCAATTTTCCTCAACGAGGAGTGGGGCACGGGCACTTGGAAGTGTCCAATTCTGAGTCCTTTTGCCAGCGTCCAACCTTCACAAAGTGATCTAACATGGCTTCATGGCATGTGGTGTCACCATCCAGAAGCCTTGGAAATGCCATTAAATTAAACCCCACTGACCTACTGAAAGTCTGTGGTTGGCGAGGAAGCTCCTCTTGGCTGGAGACCCGGGAAAAAAAAAACACGACGGAATGCACTGCTTGGCAGTTGCCCCGCATAAACGCTCCAAGCATGGGCAGATGGGCACAGTGTGACCCGCAAATACATTTCTCGTCTGTGGTTTCAAGCCTCCTGAACAATATTGTGAATTTGGATCATTCCAGATCTGGTTGAAAAATGCTGAATTTCTAGATATTCCGCAAGCTCCTAGCTAGCTCTATGGATCAGGCACCATCTTATAGAACCACAAATTTTCAATGGATCAAGCAATGGTCTATTTTGAGTACCCTGTGATCACTTGGTCACCCATTGGATCAATGGTGAAGTGTCTTTGGCATCTGGGGGTGTCCATGGGTGTCCATAAATGCTGCTACCCCAATAGCTGGATGGTTTACAAAATTGGATGATTTGGGGGTGCCCCCATTTTAGGAAATCTCCATATGGATATCCATTCAAACATCTTCGAATCATCTGAGTTGCTTTGGGCGGGGTCCTGTCTGATTGGTACTGACTAAGGAATCCCTGCTTGGATAAGGCCCAAATTTTGGGTGTTGGCCAACTGATGGAGTTGGCTTTCTTCCTGGCCCAGCCCAAGCAGGAGCGGCTATCGGCCATCTCAGGTCGAGATGAATGTGCAGGAATTGGGTAGATTTTGGTCACATTTGGTACCCATGGTGGTAACCATGTAAGCCCATGTAAGCCGGAGTTGAGACAAGAACCTTTCCGCTACTGTCATAGCTGGCATAGCTGTAGCTGGCATAGCTCACTCCGCGCCAACATGATTCTCATCAGCCTTCAACTCCTTGCGAGGCTTTGGCGTCGCCCAACACAGTTCTTCGCACCCCCACAGGTCAGGTAACCTAAACGGGGCACCAGTCATGACTGTGTTATTTTATGTCATTTCCAGCATTTTTGGACTCAACGATTGGAGGTGCCAGATGCTCTCCGCTTCCCCAAGGCGATCCATCCTGCCCCGCAGAGATCTCCGGCGCCGGCTCCGCGTTCGTTGCGCTGGTTTCTGCGGCAGTGGGAATGGCAGCGTCTGGCACCGGGTCCGCAGCCTTGGGATCCTTGGAGTCTTTCAACTCCTGCACATGGCTGACATGTTTCAAGATAAATTCAGAGAAATCATGAATTGGGTTTAACATGGTTTAACATGGTTTAACTAACATGGTTTAACATGGTTTCACATGGTTTAACATGGTTTAACATGGATTAATATGGTTTAACATGGTTTAACATTGTTTAATATGGTTTAACATGGTTTAACATGGATCCAGACCCATTTCAAATTTTAGGTCTTCACTCCGGCGGCTTAGACTTTCCCAAACATGGATCAAAATATTTTTGGCATGTAGACTCTCAATGTAGACTACATGGTTTGGCCAGTTCACAACGGTCAACTGACCGGGCATCCTGCTTGAAAATGAAGAAAAAACGATAATATTGTAGTACTTTGGGAGATTTTGAGGTCAAGTTTCAAGGGTCAGTGCCTGTCAACATCCAGGTCATCTTTAAAAAAAACACGAATGGCTGCCGGAAAACACACAGCTGCATGGTTTTATGGCAGAGATGACCAAAAGCTGTCTGGCTCTTCACCGAGAATCTACAGTAGGCGATGAAACTGGTGATGCAGAGGGCATAGAACCTCTTAAAATGGAAGGTGATGAGTTCTCACTCAGGAGATGATTCGATACAGTTGATTTCTGTTAGGCAAGACCTTGGCCATGACCATGGACCATGGACCATAGGTTGGCCTCCAAGTTCCAGGCGATGGATCCACGCCTTGGTTTCAAGGGATTTGCCATGATTTGCCTCCAAAAATATGGTCATGTGTAGTAGGAATAATGGTCATGAACTCCTGAACCATCAAAGTTCTTTTTTTTGTCCGACTATTCTCAGACACTCCCCATTTTGGAAAGAATGAGGCAACAAAAACTGATGTGGATGTCAGGAAAAATGTTCGAAGTTCTTTTTGCAAATGGTGGAGCTTTCATGACCGTAGTTGTGTACTTGGTAAGAAGTGTGGTTTCCTGTGAAAAACATATGTTGACCTATACACTATGTTCTGCACCAAGGGATCTGCTGGCTTTGACACCGGAACTCTCTGAGCTGCAATGAGGGAAACGTCAGCTCTGAGAAGAAAACATGTTGCCATAAAACACTGCGGTTGAAAAAGAAGAAACTTGGACGGTGGCAGCAGCATGTTGCCAATTAGCTGCTTTCAGGGTTCCACGATTCATGTCTGCGATCCCAATTCCGATGGTTCAGTAAGGGAAATGATATGAAACTATTTGAAACTCCGAATTCTCAATGTTTTTTCACCTGAGAAGTAGTTCCTCCCACACCAAAGCCGCTCATGCCCCAGGCACGGCCCGTTGGACTCCTGTCACGAATGAACAAGGGTGAGTTCAAGGCCCGGTTTCTAGGTGTTGCACCAGTGACCAGTTCGTCGTTCTCAGAGTCTTAAAACCTTACCTCATACCCATCCCCGAAATTTAACAAAATTTCCAGTTGAACCCAGCCCTCCCAAGTTCCCCTGCCTTCATTGCCAGCTGGTTTTGTCTAAAAATAAGATACCCCCAAATTGGTTCAGAACCTGGTTGTTCCATTGTCTGTGGCCATAGAGTGGCCAGCTAATCCCTGTGTTCAGACACACTCTTAAATGGTGAGAGGTTGGGCTAGTGACTAGCGATAGGGTTTCACTAAAACCATGTATTTCGCCATTTTTTGTTCCTCAAAACCAATTCTAAAAGGTCCTTGGATGTTGATTTATCGCCATTCACCATTTTTCATGTTTTTTCACCATGTGTCATGGATTTTTCTTGGTTGTTCACCATGTTTCGTTTTAAAAATGATCAAATCCCCATCAAACCAGCAGGAATTTGGTCCCACCTCGCCATCCAGGTCCCAATGTTTCTGCTTGCCATGGCGGGCAACCTCCAAGGCCTCCGGGCTGCAGGAAAAATGACGGTCCTGGCCCCTCCATCGCTGGCAGCACTGACTCCAATCCAATCCAATCCAATCCAATCTGTGCGCGTGTCTATGTGTAGGAATATATACATACATATTTATATATATATATATATATATATATATATACATATACATATACATATATACATATATATATATACGTATACATATACATATACATATACATATACATATACATATACATATACATATATTTGTATACATATACATATACATATACATATACATATACATATTTATATATATACATATACATATACATATACATATATTTATATACATATACATATACATATACATATATTTATATAATATATAATATATATATATATATGCACACATATACATATATACATATACATATAACCTGGGTCTCAAAAAACAGAACAAATAAAACGTTACACCGGCAAGAGACCCCGAAGACTGTGGGGGGTAGGAAGTCAATGCGCCAGATAGAAGCAACATTAACCATGGAATATAACAAATCAGGTTAGACATTATCGGAACTGCAGCAGCAAGACCTTGTTTTGGCGCAAGAAGCAAAGCTATGTCTACTTATCAAAGACCTCATGCCAGAACCTCATACCAGGACATCTAAGAAGATTTCAAAAGATCATCAAAGAAGGACCTTTTATTATATATATAGAGAGAGAGAGAGGATCCCACAAGGTCTTCATTCAAGAACTTCTTATGAGCATCCCAGAAGAAGTTTAATACAAGCACCAATCAGAGCATCTTGAAGATCTTCATGCAAGGGCCTCTTGAAGGGGATTTCAACAGGATCTCCACAAGATCTTCACACAAGGACCCATACGAGATCATGCAAGGACATATAGAGGATTTCACCAGGACCTCTTCAAGATCTTTTCACAAGGGCCTCTACAGGATCATGCAAAGGCATCTGACAAAAATTCACTAGAATCTCCACAAAATCTTCTCGCAAGGACTTGTACAAGATCACGCAAGGGCCCCTTTGAGGATTTCGCCGGGATCTCTATAAGATCTTCTCACAAGGAATTGTAAAAGAACTTGACCAAGACCTTCATGCCAGGACCCCTAAGAGGATCTCACAAGATCGTCATACAACGACCTGCTTCTGCTGGAGAGGATCTTACAAGTTCTTGATACAAGAACCTCCCAAGAGCATCCCGGAAGGCTTTCATACAAGCACCTCTAACACATGGCACCTGCAAGATCTTCATGCAACAACCTCTTAGAGAGGATCCTACCAGGATCGCCACAAGATCTTCTGACCAAGGATCTGTACAAAATCATGCAAGGACCAGGTAGAGAGGACCTCACCAGGATCCCCACAAGATCTTCTCACTGGGACCTGTTCAAGATCACGCAAGGACCTCTTAGAAGATGTCACCAGGATCTGCATCTGATAAGGACCTGTACAAGATCATGATTTCATCAGGATCTTCACGTCTGTTCACAAGGACCTCTACAAGGCCCTGCTCAAGATCTTCATACATCATGGACCTCTAAGATGGCCATGAAACTCCTCTGCAAGATCGTCATACAAGGACCTTCCAGAGAGAACTCATAAGATATTTCTTCCAGGATTTCAGAGAATCAGCAAAAGTCAGCACCGCGCCACACCGAGAGCGATCCGACACACACAAAGTTGCGCGACGATATCAAATTCGCGCCGCGCCAAAATCACGGGAGGGTTGCGGGAGGACATGTTAGATGTTTGCAAAACATTGCATGCACCACGGAAAATTAAAATCAAAAACAAAAACGATGTTTTACCTAGGTCTCAGCTACTTTTTTGTCGAGGTCTAAAAAGTACTGCCCCTGCCACGACAAATGGGCCCGAGGCATCTGAAGCGCTGCACCTGCCACACGGCATCATCATCATGTCCCAAATCAGAAATGACGACAATTTCACAAAACGAGACCCGAGTTCACCAAATACTGCGCCTGCCACGAAACATGACCTCCAAAAGCACCTCTCATTTTGACCCTGGCCTGCCATGTGCAGAAAGTGCCATGCCTGCCACGCGGATGAAAGAGTGTCCGATGTCCTGCGCCTGTCACGCAAAACGACGTTCGTCCCGAAAGTACCACCCCTGCCAAGAAAAATGGACATAGCCATGGCTCAAAAAAAAAAGCACGGCGCGCTCGTAAAACTACACCTTCGGAAGAGACAAAACCGCGCCGCCCATCTTGTGCGAGCGCTCGCAGTAAAAGCACATGGACATCTCACTTGTGCGAGCCTGAGTAGTCAAAAGCCGCAGACCAGAAGGAGAACCCTGATCTGACCCCGGCCTTTTACACCTACCCTGAGAACCCCTCAGTGTGGACACAGTGTTTGTGGAAAAAACGATCAGCTCTGCTTGTGCAACCAATCTCCGCACCTTGTGGATCAAGGGATGCTGATTCGCCAGCTCCTGAGATGCGACCAGTGAACAGTCCACAAGATAGTCATAGGACTGCTCCATGGTCAAATCCAATGGGGTTGGGTTGTAAGTTATAAGCCACAGAGAGTTGGTTACAAGCCTCAGAAGTTGCAATTTCCCGGAGGTTTGGGGGTTGTAACCACCTTCCACTACGACTCAAGCATCATCAGCCTGGCATGGTTTGGGGACTTGATCAGTATTGATCCCAGTGAATTCGACCCATCCCCGAAAAACAACCTCATCACTTGGTCTTTCCGAACGATCAAAAGTATTTCAAAGAAAAAACTTTCAGACTGCCCAACCACTTGAAACTCTCTTTTGATCACACCACTTTCTTCATGGCTTAAGGCCGCATCGTCCACGAGCGCCCTGCGCCTGGTAGTCCGGCCGTCGATATTTGTGCCCTGCATCGTCCCAGTCACTGGGTAATTCAACTGTGGCAGGTCAACAGGTCTCCTATCTCAAACATGCAAATCCCTAACATACAGTCTATGATGAAATTCATATACCAAATACATACAGATATGTATATATATATATATGTAGTTACTACATCAATACACATACATATGTGTATATGTATGTGTATATTTATATATATATATATACATATATACATATGTACATACATGCACATACATACACATGTAACTATACGTTGTCAATATATGCATTGAATTTGAGGGTGACAGCTGCACTTGTAACCCCGGTGCACAGAAACTGTGGAACTTAGTGGTGGCTTTCCCCTTTGGAAAACGATGGAACCAAATTAAATGGTGGATCCGTCGAACTCTTAGTAAAAAAAACAGGGTAACCAAGCAAAAATAGGGATTTCATGGCCAAAATATGGAATTCACCAACTAATATGTGGTATATATCCATTGATGTGGTAAACCCAATGTCATAAACCATCCCCAAAATCACCACAAGTATGGCTGGTTTGTTAACCATCCCCAAGTTTGGTAGGCCCAGTTGCCACCTGGCGCCGCGCCGAGGCTACAGGAAAGTGCCGGCAGGCCGCGTTTCAGCATGAACCTGGAGGATTTCCGTCATGGTCCTTTGGGATTTTTGGGCTATGAAAGCAAGACTTTTCTGGGGATATGCTATGATTCTGATCTACTTGGAGATCATGCAACTATCAATGGGATATCAATGGGATAT
>Ga0126342_10006073_pt1 | contig 21316 bp, 23 predicted proteins | sample Cyp1metagenome_FD_92528 | JGI IMG/M metagenome (GOLD analysis project Ga0126342, IMG submission 92528) | Coral microbial communities from Lord Howe Island, Old Settlement Bay, Australia - Cyphastrea 1 metagenome | ecosystem: Host-associated > Invertebrates > Cnidaria > Coral ...
AACACATCTTCTGAAAACGTCACAAAAGTATTGCGCCTGCCACGCAAAACGACTTTCGACACGTTCCAGAACACGTCTGAATGTCACGAAGTGCCACGCCTGCCACGCGAAACGAAGCAACCACACGTCTGAAAACGCAAAAAAGGACCACCTCTGGAAAACTTCCTATAGGCACGGCCATATGGGGATCGCGCGGACGGTTGCGAACGGTTGCGGACGCGGACGCAACGTCGAGCGAACACACCCTCAACCCCCAGACCCCCAGAGTGAAACGGGAACCCTTGCTACGCATTCGGGAAAAAGGGATCCTTGAAAGAAATAGAACCACAAAAGATCACGGGGCTACAAAGGCCACCCTGACCTGCAGTCGAGGAGCCGCTAACAGACAGATACCCAGACAGTGAAAACGTGACTCCATTGATGTCCAACCTGCTGGCGACACTTCGCAAGACATTCTTGAAGAGATTGTTGTCTTCCATTCTGACGGATTCCAAGTCAGCTCCGATGAGAGGGTGAGAGGGTGATCTCCCCCCTTGAAAGCCTTTTGATATTAGAGTCATTTAGAGTCTATTCAATCAACGATATCCGGATCGAAAATGACCAAGTTGAGGCAGGCAAGAGTGGGATGTGGACTTTGGGAAGCACTTCAAAGGGCCGTTGATCTGACACTTCTGACTTCCCCACCGTTGATCACGAAAAGGATACCGGTTTCTGCCGCGGCCACAAGCACTGTGGTAGCGCCTGGTGTGGCTACAGTAGTGGCACCCCAGATTTGAAAGGACGGTCGTGCCTTCAGTAGTAACCCATATCACATCATATCACCCATATTGGCAGAGCAAGCCCTGAAATCGCAGTGTCAAGCACTAGCAGTGCGTAGCAAGCATGCCGGAAGACAAATCTAAAAGGTCATAACTGAGTCATAACTGAGTCATAACAATCATAACACATAATCCAATGACACCATTCGTGTAAAGTCGCATGCTGAGCTAAGATGAGCTAAGCACAAACAGACAACATAAGTTATAACATTAGATAACATAAGTTGTGCGGATTGGAAATGGGAGATATCGGAGTCAATTGGACCATTCCTGGGGCTCAATGCTGAATAGCAAGGTGAGGCGTGCGCAGCGTGGGAGTCGCCGAACCTCCGAGCCTGAAAACATGGAGATTTCACTGATTTCACCATCAAAAAGGATCAGGTTTGCCTCTACCAGAAATGATTGATATTTGTTTGCCATTTTGATGGGTATAGGGAGGCTTTAAAACCAGGGGATGGAATGATGTACCCTAGTTTCAGGCAAACCCATAAATATATTATATATATATATATATATTATATTATATATATATACGTCCAATAGAGTACGTTATTGCCCCACCCCATCCCACCCCACCCCATCTATTCAATGCGTACCAACTGGATGCCCTGAGTCTCCCAAGGTTCCGACTTCTCAATGCCTGGGCGGTTCACATGGTCACCGTCGACACCCATTCTACCATCCAACATGGGGCAGTGCACGTGCCCAATGTGTGACAGCACGGAGAGAAGATCTATTCTTCAGAATTCTTCAAAAATATTCATAAGATTTAACAACTTCAAAATCTTCCGTTGACGGATCAGCTTAATGCGGCAACTCAATGCTTTGCCATCCTGTCATATCCTGGATCCATCCTTAGTCATATCCCAGGCCACTCCTTCGAATGGCTGGCCGCTGTCGCCATTGTCACTTCAGCCTAGGCATCCAGCTTTAAAGCTCAATAAAGGGTTGCGTGAAACTAAAACTGAAAGCCAATTCCGGGTGCCATTCTGGCAAACAGCAACGTCATGTGTTATGACAATGAGGAATCTAATGCTCTCTGCGTCCACTCTTTGTGTCAAGGTATAGAATCCATTAGAATCCCACTTTTGACTTTACTTTCCTCCCAGAGATCAAATTTGTGGCTCAGCATGCTTCTCAATGTGCTTTCGGACAAGTATCATGCAGGCTAACAGGATCTGCATCGTGGCACTTACTCGCAGCTGATTGCGGTCATGTTTCCTTTCACAGCTTTGTTTGAGCTCAGTTTCATCGGTGAGTCTCCCTGAGCAAGACACCTACAACGATATACGTGATCCCTCTGAGGGTCCATGTAACGTATAGGGCCAGGATGGGCCAGGGGTCTGGGACACTCATGACTCATGACTCCTCTTCATCCCCTTGGTGTAGCTTCACTCATGGCCTACCAAGCCTTGCCATTGACAGGACTCAACCACTGGGCTTTCCCCACACCCACTTGAAAGGTGGCTACTGCAGTGACGACCTCGAACAAGCACCTCAAAGGCACAAAGCAGCACTGCTATCCAAACTGCCACCCCAATCTCAAGGGATTCGACTCAATCTTTCAGTCTTGAAGCTTTTATGGAGTTTTCATGAAGTCTCTTACCAAGTGCGTTTGTGTCCTGCTACCACAACCCTACAAACCTTGGCTGTACTGTCGTAGACTATCACGACTATCACGTTGCGGACTGGCAGGTCACTGGGCTCGCTGGGCCACCGACTGGTAAAGCATAATCCAACCGTAGACAGTCAACTGCCTCGCGAAGAGAAGTTGAAAGAAACAACAAATGCTGTGAAATCTCAAGGAAAAGGGGGCCTCAATACTCACATATACTCACTATATTCATTTCACAAGCGTTCACAGGAGGTTGCATGACTTGGATATCCTGCTTTCCTTTGACGACCTGTCTGATGAATTAGATGTTCCAAGGCGGTATCTGTTGAACCCCACTGAACATGCCAACCTCAGTTCGATTCTTTTTTTCAAGGACCAGCTGTACAAGTTTCGGTCCTTGGCCGCACGGCTGCGCACTGCTGCTTCCGTGGATGCCCGGCCCCGCCACGTCACTAGTTGTCTGCATGTGAGTCGTAATAGTCGTAGGAGATCGTAGGAGTAATATTCGGAGTAGTCTGAGTATTTGTCATGATACTTGAAGTTTACCACATCGCTGGGTTCAGTGCAAGAAGAACTCACGGAGGATATCGTGACCACTTCCACCTCAATCCCATGCCAACCTTCACCATCCACCTAGCAATATGATAGAAACAGCCTTGCTCATCGCGCGAGACAATTTCATCGCTGTCAGTGAAGGTGATTACTGGCAGGTTGTCTCCATGCGTAGTCCTCGCTGTGGGCATAGAGGTTCTTGCGCACGAGCTTGGCGCCGTATCCTTCGATGCTGGACACCTCAAGAGCTGGGCGCACACCGCAGAAGGTGACGGTGCTGTCGATGGTCGAGGATTCTCCACCACCAGACTGCGTCCTCTCTCCAGTTTGTACGCCCTCAGGGTCTCAGTGGGATCCACCAAAACCGTGGTGCCAAAGATCAGTTTCAAGTTTCAAGTAGTGCTTGGCAGGATCCAAGTCCAATCTCCGCTTAAAAATCATCTCTCGCAGATCACTCACCGTGTCCGTTTCGAGAACGTCATAGAACGTCCAAATCAAAGGGATGATTGCACGGCGAGCAAATGGAAACCGTCGGCGCGAACATGGTGACGGCGGCGTCGCGGCCAGGAAAAAGGGTAAGTTTGAGTCTCTCAAACTTGAGCCAAAGTCACCATTGGTTTATACTAATATACTTTTTCTGTCCATTCTTGGCAAGAATGTACAAAAGGCCAGGGACCTCAAACCACTCGCTTGGCAGCAGGCTTGTATCAGAGACTCCAATCATATATCATTATAACTTGGATGCTCGAAGAGAGCAAGTGCAGCAAGAACCGGCCAGCATTGGCCAACAAATATCATAGGACATCCCAAGGCATGCCTCCATTGAACACTCAATCTTGGCCCCCAGCCTAGTATCAGCCGCTGAAAGCTGCAGCAAGAGATACGCGGCCAAGAACACTGAAGCAACCACCTGTAGGAGGCTCCAGCATTTCGTCGGTGTCCCCTCCACAAACCCATGGATATTCTTGGGAATGTCATGTCTTCTCGCTGTGACCGTGAGGTAAAATGCATGGCAACATAGGAAATTGACCAAGTACACATTGGAGATGGGGTTTCGCAGAATCGCACATCCACTTCTTCCCGCCCTTTTGTGCTTCCGCACTACAAGCAGCCCTCACATTTCTGGTCCACGGAATGAAACCTTGAGAAGTCTTCATCTGTTTGAAAGGGATGCCCAATTACTTTCTCAACAGGTGTCGTTGAGTGGCGGCGCACCAGTAGCGATGTGCTGCGTTGCAAGACCCAAGCACCACCAGCTCCAAGGGTCAACAACTGGGCGACCAGCTTGGATTGTCAGGATTGCAATAGATTGCAATAAATATACCAAAGAACAGTCACTCCCAGTCTAAGCTGCAAAGGGTCGCTGAATGGCAAGTGAAAACGCTGGCCCTGAATCTGTTTTGAAATGTTTTGAATGCAGTTCTGGTTCACACAGGTCGTTTGCGATGACTCAGGTTGGAACGGATGCAGCCAGGTACATGCAGGCAGAGAGGTAACCTCAAGCATCTCAAGCATTGCTCATGCTGATAATCTGGAACCCTAAGCGGCATGAGCAGAACTCCTAAGTCAAAAGCTACCACGAAAACTCGGTGTCAATACTTTTGAGACAGGGGATGTCCTACGAGGTTGTTCAAGATGTAAATCAAACTCTCTTTCTAGAGATTCTTCGGTTGAACAGCTCTTCCCACTTGTCATGCCACAGGCAAATCGCCATGTGGTCTTCCAAAATGTAGGCTTTTGACCGACACTGATTTTCCGCGCAATAAAACCATGCCCAAGTGTCTGAGCTCCAAATGGTCCAAAACCCAAACGGTATCACTAGAGCAAATCATGAATATGAACTGTGATAAATAAAACAACAATCTCATATCCACAGTGGCCAACGTCTGCCAATGTGCTGAAAAAAAAATGCAACCAATGGACTCAGTAGACTTGTAGGCTGTCAGAGTTCTCAAAGGTTAGTCACGGCTAGGGCCTAGTACGAGTACTTACTATTCACCATCCCAATTTGTGAGGATCCAGAAAGCAGATAATGTCTTGATTGATATATAATGATATGTATAGATATATACATTTATACAATGAAATATATAATCTATATAAACAAACACACACTCACACACACACACATTCATGTATGATGTGTGCATGTATCAAGTACCTACGTACTGTTTGTTTCACAAGTACAAGTGATCGCGACCAAATTGACCAAATGCTGTGAAGAATGGGGTTGCCTCCAATCCATCACAATGAACTAAGAGATGACACGGCTTGAGGATTCAATCGAAAGGTTCCTATGGTTCCTGTTCAGAAATCCATCAAGTGCTGTGCGAATTGAGCTTGGTGCCAGACCGTTGTGATCCTTCAGGATGTGTTTGGAGCGAACCATGCTCTGCCAGTACCTTCCCAGGCTGCAGTTCATTGGATCCAACTACAAAACAGCAAACGTCATGTGGTCACAAGATGTCACATGTATGTCACTTGGACAAAAATTCAAGCAAATTCACAGGCCATGGTGTAGTCACAGTGTAGTCCCCTTCGATTTTGCATGGACATGCTGTATAAGTGACATAGTGTTGTTGCAACTAACCCATGCAAACGTCCTGACATATTAAATGAACGGCTCAGCAGCATGACCTAGACGTGCCAGGACAGGATGAAACCTGCACAACCCGTGTCTCAGGTCTTCTGTGCTGCATTTGCAGCCACACTCGATGAAATTGCCCATCACATCTTGCCTCAAGTATTATGAAAGAATATGAAATAGTGACGCGCACGGTTTCTTAGAGATTCTGAACAAGGCAAAAGTGCAAAAGGGCAACCGACCAAATAAAACTCTGTACATCCATCTGCTTCTTGTGTCTGCCAAACCCTGGTTCGGGCGCACGTTAAGGTCAAGCCGTGGATGGGATTCATGGCCAAAGCCCAGGCCTCAGTATTGAAAATGAGTATTGAAATGTCTGGGCCTCGCAAGCACCAACACTGTCCAACACTCAAATGGATTGATTTTGGTGCGCTAAATTCCGACGGGTTCTGGGCCCCAAGACGGTCCACCACATAACACGACGCAGCCACAGAGAGAGCCACAGGTCTTGCAACAGCGCCTGCATGTTTGCTCCAAGACCAGAAGGCAGCTCCAGAGTTTTCCAGATACAACACGTTTCCTCCAGCGCCATCCTGCCTGAACGCCGTTCAACGGTCCTTGTGAACCTGGGACAGGGTAATTCAAGTGAACGCAGTTAACTAGTAGTCACTCTTCGAGACTCGTCCAATGCCAGAAAATGCCAAAACGCCCAAGAATAAAGTTGGCAAATCGTTCCAATCTATTTGATAGAAATTGATAAACATGTATAATAATGTATAATCTTATATAAGCATTAAGCATCATATAAATATATAATAAATTATAATTAGTAGATATGACATATGAATAGTTCGTGTCAGTCTCCTGTGCTGAAAGTTGTACCGGTATCACTGAGTCCACTGGAGACTTTGACGTGCTGTCAAGAAACATCTTCGTGGACTGCGCGGAAGCAGATGCTCTTCCTCAAAATCGAAGAGTTCTGCGTTGCCATCACCATATCAGAGTCAGTCACTCTGTCTATGTCTTGAATGATCTTGGAATCTTGGAATGTAACGAGGTAAACCCAGTTACCAGCTGGTTGAAACCCCAGATTCGCCACAAGGTTCATCACCTGGGCCTTCCCACTAAGGTGTTGGAGATTGCCTGGCATTTTCGGCGGCAGAGGGCAACTGTTGCTGCTGTGTACCCAACATCTTTCGTGGCATCATGTGGTACATGGTGTTCCAAACCCCTGATTCAACTGTGAACACCTGACATAAGTCTGTAAACTTAGGCAAATTAGCAAATGATCAAATAATATCAAATAATAGTTGTAGCTATTGTAGCTCAAGAAAGCTCACAGTTTACCTTTCATGGTTTCATTGCCACTTTGAAGTCTCCCAACTATCCGCCCAATCAATTGCCTGTTGGATGCCAGCCCGAATCCAATTTGATATCTACCAGTTGATGGAGTGATTGAAATTTCTCACAGATAATCTTGTACGGCACGGAGCAAATATGTTGATACACATGTGACGAGCGTACTTACATCATATTCACACAATTGCTATTTTTCGCACAGTCTTAACAGCAAGAAATGGAGAATGCTATGCAACATCTCATGATGTCTTTCCAAGTTGGGTGGCTGATTGGATGATGGATGACGCATCTGGGAGAATACCCAAGAGCTCACCTTTCGGATCGCCTGGGTCCCTGGGTCCCGCACTGCAGCAGTGGGCGTTGAAGCACTTGGCGATGCCCTGTGGCCATGGTGATCCCATTGATTCTGATTCGGGGGTCACCAATTCCCCAATAAGAATAGTGACATTTGCTACCTAAATGATTCTCAACATGAACTTGCGCTGGCGAAGGATCCTCGCCCCCGGCAGCAAGGCGGCACACAGCAGCGAAAGAACCTGGGACCAATGAATCAGTCAGGCGGCTCAAGAGGAACATTGTAATTCTACGTATATGTTAGATAGAATAGAATAGAATAGAATAGAATAGAATAGCATAGCATAGCATAGCATAGGATAGGATAGGATAGGATAGGATAGGATTAGATAGATAGATAGATAGGATAGGATAGGATAGGATAGGATAGGATAGAATAGAATAGGATAGGATAGGATAGGATTAGATAGATAGATAGAATAGGATTAGATAGATAGATTAGGAATAGGATTAGATAGATAGATTAGGAATAGATAGTTAGGAATAGATAATTAGGAATAGGATTAGATAGATAGATTAGGAATAGGATTAGATAGATAGATTAGGAATAGATAGTTAGGAATAGATAGATAGATTAGGAATAGATAGTTAGGAATAGATAGTTAGGAAAAGATAGTTAGGAATATTTAGGAATAGATAGTTAGGAATAGATAGTTCGGAATAGATAGTTAGGAATTAGATAGATAGGAATTAGATAGATAGGAATTAGATAGATAGGAATTAGATAGATAGGAATTAGATAGATAGGAATTAGATAGATAGGAATTAGATAGATAGATAGATAGATAGATAGATAGATGGATGGATGGATGGATGGATAGATAGATAGATAGATAGTGTACATACATATACATATTATCCTATTATGCAAAACATAAGTCTGAAAATACACTCAGCATCAATGAGCTATGGATTTATGGATCATAGAATCACAGGATATGGTTAATTGCACCACTTTGCACTCTGCTTCAACCCAAGATCAAAGGTAACTCGTGGCTGAAAAATTGGTTGCCCGGGTTTGACCCAAGAAGACTCATGAGATCACTCTGTATATATTGACTCCGTGACTCCTATTGGGCATCGTTGTCGGATTTTCTGGAGTTGAAAATTGAGTCTTTTGAACCACCAATAACGGCCAGAAACCCATCACGTTTACAGTCTGATCAGTGCACAGTCGTGTTGGCCTTGTGAAACATGTATAGCCATTGCCGAAGCCAACGAGTGCCAGTCAGATTATTCAGAGTGCGTGCCTGCCCCAAAGCAGAAAGGTCGAAGAGGAAGTTCAAAGGAACCCACTCAGCGTCCTGTCGATCCAAAAACTGCAGGGGTTGAGCTAAGCCAATCTATTTGGTAGTGAAAATGGATAATGTCGGAATATGATATGGTTTGGTCATTGAAAAAATGGGGAAAAAAAACAAAACGGATCATAAACATGACAACTTTAAGACTTTAAAGTGTTTTTAAATACAAGTACTATAATAAAACATGAAGATGTTGGAAATCTCTTGGATTTCAAACGTTTCAAACAGCTGATCTGGGTGCCCAATGGTACCCAAACCGCCAAACACCGCGCCCGCAAGAGCTCGCCCAAACCAGCTGCACAGCAGTTGGAGAAGAGCATCACCTCAACATCTTCTTTGATTCGTTGATGGTGATTTCTCAATGACAATCGGTGTACTAACCAATGCGAATGAAAACTATTCGCATGGAATTTGTTTAACATCATTTCTGAAAGTTGATGCTTTCTTTGAATCAGTGGAAAAACTAATCATCCCAGAAGTCAATTCCTCATAAAACAAGTGCCCCCACCAAGATGAAACTTTATTTGCATGAATTTGCAGAATTCATGCCAGCATTTGCCTGGCACAGATCCCTGTAGTGTGGAAATCCTTCAAATTTGGCAGGGTTCCCGGCCGCTTTCAATGTATGGATTGCTTCTTGAAATTGTGAAGGCAGGCACCTCAGAACTTGAAGGGAACCCCATGTTTGAAAGTCCATGGCAGACATCATTCACAGTAGATGTCTCCAGTTCAGCGTCAATGCCCCTGAAAGCACACACAAATAATATCAAACCACAAATAAAATCAATGTTGTCATTCGCGTGGCCCCCAAACAAAGACTCAAGTAGATCATGCAAACTCGAGCTACGTACAGGTGGTTTGGAGTTGCAAGAATCATTGTGGGGATCGCGACATCCACGTTGTGCCCAACTTCCATCCAATTCTCCAACCGAGCACTCATTGGAGTGAAAAAGGGAAACGTTCCAGGAAACCCCACAGTCCGGTTTCGATTTGAACTCCAAACATTGATCCAACGAACCACCAACGAACCAACCATCCAGCTATCATGCTATCCTGCCACGCTGCAAAGTGAAGGCCATGGAGGGCACCGCCACGCGCGATGCGAAGGCTGCGGAGACGGTGAATTGGGCGGCCTAAAAATGGCGATGACGACTGGGGATGCTTTATGAAATTGGCTGGGCTGAATCCCTGCTCATATGTGCTACATTAGCGTATACATGCGTATACATGTGTCATAATTTTCATGTATTCGAATACATTATATAATCTAAATTAATCTAATATGTACATATACCAGACGCGCAATATTCTGATATGTAGATATATGATATATATATAATTATATATATATGTAGAAATTTGTCGCAATTGTGATAGTCATACTTCATATATTATACCGATCGATTTCGTGTTAATATCTGAACCATACATGTTTCATGCTTGCTCAAAACTCGATCAAAAGGATTCTGAATCAGTAGACAAATGAGCCTTTTGATCTGTTGCCCAAACGAACATGGCCTTTCTATTTGGATTGCTTATAACAACTGTCATAATTTGAAATTCGTCCCGATTGACTGTGGAAGTCGCAAGCTAGAGTACCTGCCTGTTGCGAAGAAATGCCAATGCCAAAGCGAGTCATCAAGACCTTAGGCATTTAATGGATATTTAATGGCATTTGCAATCTTCCACTGCATTTGGGAGTAGATTGGGAGTAGATATGAGTAAATCCTTTTGGAATGCCAATTGGAATTGCCGCAATTCCAGGCCCAGAAGCTACAAGCAGTGTCATAGTGGGAACTCAAGCTAGGGAACCGTGCTTTAGCTACGCCCCAGTGTATTATTGAAATCATACACCAATGCACTAGTTGTATACAACACAATCAGCACACACGATATTATACGATTATACGTTATCAACTGTTAACCCCACCATAGTCAGTCCATAGTCAGTCCATAGTCAGTGAGTCTGTCATGCTTGAACCATTCTCCAGGGAGTGGCCGCGGCTAATGTCATGACGAGAGAAACCCAAATTGTGAGTGACCACAGACCAGTGCCGGACGCCGGATGCGGAATCCATCGGAATCCTATCCGTTTCCTCCCCCGCCTCGACAGTTTGTTTCGCCATCAGAGGGGATCAGATTCCTTCTTGACACAGAAGGTACTATAAGGTACTTGTATACTCTGTTCTCGGAGCTTGGCAGAGACATAATTCACACTGAAGCGCACTGGATCTTGGTGTCAAAAGTCATTCTTGTTCCAACTCAAAGGCATCAAATGACCTGGAAATGTTGGGCTCCGCCAAAATTCCTTGGAAGATTCGGGTGTGAGACACCTTAAAAAAGCGGGGCAAACCCGCCACAAGTACCAATTTCTTTTCTGGAGACTGTGCTCCATCATGCACCATGTGGCCCGCTTTGATAGCTCAGAAGGCCAGCACCTTGTAGACATGCAACATGCGGTGATATAAAATGCGAACTGTACTGTAGGATGTGAGAGTGCATTACTGTTTGCTCCATCCAGTTTTGAGACCCTAATTATCATGGTGTTATCATGGGACTGCTTGGGAGTGACTTGCTGTGACGTGCTCCAGATCAGCAGGTAAAGCCACAAAGAAAGTAACTTAGAACTCAACAAGTCTTGTCTCAGCTTGTGGAAAGTCTCGACTTGCTCTGTCTTTGCCACATAAAACTTGGCCGTGTGGAATGACTGGGATCACTTTAGAGAGACTCAACTCCAAAGCTTTCAACAGAATCATGTGGAGGTAGGTCGAGTTGAGTTCTTTTCAATCTTGTGATCAACAAAGCAATGGCAACCCTCGGTTGAAGACTAGCCTCCTGCTCATTGACTCAATTGACGAAGCTGCTTCTCCCCTTGCTTTTCCTTGGCAGTACAACGTGGAGAATAGTGATGATTCATATGCTCCAGGGTAGATTCAAAACATGAATGTGGATGCTCGTCAAGGCGAACCCTCTTCAGCCCGAGATGTGCCAGGAAGGAGCCGGCTGCTGGCCCCTTCTAATTAGCGGACAAGTGGCGATTGCATAAACATGGACCAGCTCCTCAGCATGACGGCAATGGCAATGCAATGGCTCCAAATTCGGGACCCAAACTCTGACACTTCGATTGGAGCTTGTACAGTGACTGTACAAAACGATCTCTCAGGGTGCAATATGTGCAATCCAGTTTTCTGATGTCTGTTGCTTTCTGACTTTCTGATGCTGGAGCAAATCATTTCTACGATTGGAAAAACCATGTTTTGAACACAGTTGGGCAGCAGGGCTTGAGGGCAGCTCTACGAGGCCCCTTTGGAGGATTGCAAGAAGGGGAGTTGATCCTGCAAAAGACAATTCAGCAGAGAGTGCTACATAGTGCCACTCAATCTCCGCCCAAAATAGCTTGCTGCTACATAAGATCTTCAGGGCCAAGGCCGATGAAAGTCACCAGCTTGTTGGGCCGATGGCTACTGAGTGCATCTGGACAGCACAACAAATGAGCTTCAGGTGTTAAACCCATTCATTTCTGCATCCAATGTCCAGGAGGCATTGGAATCAAACACACTTTGGTAATGAACATGTCAAGGGACATTTTGAGGACAGAATTCACCGGGGCTCACCTTGGCCCAACCTGTGTCACCAAGGGTCATAGAGGACGATACACAATCCACTCACCAGGAGCTGTTGCTCGCCAAAGCCATGCTGCCCACCTGGATCTTTGAGAATCTGAAGCCCATCCACACCCTCCAGGACTTCATTTTAATCCAGAGAAAACATTGTCGCTCTGTACATCATTGCACATCCATGCAGATTGGATTTAAGAGTATTTAAGTGGTTACTGATTAATGGGCACGGTATGTTTCAGATCCATTTTACAGAACAATGTCGATGGTAAATCCGATAGTATCCGATATCAAGTACTGCAAAGCGACATGTTCAAATGAACTCGCCTGAAGCGATGCTTTGTCGTGCGGCGATGGGTCCAACGCCCCGGCCGAACAAGTCGCTCAAGATCAGGGAGAGCAAAGTGGTACCATTCCTTGGACCGACCCCAGCAATGATATTTTTTTCCGTCAAGTTCGCAGACTGGGAAAGCACGGCGAGTCTGAGGCAGGCGGCGTTCATGACAGGACAAGGCGAGACAAGGCTGGGAAACAAAGGCGGCAGCGAAGCGATCATCCAAAGAGACACTGGGAGACAGGAGGCGATCCCCGACATACTGAAGTAAAAACCCTATAGCTGATGCTAGAGGACAAAAAAAAGTGGTCATCTTGACTGAAGGGTACACAAGAGCAAAACGGATCAAAACAAAATATCTTTCAGTTGCAGAATTGGCACCCAAGTGCTTCTCAGAAGCAAATCAAAGATGTAGCTCTCGGGAATGGTGTGCACCTGCATGGTACCCATGATGAGGCCGCTGCTCAAGGCCAAGCTAGGCAGAACCTGGGCGTTTTAGCGCAAGGTCTAACAGTCTAACATGGTCCCCCCTGACGTGGTGATGCGGTTGATGCGGTGACTCTCCAGTGACTCTCCGGTGACACAACCTGGGTCCTCAGACGACACAAGCTCCGCTGATCAACCCAACCAGAGAGTCAAAGAGGTTCAAAGAACTTCCCACCAAGGCAATGAGCAGAAGAAAGCGAATCGCCTCAGCACGAAAGCGAGGCAAGTTGAAATGTGCATAAATATGTGAAAGCACTGTCTAGGTAAATCATTAGACATACTCGTATCATACATTGTTATAAGATGTTATAAGTTCTAATCATATACATATATCATATACATATAGATCATATATATATATAGTCTAGTTATATGATCTTATATGATGTTATATGATGTTATATGATGTTATATGTGTGCATGTCGCAAGCGCCCGGCAAATAGAGGGATGGTGTGGTGATGAGGCTACACTGTTACACCAAGATCTGCAAAGCTGATCTGTCCCATCCCTGGTATACGTGTAGAACAATCCAAGTATATAATGCTCTTAAAAGGAACCATGCTACCATGACTACAACTATAGATGTCTACTATAGTCTATAGACGTCTATAGTATCTATTTCTTCCGCAAGACATCCTCCAAATGGCACCTGATACGTCACCAGGCTCTACAGCAAGCCCTGCATGACCAAGTTGCTCGATTCACAGAGAAGTATCGACCAAGCTGCTCCTGAGACGGACAAATGTACAGTAGGTTCCACTGAGAGCTAAGTCGCACGCCTGATACGGGAAAAAGTCACTGCACAGGCAAAGTATTCTGCAATGGCCTTGGAGTTCTAAGGGTGAGTTCGTCTTTCAGTAGACGTGCGAAGTCTCCCAGAGCAGGGATGTCCATCGGCTGCTCCAAACCTACCATGACCCATAACCCACAAAGCAGCAAACATTTGCCAAGATGCATAGAAGACTTGCGCTGGCAGCATAGTGAACATCAATGCCGCTGTCACAATACCTCAACAGCGAGAGGTACTGCTTACATACCTCAATCATTCCGAACCTCTCAAATGTCCAGAAAATCTAGAAAAGACTCAAAAATTACAGTTTGGGCTCTAGGTTTTGGCTTACTCACCTTGCTAGTGATGGGTGAGAGCATCCTCTGTATATCCCAATTGGTATCTGATGTGCCAGGTGATCCAAGGTGCCAGTTTGTCGGCGAGACCATTGGTATTCGGTGTAGAGCAGCTGGGACAATGCGGCCTGCTATGAGTTCCACGTGGTGTTCTCCCTAACAGAACATCCTCGGTGGGTCCACCTTCGAAAGCGGAACTTCGAGAAACTCTGAAAACATCCGCACATATCCGCACATTGGATTGAAACCCCCAGATTTGATGGTAAATTTCATGCTTTGTCCATTTCCCCTTCAACATCTTCAACCAATCCAGTGCCCCACAGTCAGTATTTTCGACCCATGACCCATCCTGTGCTCCCTGCGGGCGTCCTCCACAGCAGCGCTGCAGAAACTACGAACTGCTTGCAAAATAACGCACAGAACTATGACCTTAGCAAGACCGAGCTAGTGCGAAATCCATTTAAAAAAAAGTACAAAAGCCGAAAGTATTGCTCTCAACCCTTTCTTCAGCCCGGATGTAGGTATGGTTGTGTCTTTGTGTTTGTGTTTGTGTGTGTGTGTGCGTGTGTCACTGACACCTCACACTCCTATCTTGGCAATTCCATTGTCAACGTTCGACTCCACACCCAATTCTACTGCTGGTGGAGACTGCCTTCAGACACGTTTAGGGTTGGAAATTGGCGACAAGCGGCAGGCATGACATCTGAGACTGCCCCTTTCATCTCGACCCCTTTACTGGAGATTCCTCATGGTGGCTATGTGCACGAAGACTAATCATACGGTTGTGATTATGCCTTGCATGATTTAACCACGAGTTCGGACCATACACCGAAATCTCTTCTGCAACAGAGCACAACGCCCAAGTTGGCATGCAGGTTCCCCTAAGAACCAAAGAGAGCAGGATGGACCTCTAGGATACAGAAGTTTACACATTGGCAGGCTCGGAGCGGCTCATGTAAAAGACGAGTAGCCACTATTCGCTGGAAGTTGTATGGAACTGGAGCACTTTTGGGGCTTTCTTCACCTGCTTCCAGGATCTCTTGGATCATTGGTGACACGCATAACGACGTGTTAAGGAATGACGGAGAGGCAGCCTTGTCTTTACCATCCATTAATTCTGGGAATCAAACTCTGAGGTATGCAACCCTACGGTGGAGCTAGCAGAGGATGACAGCAAACATAGCAAACCCTGAAAATAGCATCGTTTAACATCGATGTATGGGAGAGCTCTACCATGGACTCTCCCAAAATGACAAGCATGTCACAGCATGTCTGCAAGAAGCTCTGAGAGACGCGAATGCACTGGAGTTGATGAGTTTGATGAGATTCTTCCTCGTTGAAACACGCCATGGTTTAGAGTTTAGACATGAACCACTCATACAACCCACAGTCTGCTGTTGCTGTCCCTTTGCCGGCCTGGTTCTACTCGCTTTGGAGCTAGCCTGCCATACTGGATGCCCAATGTCCACTGCTTGGAGAGCATGTGGGGGGCTGTCTCAACCAGAAACATGACTGTCTGTCTGACTTATCTGACCATCAAATCCATGTGCCTTTGGTCTCTGAATACATCAATAAAAGTCCCTTGGTGTCGTGTCACATCATGCTATTTTTTGTTTGCATTCCTTACCCCAACTTTTCCCAATGATCCGACATGCCGGACAAGAGAAACCGGCCTCAGCATGGGCAATTGTATGAGAGGCAGTAGCGTACAGACTGCGAAGGTGGCTTCATAGCCTAGCGAAACAGATGCCCAACAGAAGCCTCGGAAATCCCCGTCCCTAGCTTTCCACCTTTTTAAGAGTTACTAAGTTACAGGATGTTACAGGCAAAAGGCAAAAGGTGGCCCTGCTGGATAGGAACAGCTGCTGTGCACACCTCATCTACGGATCCACCTTGAATACGGGTACGGGATGGTACGGGTAAAGTGCAACTCAGAGGACGGCAAATGTTGATAGTGTTTTCAGTAGTGGTGGACTATCCCATTTCGGTGGACCCAATTCTGTGCCATATTCATATTCAATATCATATCTAGCAATCTAGCGGTGTGACCAAATAAATTGCCAAAATCTACAATTGCCACATGCTCCCCTGCGTTCGGACAAACCAAGGCATGAAAAAAACTTGAGTCCTTGAGTGTTCAGCAGAAGGTTGGAATCCCAGTCAAATACCTCCTTCCAAGAAGGAAATTCATGTGGGGTTGTCTCCCAAGAATGGGCCAAATTCCTGTAGTTCATCAATGCTTATCATCATTTTACCTACTGAAAAGGCCAGAAAGGGCTGTCCCAAGAAGACAAACCATGTTCTATTCCTCTATTCCTCTCTGTTCCGTCTCCCCACCTGGTGGAGTGTGGCAGTGTGCCAGTCGGGCAGTTGAAGTGCTCAAGCTGGAGAGGAGGGGACCAGTTCCCATTCCCAAACACGCGCCCAAGTAGAAACCTGCCAGCTGCATCATCCAGCTGCACAAGATCAAACAAGATGGCCGTCTGCCACTTCAATCTGAAAATTGGTTCTTTCTTTGAGACGGACTCTGCCGTTCGCTCATTTATGCATATCTTGGGAAGAGTTGCTGTAGCACGGGCACAAAAGACTCACTACTAAGCATTGCTCGGATTTGCTCATATGGTCCGAGACATGAAGTATTGCTTTGTAAGCAGGAAGTTGTGCAGAACAAGCGGAGTTTCACAGTACTTGAGTCAGGTCCGCAAGAGGTGGTTATTCGGCAGGCAGACTCAACACTCGATGATACCTTGAATTTGACCAAATAAAGATACAATATGATACAATATCATCGAACTTAAGTCATCTGTCAGCCATGTTATGCAATTTGTAACTTCCCATCACTTCAAAGATTTGAATCTTCTCCTTTTAACATCACAAAGTTGTGCCAGAGCCACGTGTATTCTGAATGGATCGCTCCAAGCCCGTGAGCAGCATTGCAGTTTGCATCAAGCCGAAGGCCACCTGGTGGGATGAACTTTCGCACTTCAGCCCTTTGGACTCTCATCCTCTGAAACCATCAATGGACTCCTCACCTCCCTCACTATCCAATCATATCCAATTTATCCACACCCATTCCAGATTCCAAGTTCGAACCTGCAAACCACCACCAGTCCCTTGCAGAAAACGCGCCACCAGCACCAACCTTAGAAAGCCAAATAGAATTCTCAGTAAGGGAGTCACTTGATGCTGTGGTGGTATGGTGCGCACCCTATGTTCAATTGGAACCAACCGACTTCTACTACTCAATTCAAGTATTCCTTGTGGTCTTGTGCTTCAGCGGGTTTGGCCAAAACTTTGGGTTCCGCGTCACCAAAGTGCAAACATTCAATGGATTGACTTCATGTTGACTTCCATGTCGTTTCCATTGTTTCTCCATTTTTTTCAGCCCGGCCGCCTGTCAAAAGGCTTTCCAGTTGTTCCCAAGTACACATTGGCCAGACCAGACAGGCCAAAAGCCATGCCACCAGCACATTGCCTCAGCAGTTTTCGGAATGCCGAAAGTCTTTTTTAATGGGGTACCCCAAAAAGTGCATTGTTTATGCGGAAAATTTTGGATGCTAAACCATCAAATTTGGGGGTACCATGGGGTACCCTATCTTTAGACAAACCCAAGTTATCCCAAGTTGATATTCCAAATGGTGGAATATCATGGGTTGTTTTATTTTCATCTGCATTCATCTATGGCTTGTGTAAAACCCTCCCGACATGCCGAGTTGACGTTCAGAGTTGACAAGACCTAGACGGAAACTGCACACAGATTGTGTGAATACTGCAGCATCCAAACATCACTTTTGAATCCGACTATCGGATGGGTGCTTGATTCACAATTGGCGAAGCAATTGGCTGTGATTCATGTGGGGTCCCATGTATTTTTTCTGGGCTACCCCTGAAACGGACCCAAGGTTGGCTTCCATTCAGCTATAACAAAAGAAAGGCTGAGGGAATAGCAAATCTATTGATTGGTCGGAAGATTAGATTGGGTTGTAGACCAATATATTATTGTATATTCAGGCCAGAGATTTGACTCGATTTGACCATTCTCGTGGCCAGGCTCCATCAACATGTTGCGTGGCCAGGCTACATGCAGAATCCCACTAGCATCACAGTGAAACCTGAGTCGCAAACTGCTGGGAGAACTGGGCAGCTCCAAACCCAACGACGGATCCCCACAGAAGGTCTGGGATGGAATCGGATGGGGCTCCTGTTTCCAAAACTGCCAGACTTCACCTGGACCACAGGTATTGCTGATTAGCCAGTTGTGACTCAGTAGGGACCGGCCCATCTGCCACGGCCTAGAAACCTCTGTAGCGCCAAATCTCTGGATACATAGTGAACATGCAGAACACCTGGGATTGGAGTGAGCGAAACGGCACAGTAAAACACAAAGTACCTCGAAGGGAAACTGCTTGAAACTGCTCAATGACGATTCCCCAAGTGAAGTGTGCCAAGTAAACTCAACATAGAGTGCAGTGTACCCAAAACGCCAGGGGCAAAAAAGGGAGGGGCTTTTGCAGAATCGTTTTCAGAAAACATCTGAACATCTGCAGACCCAATTGGTCAATGCTTAGTCGAGGCTGTTCCCTGGAGGTTTCTGGGATCCCCGCCAGAAACGTGCCAACGCTGGTGCCTCAGAGATGTTGAAATGTTGCCCGAGCATCTGAGAACTTCAGGGTGAGAGGAAACTTGTGTACAATTTTTTACACGTTATGAAATATTCATAGTTTCCATAAAAGGATTATATATATATACACACACATTTATATTTTTTTAAAAATTTATATTCATATTCATATCTATATTCATAGTCATAGTCAAATGTATATGTATATTTAAATTCAGGTGTATATCTATATGTATGTTTAGATTTTGATGTTGATTCGGATGATGTTGATGTTGATTCGGATTGATATTCATAGCCATAGTCATATTCATATTGAAAGTGATATCTATATCTATATTTAGATTTAGATTTATATTCATAGTCATAACCATATTCATATTGATATTCAGATTTAGATTCATATTCATAGTCATAGTAATATTCATATTTATAGTTATAAGTTATAAGTATGTTTGTATATTTATACCTATATCTATATTTTTATGTTTATCTACTATGTATGTGAGCATTCGAGATTCCACTACTTGTTTACCCAAAACTACAGAACTGAGGACTAAGCGACTAAGCAACAGGTTGGTGCCCATCTTTTCGAATGTTGCCGAGCAACAAATTCCTGTTGAGAAGACAGAAACCTTCCACTTACAATTACAATATGATGCATGTATATATATATGCATATATATGTATATAATGGTATGTCAATGGAGTATATCAATTGCATATAAATTGCATATATATATATATGTGTGTATGTGTGTGTGTTCGTGTGTTTTTCTACGTCCCTCTGCAGTCCAGTAGCCCATTTTGTGAATGCCCACGATCCAGCCAGATTGAGCTTCATTCCTGAGATCCAAAATATTGCCAACATCATCCAAAATTTAGTATGAATGCAATTTCTTATCTTGACAGAAGCACCTGGATTTTAGAGACTTTGCCGTTTGCCCATTTGAGAAAACATTTCACCTTCGCCAAGACAGAAAGAAAATCAAAAGGAAACCGCTTGCAAAATGTCGACAGACATCGACAATATTTGTCAAAGGATCTGCATGAGGTTGTAGGCAAAATCCAGACTATCCACAAACCTCGCTTCGGTGCGTCTGGGAAATTTGTTCTCGGCCGTGCTTGCCGAGGAGTATGCTTGCCTTCTACAATCCAAAGATCGAACTGACAAACTATCCTAGGTGTCATTCGTAAGTCGTCTCCAATAAAAAACTATCACCCCCACTGAGTGTAATGGTTATTTGGGAAATCTCTATATAAGTCTTTGTTGTCAGTCATCCCTGTATCTCTCCTACTCTTGAAATACAGTTCTGGGGTCTGTACCAAGTCATCCGTGATTCTGCACTGATCATCCAAACCATGCATCATGCATCAGCCCGTCTCACATCCACACCACACCCACAAAGTCATCCCCAGCCCCTGGTTGCATACCGTGCCACACACTGGAATATAAGAGATTCTCCTTAGTAAGATTTGACTTTCAGTGGCTCTGCCACGGCGACCAACAAGATTACCACACTGGCAAGGTCAAAGGATACATCTCTAGGTCTTCCAGGTGTGTTGTCTAGGGAATAAAGAATAAAACATGATTTCATGAAAGTTGTCCTCACTAACATCACGAAAAGACTTGGAATCAAAGACTGCTGAAAAACCTTCCGCTATTCGAGCATAGCAATGGGGAACCCCCAATCGCAATGGGAAAAGATGGAAAAATCACGGAAAATCATCTATGTAATAATCAACGCGAGGATTTGCCATTACCATCTTAGACTACTGGAGGATACCGAATCCCCTGCGGTCCAGGCACAACAAAGACTGCGAGAACGCTCCTTAGGTAAAATGATGGTGAGCCGGAAACTTGTTTCTCCACACCTGTGAGGCTACAACTTCTGAGCTATGAACAACCCGCATGTTTGAACAGGGTCGGGATATGGTCGGGACATGCTGTGGAATATACACGGAAGCTTGTCACTTGCTATTGCCGGAGGCACACCCTATACTCGTGGGTTTGCGCGGATGTCACTCTTGCGTAGGGATATGTACAGTCCTCTCAAAGTAGGACCCATTTTTAATCGTCTAAGGGCTCATCATTTGCAGTTTTGGCCGCTGCATGGTGCTGGAGCACGGAAGAACCTGGTGCCTTTGTCACTTCTTTGTACCAAGGCTCATGGCAAGTATTGCCTTTTGCTCCTCGCCTGGCAAAAACTCCCGGAAGATCTGATCGCAGAGTGACAAGAGCTGCGCTGTGGTGTTTTTCTTGGATTTTTCTTGGCAAGCGTGATCATTGTCAGTCTGGAAAACCTAATCTCAGAAGCCTGTCAGGCTAAGACTACGTCATCCTGAACGGTACATACATACATACATAACATAACATAACATTACATTACATTACATTACAATACATTGCATTACATTAAACACATACATACATACATACATTAATACATACATACATTAATTACATACATTAATTACATACATTAATTACATACATTAATTACATACATTAATTACATACATTAATTACATACATTAATTACATACATTAA
>Ga0126342_10006074_pt1 | contig 21316 bp, 23 predicted proteins | sample Cyp1metagenome_FD_92528 | JGI IMG/M metagenome (GOLD analysis project Ga0126342, IMG submission 92528) | Coral microbial communities from Lord Howe Island, Old Settlement Bay, Australia - Cyphastrea 1 metagenome | ecosystem: Host-associated > Invertebrates > Cnidaria > Coral ...
GATTAGGATTAGGGATTAGGATTAGGGATTAGGATTAGGGATTAGGGATTAGGATTAGGGATTAGGATTAGGGATTAGGATTAGGGATTAGGATTAGGGATTAGGATTAGGGATTAGGATTAGATTAGGATTAGATTAGATTAGGATTAGATTAGATTAGGGTTAGGATTAGATTAGATTAGATTAGGATTAGATTAGATTAGGATTAGATTAGATTAGGATTAGATTAGATTAGATTAGATTAGTTAAGCAAAAAATAAAACAAATACAAAACACGAAAAAAAAAAAAGCACATTTTTCAAATCTATTTTGCACATATATAACTCTGATTTCCCAGACTTCCAAACCACCAACCCAAACCGCCATATAAGTATAACCTGACTTCATGGACAACATAAAAACATGAAAAAACACTGCGAAACGCGTGATTGACTTCTTGCCAGTCACATGAAAATGCTGTTTTTACTCGGCCCATTTCCAACCCGGCGGGATGTTTAAGCACCCCCTGTGGATGTTGGTGGATGAACTTGAAGTTGGTGGTGTGAAACTGGTTACACTAAGTGTGATCATGTTCCCAGCTGTGCGGCGATTGGTTCTGTGACTGTTTTGCAATCCATTGGGATTCACCTTTTCTTTCTCTAAACTTACTGGTGCGAAACGTAGGGAATGAGGGAATGCTCCACAATAACTATCAATAATCATCCCAGTCCCCCATTCCCATCCATTCCCTGCTAAGCACCAGTAAGTAAAAGGTCAAGGATCCAGGCTGCCCATGCAGTTTCACCCAGCCATCCCAGGTCTCTTCGGAGGCGTGGAAGGTGTCGCCACGCTGACGTTTGCCCAGGATGGGCGCGTGCAGGGATGGCTCTTGCCGCAAATACACAAAGTCGTGCACCACCTGAGGCGGACAGGAAGGGGTCCACCCAACAAGGGCCACAGGGTGCCTGAGCGCATGGATTACCATTCTATAACAAGAGAAAAAGATCAAATAAACACTGCACAAAGTTGCTCTTTGAGGATGGAAATAACTGAAATAGCATAGAGAGCCCAGTCCCAGCAATTGGTTGCAGCCAAAATGTTTCCCACCTTGTACTCCTGCGTGGGCAAGGGCGCGAGTGGATTGGCTGGCGGCGCCGCTTTCGGCTTGGGCTTGGGGTTCAAACGTTCGGCTTCAAGTGCAGCAACTTTCTTCGCGTGCTCTCGCAAGGCCCTGATGCCAAGGGCAGCTCAAGAGAGGGGGTCTTGATGATTTATTGGCATGAACACGCCCTAAGTTTGTGTAGCAAAATTCCTGCAGAGCACTTGGAAGTTGAATTGCAGCACGTTGGGGAGTGATGCTTGGAATTGAAATAGGCGTTGGAATTTGAGACAGCGTATGGCGTATGATCTCAAGTGTCTCGTGTAAGAAATGCTCAAAATTGTCCCAACCAGTAATTTCCATTTTGAGAAAAATGGCGGAGGCGCTTTGGCATCCCCTCTGTTCATGAACCATACCATCCCAGCCCCGCTCCTAGCATCCCCACCTGACAGTTGAATCTGTGAAGCTCTTCTCCCCAACAGCCTTGAACCTTTGGTTCACCCCCGCGGAGCCCTCAGACTGCAGGGTGCGAAGCAAACTGCTCATGTCCGTCACAGTGATCTTGCCCAACCTGGGAGTGGCAATAAGCCAATAAGCCCATCAAAACAGCCATGGGGGCTGAAATTGGAGGATAATTTGTCATCTGTCAGTTTTCTTGCTTCTCCTACTAACTTATAACCCCATTCCAATGACCAACCCTCCAAATCTCATCGTCCATCAGCACCTCTCCAAGACCGAGGTGATATCTTTCTGCGTCCACTCGGGCTTGGCCGCTTGTAGGAAGCCTCCCATGCTGAGGCCACCGTAGGGCGCCGGCCTCGCTTTGGCTTTCGCAGGCGTGGTTTTCGGCGCCTCGCTCCGCGGGTTCAGCCGCACCCAATCGAGGCGATCCGGGCGCCCATTGGCTGCGAAGATCAGCATCACCTCATACCGCGCGCCCATGGCGGCGTGGTCCTGCTGGAAGGGAGAAAAGCGTTGGGTATTGTTCATCATCATCATCATCATCACCACCACCAAATCACCACCACCAACCCACCTCCAACATCCCCATCCCCCCAGGCTTTCCTCCGGGTGTTTCCCAATGCTCCAGCCATGGCCCTGGCTGTTGTCATCCGGCCCCACCAGGCGGTGGAACTCCTGCACCGACGCCTCGGGCCGGTCGGGGTGCAGGCAGCGCCCCGGGCCGTCGCCCGCTACGAAGAGCTGGAAGCCTGGGGCCGCAAAAAATGGCGGGCCTTGCTATTTTTTCTGACCCAAAAATTGGGTTTCAAGCTGATTCAAGCAGCAAAAATGAAGATTGAACGCGTGAGTGCGGTGGTTTACCAGCACAGGCTCTCCTCATTTTCTGATCCTAACAGTTCTAACACACATCCCACCGTCACCAAGCAGCTCTCCGGCGCGCTTGAGGGGAGCACCACCTGGAATTTGTGACACCGACGCTGGCGTTCCAAAATCATGGGCTGCGGCCGCCAGTTGTTCCAGCTGCCGCAGATCCTCGAGGATGTCATGTGTTCTCTCGGGGAATGGATGGATACAATCTCCACACAACAAAAGACTGAATGATAACGTATAGTAAGCCTGAAAAGGGATAGAAAAGTCCTTTACCACTATTTTAGTGGGAGTTTACTTTTCCAATTTGTTTGAGGTTGCTACAGTGTGTAACACATGATTAAATGATATACTGTAATGCATTGTGCAATGATGTCATTATCCCAGAATGCCATAACGTGGTTTGTTAGGGGTTCAATTAAGACAAATCAGGTCATAAGAAGATCATTGTCATGCCCCTCCCCAGCACAGGAAGAATCATGGCAGGAACAAATCATGTGCCAACACTCACCCAGGCTCTCAATCGTTGATGAATCTGCGCGCAGGTAATCTGCAGGCGGTCGCATGAAGCCGCGCTTTTCTGGGCCACCAGTGGTGCCATTCCTTTCGTGGGTGCCATTGGTGCTCGCCACGCCGTTGGCATGTCCTTCATTTTTGCAGACCATCAAGTTACACCGGAAACAACAGCATCAAAAGATCTTCAACTTGTTATGTGAGCTCATGGTTTGGGGCCTTTTAGTTTAGGGCTTTTGGCTGAGATATAGACGCTGATCAAACATGATAGAACAATCTTTAAACTTTTAATGACTTTTTCACTGCGATGGCTTGGGAACGCTGAAACGGGACTAATTACAGCGCTTTGACATGCTATTGACATGCTATTGCTATGCTGTTTCCTAGGTTTTCCCATGGCAACATCATCCCGTCCTGGCGCCGCCTCCTGCGCCCTCGGCTCGGGCCGGAAGCCGTTGCTGCCGTTGCTGCTGCCGGCGGCCCTGGCCGCGGAGGGACCGTTGCGGGAGGCCGGCATCAGGTTCTGAGTGCGGAAGAGCTTGTCCCCGAGGTCGCCCTCCAAACGCACCTGGTGGATGTGGGTGGATCAAGTTGGAAGAAAAGACCAAAAGACCGCAAGTTAATTCTTGAGTTTGAGATATTATCTAGTGATCTAGTGAAATTGTTGTCGGATGTTGTTGATTGATTTTTCAATGTAACATCCCATTAGAACAAGAGTCTTCAAGTCCAAACTCATCCTCCTTTTTCCATCGCCATCCCCACCTGCCACCGGTCCCCATGGAACTTCACCAGGACGCCCATGGCTGAGTTCAGATGCTGCTGCTTCTGGAGCCCCACGATGCGCACGCGCGCGCCCACCTCCAGCCCCCCAGCGGCTTCCTGGACGGCACCCGCCAAGTTGTCGGGGCGGATGTAGCCGGCAGCTGAGTCGGGGGTCCTGGATCTGCTTGGGATGTAAGTCAGCCAAGATATGGGTGAAAAAATTGGTAAAACATGGTAAAACATTGGGGGGTGGAGAAAAAGATTATGGTTCTGCAGTGACAGATGTTCTGTGTCGTTTCTAGGAGAAAATGCGAATTGCAAAGTTCAGTTTCGACCCACACCCATGGGCTTGCTGCAAGACTGGAATTGCAACGATCAGATTAGTGGAGCAAAGTGGCGATGATGGCCGGGAAGATCCGACGTTTGCAGAAAAGCTGTGCACACCTCCACTCCGCCTGCCAAAATCACTGCAAGGCACTTTCAAATCCACAATCGAACACTTCAAGTCGAGTCTCAAAACGTAAAGAAAAGCTCCATCTTGAGTCTTGATGGCTCTTCTCTCAGGATTTCCCCACAGCCCCACCACAACCTCATAAGCTATCTTCAAGAATCAAACAAAACACAAAGAATTACAAAACATATCCACAATACACATAGGATTCATATGATATGATCATGTCATACCGGCCACACCCAACCACAACCGCCGCAGCCTCTGCCCATTCTGCTGCTCACTGCGATTTCCGCGCTCCCACGCGAAGCGCCGCGGTGCTGACTCCGGCTCCGGCGCGGCGCGGCGCGGCTCCGCGGGGCGGGACTCCGCGTCCGCGTTGGCGGCAGTGGAGCTGCGGAAGGCCTCCCATGTCATTCGATGTTGGCTTTTGCAACTCAGAAGCCATGCGAACATAAGCTTTTTAGGCTTAAATAACTTCAATGTTCCAATTCCGTGACCATGGGTGTATCAGTGTGTATCATTTTGGGACGTTTGATAGATATCAAAGAGGGGAATCCATCATCGATCAAGGCTCAACCTGTTTGGCCAAGCGCTGCCTCTATGAACTCCTCCTCAGCCGTGAGCTTGGACGTCCTCCCTGTGGCATCGTACTTGGCTCGTGCTTTGCTGTCAGACAGCACCTAAGCACCGCGGGCAGCGCGGATTTCATGGCGAAAATCAAACACGGTTGAAACTAAACCTAGCACCGATGGCACCAGAATAGCAGAACTAAAGTAGAGAGCCACCAGCTGGCAAGTCTGGAATTACGGCTTTCTTGTTTTTTTCCCCAATAATGCAATATTTTCCAAGTTCATCCGTTCATCCCAACCATTGGTTTCACTTCGCACCTCGTAGGCCTTGGTCACCCGGGCGAACTCTGCTGGATCGCCCCCGCGGTCAGGGTGCTTGGCTAAGGCCAACTTGCGGTAGGCCTGTCCATCCCAGCTTGGGGATGTGTTGGGACGGCAGGGAGGGGGGAAATGTGAAATGGAAGCTTTGGGAGCAATTGTCAAATGTTTTGGATTGTTTTGGCGTCAAATATGTTGAGATGTAATGAGATGTACAGCGAAGCAAGAAAAGCTTGAATCCGGAAAAAGCCGTGGGACTGCCCACGCTAAGAATCGCCCAGGCCTGCCGGATTTCCGAGGAAGTGGCAGCGGGATCCACGCCCAGAATCGCATAGCAGGATTGCTCATCCTCCGGACCGTCCATTGCGATCCAGCGAAAATGTCAGCAACGTAAGTTCTACTTGTTAGTTTCCTTTCTTTGTGGAGTTTTGACGCGGGGTTTTTCTGAAGAGTTGGATTTGACTGAATCAATTCCACTGGATGCTTCTGATGAAAGGCAGTTTTGAAGGTAGCAAGTCTGTGTTGGGGGTCCTGCTTTATCCACTCTCAAATTGTCAATCTTTCATCGCCGATATCTGCCAAGCCAAAGACAGCTGCGAAGGCGTCTCAGCTCAGTCTCTCATGAGGACTTCTGGTTCCATCCACTACATCCCACTGGGTGTGAAGAAGAATGAATGTAAGGCAACAGGAGCTGCTTGCATGCACACTTGCAGGACCAATTCACCCTGGCCCTTTTTGCATTGGCGAGACATTCGCGCATGTCGTCTGACCCTCTGAGGAATCAAGTTCAGCAGCTCGTCATAGCATTGGCGCCACTACTCGCCTCGCAAGTGATGAGCTGCAAAATGCTCCGTGGCCTCCGTGGACCCCGTGGACCATTCGTTTCTCAGCAAGCTGCTATCTGTCCCACTTGACCTCGGCGAACAAATGGAATTCTTCGTCCTTCATCTTCTGCATGATTGCTTCCAAAGCTGCCTTGACATCGACCACCCCTGCAGGGGCTGAGAAAAGGATGTTGTGCCCATGTGTACCCGTTCTCAGGCCGGCTTCGATGTAGCCAATTGTGCCGCCAGCGTGCTTGAAGAAATGCAAGCCAAACGGGCTGTACACAACAAGCCGGAGCTCATCCAAAAGATCTCGCTGACGTGCATCATTCATGGCACATTTAATGCGAGAAAAATTGCAACACCAATGGTTGCCTCTTTGGAACAGCATCTGTGCATGCTTCACCTGAACTCTCAAACCATCTCGGACCCAGTCCATTGCTGAACCTCCTGCCAAAAAGGTACTATCTGGATGGCGAATCGCATCTAATCTTTGCGCAATTCGCCGGATCTCGCAAGGCCGAAGTCATGCCGCTCAATGGGATTCTATTGTAAGCATCATCCTGCGGTGTGGAAGCTGTCCTCAAGCTTTTAGAAATCCAAGACTGAACTTGAGGATTTGACAAGTCCACCTGAGCTACGAGCGAACAGCGGCTTTCTCTACCCAACAGCTTCTCCAAGATCTGCTCATAAGCAATTTTCCAACACTCCTGCTTCCTTGACCCTGCAATGTGTACCCGGTAGCTGCTGCTTGTAGCATGCTTAAAAAGAAACATCTCCAAGTCATGCTTGATGATGTCCACATGGTCTGGGGTAACTAGGATCAAGTATAGATCATCAAATGATGCCCGTTCCCTGATACCCGCCCAGGGCAGTTTGACCATGTAGAAGAGAACTTGCCACTCTTGACTGCGCGCGCTCCATTTCATAAAGGAACTCTTGCACTCGATCCTCTTCTTACCGATGCTGAAATCATACTCAGCTTGATGGGCACCCCTCTGCTGGCCGTTGCAACAAGCTCCCCGTACCGCATCTTGGATCCTGCTGTTGGGATGCATCTTTGCAAGCTCCTTCCTGCACAAGTCCTTCAAGATCTTCCCACGTCGATCACCAGACACCAATGACAGAGAATGCCCTGGGCTGGCCTTGTATATCATGCTGGTGACTCCAACGTCATCAATGATGTCTTGAAATTGGCTGGCAGGCAGTACAAGATTGCAAAAACAACTTCCAAGCCAAGTCCAGACAAAAAGAAGTGAAAGGCTGACAAAGCCTTTGGCACGTGAACTCATCAAACCTACGTTGGAGATTTCCAGGGGCTGGGCCGAAACCCTGCAGCAGGTGAACGATCATAAGCTGCCAAAATGATCTGATATGAAATGCCATTCATTTCACCTCAATTAAGTTCCCGCCATGAGCATGTCAACAAATCAAAATCGCTGAGTTTCAGGCAGTGGTGAGAGTCAGGATGGGGACAGCACACCCATTGAGGGCCAAGCGCCAAAGTTGTGGGAACTCGCTTGTCAAAATGGTGCTTCACCGGGTCAGGAGTTGCAAATTTACATTTGGACAAGTTCCACTTTATGATCAAATCTGACTTGACCAGTCCATCACAGACAGGTTGCGGGACTTTCAAGCCTGGACAATTGTTAGCGGGCCCCCCTTCTTTCCTGAGCATTCTAAGAGATCTGACAGGTTATTGAAGGAAAGTTTTTCTATGAGAAACCAACGTGTCTGCGCGCACACAAAGCTGTGCCCCTAGAGCCTAAAAAGTCCAAGTTGCGGCCACATTGCAGTGCAGCTCAGGTGAAAATGTTCCCTGGTTCTGCTTCAAAGCATCTCTCTCTACTCTATCACCATATCTGCGAGTCGCTTGCCGAACTAAAACTCTGAGTTCCTCACCCTCCTGAGTTTGCTTCGCCATGACGGCCTGGCAAGAACGGCATCAGCAGCTGACAAGCGTTGCTCAATCGTGTTTTTTGGGGAACGCACCAACTACCAATCGACAGCCAACAATCGCCATCTCAAGCGGGGATGTTTCATCCCCAAGAATGTGGCACATTTGATTACCCATCTTTGGAAAAAAGATGCACGAGATTCAGTGTGAAGAACGTGGAAAGGAAATGGCACATGGGCCCTTGAAACTGTTCCTGCTGAGTTGGTGATCAGCTTGGGGCGCTTGACACCGTTGCCATGCTGGTCTTTCATGCTGTTGGGTCTGTTGGGTCAAGGCCAATCAATCAACAAGTCATTTGGCCACTCAGCACTCTAAGCCTTCTAAAGACACACTGCAAAACCAATATCATGTCTTTCCGCAGCCACCAGGAACTTCCCCCCCGTTCCTCATAGACCTCTTTGAGCAAGGACTCCGCATCCTTAACAAGATCCTCTGTCGACTGCTCCTCTCCGCATTTGCACGGCACATACCGCGACTTGGGAAACACTGCGGAAAAATCATATGGGGAGTGAGGTTGGCCCCCTATTATGCTGCTGATGGTCTTTGGCCTGTGGTATGCCACGCGGGGCCTTGCAAAGATATCAAAAAGAGATGCAAGTCCTCACGTGCCGGTTCAAACCTTACCCTCTGGTAAACTAACATAACTATGGAAAATCACCATTCTTAATGGGAAAATCCGCTATAAATGGCCATTGGTATGTCAGCTGTCGAAAGTTCGCAAGCATGCAAGGTACGCTCCCATCTGCGGTGAATTTTGGTGACCTTGGTGCCCCTTTGGGGCATTCCCAAGGCGGTCAAAACTCACTCCTCCTGGAGGTTGTCCTGCAGCACTGCCTCGGTGCATCTCGGTGAATGGCAGATTTTTTCACCTGCCACTCTCCAGGATTACCAATTCATGGCCAGTTGCAAGTCATCCAAGGCTAAAATCGCTCAACTGCCACACCAACCCAATCATGAAATCCATTAGAGATATTAGAGCAACGGCCTAAGGGCGAGAACCCAAACCCCAACAAGACAGCAACCCTCACCGCTGAGCTCCATGCCACCACTTCAGTGTCAGCCTGAATACGCCATGGCCGTGCTAATGGCCAAGGCGGCACCATCTGTGCTTCAGTAGCCCAAGATGATGGCAATGAAACCAGTGAAATCCCTGCTTGGAAAGTGAAGAAGCATCTGGAAACTACAAAAAGTAATAACTTCCTTGTGGCTTCTATATGATTTGTCCTTCTTCATCTCAGCTTGCCCTTTCTAATATAACCCCACGACGAAGATCCAAATCCACCGCTTCTCCACCTGCGACAACTCTTCGGACAGGTGTCGCAGCTCATCATCACTGCGTTTGGGTGACACCTGGGCATGCGGATTGCATGAAAGGAGCCCTAGGACCACTCACTTGGTGGTTGAACAACCCGTCCGAGCACTAGCAGCTCAAAAAGATGCGTCGAATGAACCCAGCTAGTACCTGTATAGGCTGTGTAGCAACTTGACGACCTGTACTGGGAGAATGCTGTAACACACAGAGATATGTGATGTGTAAAAATATATTTCTATATGTATGTACATATATAGATATATGCGTGTATATATATATATACGTGTGTATATTTATATGTATATCTATATCTATATGCATATGTATATGTATATGTATCTGAGTATGTATCTGTATGTATGTAAATGTATATATTATATATTATATATATATTATATATATATATATATATTATATATATATATTATGTGTGTGTGTTGCAGAAGGCAAGATATCTGAAACCACCAAACAGTGATGGATTCCAAGGGTTCCAAGGTCCTAGACATGCCCTGATTGCTACTCGCTACTCCAACCATTCGGTTGCCGGCAATGACGAAGTGATCTATGGAAGGCTCCTCCTGGGCCAGCTTCCCAATAGAACCGGGGAGCTGGGAAATCCGCCAATTGAACACATCCCAATGACTTGCCATTTTTATGGGTGCATAGAAAACACACCCAACTGGTAGGTTTCTGGCATTGGCTAAAAACCACATCATGTTTGTTTACATGGATGCACCCCATGATGAGCTAACGGTCTTCGTTCCAGCGCCGGATCCTCCACCGCCACGGTGAGCTTCTTCATCTTCTTCTTCTCAGCCCGTTCCGCGGCCTTGGCAGCCTTCCTGGGCAGCTTGGCGCCGCCATGGATTATGGACTAAGCTGTACAATATGACAAAATATGATACAAATATGTAAATAATAGATGTAGATAGATAGATGAGTGATGTTGGTACGTAGTTTTTATCATCATCTATACATGTTTGATGATAAATGTTATGGCTGTTATGGATACTTTGCACTTTGCCCAAGTGTCTTCTTGGCCACCACCGCCACGGGATCCACTAAGGTTTGGGGCCTCAGAGGCGAATTTTCCATGCCCCAGTGATGGTTGGTTGCTGAACCCAGAAAGAAATAGTTAGCCATCACCATAACTAGGTTGACTATGGCTATGGTTGATAATGGTTTATAATTGTCTTTAAAAATGGTTGTTAATGGCTTAAACCGGTTTATAATGGTTTACAATGGTTTACAATTCTTATAGTAGGTATAACTACCGGCAGAACTTAACGTTCGCCCAAGATGACATCCCAGTTTTCCCACGGTTTTAACACATGTTTCATCCGCGGTTCAAAATGTGCTTCATGGCTCGTTTCACAATAATTTGCGCAGACTTCGTGGGGGTCCTTGAAAAAGAAGGGCCGTTTCATGCGAGAAAACACAGGTTCCGGGCAAACATCCGGTTCTGCGCGTATAACTATTATGATATAGGCTACCATAAACCATAGTCAACTGGTGAACCTAAGTAAACCATAGAAATCACCTGGTGGGCCCAACTATGAACGAAGCCAAACCACAGAACGCAACTAACTAAACCAACTAAACACCATCCAAATCAGAGCTTCCACCGTAACATCGGCGGCCGGGCTTTGGAGGAAGATCCACCTTCCACTCCTTGTACCTAGCAGTAGCTAAAGAACCATCTGAAAACTTCACTGTTCTGCTCCTTTTTGACCTGGAAATCCTAAAAAAAAATGAAAAAAGGTGGGCCCGAAAGGCACATCCAATCGTACTAAAATTTAAGCGTCGTCAGTGTCTAGGTTGGAAGATGGCAGCTTAGGACTCCACGGCTTCAGGGTGGTGATGGGTTTCTTCTCCTGACAGTGAACGGTCCCACACGGACCCGACCAGTTCCCAATGGTGGAGATGCCAGTTACGAATCGGGCTGTGAACACGTGAACACCTCCAGTAGGGTATCTGCTAGTTCAACTCATTTTCGCTATTTTCGCTGGCATCGAGTTATATCCTCATCTTTGATGGAAAATTGCAAGTTGCGACCCCAAGTCTCCACAGTTGCTCCATCTTTGTGTGCCATAGTCACAACATCCCACCATCATTGTAGATTCCCTGGCAATCGGTTCGTATATGTCCTCCGATTAACATGGGGGAATCACTATCCCCTGTTTTTTCTGATATGTATCTGGCAGGGGCAGACAACAACGCAGCCACCAGCCTTCAGCACCTTCACAGTGTCTGTGTTGCCACTTTCTTCCGCGGCCTTGGATGGATTCTCATGGCATATTTGTGTGTGTGTGAGCATGCTAGACACAGTCAAAGCATAACTAAATAAGTCGGGAGATAGCCCAACTTCGCAAATGTAGCTGGTAACGAAAGAAGGGCCAATCACTGGCAACCACCACCTGCATACTACGCTCGCTCACTCCCAACCCTTCTAAGTCGTCGACTCGCGTGGCGCAATACCAAGCTGTGCGGCCGTGCTTGTCCTGTGCAGCAGTAATCTTCGGCATTCCAAACCACCCCAACGGCCCAACGGCCCAACGCACGGAGAGATGAACCTCAAAACATGGCCACAGACCCCCCTGTGGGCACCTGGACGTTGATCAGTCCTGGACTGGCCTCGCAACAAGATTTTCGGGATGATGATGCTTTGAGAGTCCCAGGGGGCATAGGACTTGATGGACGCAACATTTGCTAAAACAGTGTCAGGCACTAAATAAAGAGAACAGATATATAGATAGTGGGAGAGAGGCAAACAAATGGATGGACAAAGTAGATGGGGTGGGGGGTCAAAGAACGCAGAGCCACCTCCTCCAACTTCCCCAGAGAAGCTCTGGAATCTGATGGCCCCAGGGAGCTTTCTGTGCAGAAGCTTTTGAACCCGAGCCCGGAGGCTGATTGCGTCCTGTAGCTATGACATGCTAGGACCCTCTTCGGCGATTCCACCAGCTACTACCTGGCAATATTGACTTCGGAGTGCTAAATCCGAGCCCATTCACCTGGTCGGAATATGTTGGAATATCTTCAAAAATCATTTTAAAAAAAAAAACGTCCATGGAGCAGTGGCTGTTGGACTATGGCTATGGTCCAACCCCATTGATAATATCATAGATCAACCGTAATCAACCCCACGAGAAAATAAGAAACGTGATTCACCCAAGCTTGATATCACAGCCCATCCAAAGTTCTCCTGCAAAAATCCTCTTGGGTTTCCCAGCATGGTCTGTCAGCCAGCGCGCAACCTCATCCAGCCCCGCATGGGAGGCTGTATGAATCGCCGACTGGCCTGGCCCGGAAGTTGGGGAGATTGGGATGGGGAGATTGGGATGGGGATATCCTTCCAAGATATCCTCCAGGATCGCATGGAATGGTGGTGATGGTGATGTTGCATCAAATTTCAGACTTTCTCCTTTTCATGCTTCCAACACCCGGATCCAGAGGTTTGTCCAAAACGGTTCCCGAACTGGGCGTGAAGTTGAAGTTTCCCCTTTGTTCATGGGCCGCACGGCCGCGTTCGCGCACCCTTCTTGTTGAGAACGTTCAGGTTCGCGTTCGCTTTCGCCAGCCTGAGATGCCAAGCGGCTGAGGCTGTGGGATTGTGTCAGGTATTGTCAGATCACCTCGTCACCTCAGGACCCGAAGACTCCGAAGACCAAAATAGTTGGTATCTAAAATTTATGATATTTATGATTTATGATTTATGATTTATGTACGTTCCCCCCATGGTACAATAGTGTATAACAGGTTTGGTCCGCCCCCTATATCGGAACTTTCGAACACCTGAATCAAAAATCATTGATCATTGATCCCCATCTGTTCAAATAGAACATGCCTTTCAGGGCGCTACAGAAACTGACACAACTGGCAGTCATCCACGTCTTTTCTGTGCTTTTCTAAAATCTGTTGCTAAAGTTGAATGTGCTGTCACATGCACATCTGTCGCATGCACATCTCTGCACTGAACATATACATCCACCAATCGATCCCTTGAATCAAAGGGCCGAAGGAGGGAAGTCCCAAATGATTCCTTGCCCTTGGAGTGCAGATCGAAGTTTCTGCTCCGCGTGGCTTTTCGCACCATCCTTTGATTTGTGGTGCCTGGATTCTGCCTCCAGCCCAGATTGCTCATCCTTAGCCTTTCCATCCCACACCCATAGCTCCTTCAAAGAATGAACACGTCCACGGGCCCAGGAACTGATTCTGCGACTCTCCCACAGCAACTTCAATCCCATCAGGATGTTCCTGCGCTGCTGCTCCTGCGCTTCATAGTTCTGATCATTGGGGAAACTGCTCCCGGCATCCCAGAGCTCCCCTGCGCATGCCACACTGGTCTCCCCACGTTCCTCCGAAACCACGGCAACCCAAGCGTCAGAACGAAGGCTCACACTCAAGGCCCCCCTGTGCCGGGCATTGCCGCGTGGAGGTTGGATTCCAGCTGGTAATGCAGGGGCGGCCACCCTCACTGCAACGACCAGCCCATCCCTCACAACTGCCGCGAAGTCGTGACTCTCTCGGTTGAGATGCGGATGGAAATGGTGCCACATCCAACGCACTGAAAGAGGCCTGGGCGCAGGAGCACATGCAGACATTCAAAGGCAAAAAATAAGCAAAAGGAATCACCAGTGGGAATGTTAAACCCAGGATGTTCAGATCATCAAGAAATCCCACTAAAACTCAAAAGTTGTTTGGCACATGCATATCGAAGGCGCACTGGCGGGTCCAAGCGAATCACATTGGACGAAGCCAAAAACGGGCTGAGATCCTGCTTGCGCTGCACCACAATTCTCGCACCAATCCTCTTGGAAGCCAAAAGGTGACAGCCTCGACGCAGCACTTCCCGCCAGTTGGCGATACTATCGCCCAAAGCTTCGTTGGAACGTCGCCATTCCCCAGCTGAAGCCTCCAAGTTGGTACGGAGTCTTTTGGCCAGTGGTTCTGCCACCTCCCCTAAAGACAAGTTCTGGACAATGTCCTCAAAGCTCTTCAAGCTCCCAGAGATGTCAATGTTGAACTCTGGGTCATATTCCACCGGCTTTGGGCCCAAGGATTCACTGAAATTCTGCAAGACCGCATCGGCTTGGGTCTGCAAAAATCTCTCCATGATCTGCTGATGAAGGCTGGGCATGTCACATATGGAGTCCCTCAGTTGGACCGCCAGTGAGCGGATCGTTTCACTCAGCTGAGGCCCATCAACCTTCAGAGTATCCTGCGCCGTAATTCTGTTCAATTCATTGACGGCTTGCTGGTAGCCGCCTTTTTTGAACTCTTCAAAGGGGACGACCACCTCACTTGCAGTTTCTGAAGGCCCGCCCACAACCCAAAAAAACACTTAAATTGGAATTAAGATACGGTGCAAATGGTTTGAGAGAAAGAAACAGGAAGCAGGTTCCAAAAAGAGATTTGCATTTTAGTTGAGCTACAAAATCCCGCTGGGAAAATGCACGCGCAATGGCTTCCCGGCTGCCGCGATTCCCGTGCGTTGATTCCAAAGCTGTTTCCAGGTCACGTGGCTCGTAGTCCAGGAGACACTTGTTGACAACCAGCAGCAGCCGGGTGGGCAAGCGCTTGTGATGCAGCTGCATTTGAGCAATAACCCCTGACAGCATGTCAAGGCCTGCTTCTGAGAGCTTCCCGTCCAAAACGAAAATCAGAGTTGAAGCCAATGCCGCTCCAATCTGCAAGACCTGGGCACGGCTGGGTGCCAAGGCATTGTTTAGACCCTCGCAATCCATCAGCAGTTTGTTGCCTTGCAGCGCTATGTCCACACCATGAGTCATAGCATCACCACCATTCGATGTCTTGAAGGCTTGTTGCCCTAGAATCTCATTGCCCAGGTGACTCTTTCCTGCCCGTCCATCGCCCATGATGGCAACGATCTGCAAGTTGCTGGCTGCTCGGATCAAATCCAAGGCAGCGTCATGCAGGTGCAGTTGGTCTTCTGGGAAGGAAAAGAGCTTGCTACAGCCAGACCCCTCCATGGCTGACATCTTCACGGCGTCGGTCTATTGAAGGCCATCGGAGCGGCTGGTGGTGCTCCAAAAACCGCAACATGTCATGTGGATTGAGTCTGTGAACTTCTAGACGGTTTTGGGATGATTGATCAAAACTTCTGGACGGTTTTGAGGATGTTTGACTGTACTGCAGATGTGATTGAAGTCTTGTTCTCGGATTTCCTTCACAAATCTTCACTGTGCTTCGACTGTCACATGCCTGCAAAATGATGCGGATTTCCAGCTGCTCAAGAAACTAGAACCCTCCAAAAACATAACTTCGACTCAACTCAAATGCTGGAGCGAGGGAGCAATGTAGAACCGTCACAAAGCAGGATTCTGCAGCGAAAATCTTAAAGGTTGGCAGCATCAGCAAACCAAGCAGCCATTCCCACAGGATATTTCCGGTAGACGTATTTGCAGGTCATGCCAAGATATGCGCACGAAGCCCAAAAAACGGATACTCTATATAATATATATATATGTGTGTGTGTGTATAGTATAGTAATAGTAACAATAACAGTAATGATAACAATAGTAATCTATCCCACATCAGCATGGAGCCCCCAACACTTTGCCACAACGTAAGAATACGCAACATGTACGTCCACAGCTCGCGCAGAGTTCCAAGGCCCCGCACTCGTCACAGGCATCCGCAGTTGGCACGAAGAAGAGGGGCGTGGAGCCGTGCCGATCCAAAATCTTGGGCCAGGTGCGATACAATTTGGATGAATTTGGCCACATGCGTTTCTGCTTGGTGGTGCGATAACCATCTTGAGAAATATGAGTTCGTCAATGGGAAGGATTATCCCATATATTGTTGAAAATAAAATTCATGTTTGAAACCACCAACCAGGTTTCACTGTTTCACCAGAAAAACCCAATTCTTGGGACGCCCGCATTGACATCAGCACCGGCTTTGATGAGCAAGCTCATGGTGTCGAGATCCCCATCAAATGCCTGGCCCGGAACGGGGGAATGTCCCATTTTTGAATGGGAGGTACCCATGCCCGGATACCCCAACCATATGTTTTACCCAAAAAATGTGGGAGTGTTTTTTTGGTGGTTCCCCGATGTTTGGCCAAATATGTGACAAAGCTTCTATCAGGGCTCATCCATAAAACCGCTAAACATGCCCGGCGGCACGGCCAAATGCAAGGGTGCCACACCTTTGCCTGAGTGTTTGGAAATACATGCAACGCCACGCTTGGGCAGGTTTTTCCCCACATCTTTGTGTGGGGTTTTTGTTTTTGGTTCTGCACCTCCGCCTCTCCGCCTCTCCGCCGCTCCGACTTGTCCAGACACAACTTGTCCACACACACCTTGTCAACATGCAAGTTGCCACACAACTACTTGTACACACAACTTGTACACACACAACCTGCTCATACACAATTTGCTCACACACAACTTGCTCACACAACTTACTCACACACAACTTGTCCACACACAACTTGCTCACACACAACTTGTACACACACAACTTGCTCATACACAACTTGCTCACACACAACTTGCTCACACAACTTACTCACACACAACTTGTCCACACACAACTTGCTCACACACAACTTGCTCACACACAACTTGTACACGCACGACTTGCTCACACACCACTTCTCCACAGACAACTTGCTCCAACACAACTTGTCCACACACAACTTGCTCACACACAACTTGCTCACACACAACTTGTACACGCACGACTTGTTCACACACCACTTCTCCACAGACAACTTGCTCCAACACAACTTGTCCACACACACAACTTTCTCACACACAACTTACCCACACACAACTTGACAAAGTCTCATACACAACTTACTCACGCACACACAACTTGACAACCGCCACTTTGCGTGGCAGGCATGGCCCTTGGTGACATCCACCTTCACTTTGCGTGGCAGGCGTGGCGCTTGGTGACATCGACCGTCACTTTGCGTGGCAGGCGTGGCACTTCTGGCACTGGGCTGGCACTGGTGGCGCGCTTGGTTCCCAGATGACGCCGTGGACGCCGCGGTTTTTTGCGTGGCAGGCGTGGCACTCGGCGACATGGACGTGCATCCTGTGTGGCAGGCGTGCACCTTGGTGCATCAGCAGCAGCAAATGCAATCGCCGCATTGAAAATTCAGAAGAAGTGGTCTAGGAACCAGCAGACGTTGAGCATTAGCAGTGGTGAACCCGCAGAAGTTGTCAAGTAGAACAGGGTCAGATGTATACATGGATATGACATAACAATTTCATCTGGCTGCCTTGACACGCCGTGTGAGGAGGTAGCCGGAGAGTCTGTCGAAATGATTTATGCTGTCGTCTAGCCATTTCGCCCGATGTGCTGTTCATGTGCTTTTCGATCCAGGCAGGGACATTTTCACTTAATCGGGTAACAGGATTGTTTAGCAGCATATGCGCCGTGTGCGCCGATGTTTGTCTTCAACTTTGTTCAACTACTTGGCTTTGTTCACGTCATGCATGTCTGGTTTGTTGCCGTCTTGCACATGTGTTGGAGTTGCTTCACGCTTGTGTTGCCGGTTGGCTGGTAGCCTTTCTTGCGATAGTGTTGTGGCTATGTTCTTCGATGCAGGCTGGTGGCACCTATTTCGGCCGTTGTGCTGTTCTTCGGCTTTTCGATCGAGGCAGGGGCATTTTCATTTAATCACGTCACAGGATTGTTGACTTAATCGGGTAATAGGATTGTTTCGCAGGATGTGCGCCGATGTTTGTCTTCAACTTTGTTCAACTACTTGGGCTTGTTCAATTCAGGCATGTCTGCTTTGTTGCAGTCTTGCATGTTTTTTGGACTTGCTTCAGTCTTGCGGTACTAGTCGGCTGGCAGGCTGTTTTGCTACTCTGTTCTGGCTGCGTGCTTCCATGCAGGCTAGTTTGTTAGATTTGCTGCAAACATGATGAGACGAACGGTGCTTCGGAGAGACTGCTCACGTTTTTGGCCTTGTTGAAATCTCTGTGTGTGTTCAAATGCAGCAACATCCATTGCCAAAACCATTGTTCATGCTGTTTTTGGTTCATCAGGAGCGAATGCAATCGCTTCATTGAAAACTCAGAAGAAGCGTTCTAGGAACCAGCAGACGTTGAGCCTTAGCAGTGCTTCCAGTGGTGAACCCGCAGAAGTTGTCAAGTAGAACAGGGTCAGATGTATACATGGATATGACATAACAGTTTCATCTGGCTGCCTTGACACGCCGCGTGAGGAGGTAGCCGGGAAGTTGTCCAGAGATCATCGGACATGGGAAGGAATAGGTCATACTTCTATCACAGACAAATAAGAGCTGCGAACGTAGCGGTCTGATCCGGCTGTTGTGAGCCGCCGTGGGAAGAAATTGCCGGATCGTAGGTTGTAGAAAGATATGCCTCTGCAGAAAAGAGGCAATGGCTGGCGAGCTCGTCGCAAGAAGGGCAGCAAGACGTTCCATGGACCCACCCGCGCAACCGAGGCGGCTGCAATCGAAGATGCGCATGAATTGGATGCGGCGGCAGCCGTTTCTATGGAACGTTTGCAAGTGAAGTACATGATCGGCTTACTGGCGTGCCTGTACAGAAAATCTGCAATGGCTGGCGGGCGCGCCGCAAGATGGGCACTAAGACGTTCAATGGGCCTATCCGCAACACTGAGGCAGCTGCAAACGAAGATGCGCAGCAACTGGAAGAGGCGGCAGCGGTCTCCATTGAGCGCTTGCAAGAAGTTCATGACCGGCTGACTTGCTTGTTGCTTGCTTCTGTGGCAAAGCATGGTTCGGGTTGGCGGGTGCGCATGACCGTCGGCAAGGAGAAAGTGCGCGGTCCGACCAGGCAATTAAAAGGTGAAGCAGAGAAAGATTGTCTCCGTCTCACAGGACTTCAGCACATGTCGACAGCAGAGTTGCAAAATGCGCGTTTGCACCAGCAGGTTGCAGAGGTTGGCGCCGCTCGTGAGCGAGACGCGCGCTTCAAGGAAGTGGTGCTTGCAGAAATGCGCAACTGCCTAGCCCTGCAGCAGCCTGGGAAGCGCGCTCGACGTGCGAGAAATGTGGACTCTGAAAGGGACTATTCTTTTGCACTTGCATCTGTCCAGCTGTTGGTGTCTGCTTATGAAGATGTGAAAGCTGTGTCGGAGTCCAGTGCGGGGCAGTTGCTTTTGGAGAGGAACGATATGTTGGACCAATTGTCGCGACCACTGGGGACACTGGTTTCTCTGAACCTGTACTACATACAGGTTTGAAGAATTTGCGAAACAGCTGTTGGCTGAACTCGGTGCTACAGTGCTTTTATTTTTGTGGGCCGTTACAGCATACCTTCACAGAGGATTCGATGGTTGGAGGCATGGTGAATGATGTCTTGGTGCAGCTGGGCAACAAGAAGTGGGATTACGTTGCTCCTTTTCGGTTGCTTGCGCAGCTGTATGCGACGCATGACTACAAGCTGACGGCAGAAGCTGGTGCCGACGCGGGAGAAGCGTGCGAGCTGTTGCTGGAACGCTGCGCTCATGGACCAGATGTCATGCACCACTTGGACACGCCGAACATTGTGTTTGGTCGGCGCATGGTCACGGTGACCGAGCTGATGCGCACATACTTCAACGAGCACCGTCCGAAAACTGATGTGTTAGTTTTCAATTTGAACCCTGTGGCGGTGGCAGAGTGAACTGCTGATGGCCCGGCAATGGTGTGCCATGCCATTGTGCAGCAGGGCGCAACCCGCGTCCGGTGCTCTTTCTGGCATGAGCAGGCACAGGAACGGGCGGAGCAGGAGGCCGGCACTTGTCTCATCAGGTTCTGATCAGCAAACGCAAGGACGAGAACTCATGGGAAATCGGCAGCTGGCGTGATCCTGCCGTGTTCACCGGAAGTGGCCGCAGTGCTGTGCTTGGGCCGCAGTGTGTGTGTGTGTGCGCGTTGTTTAAACGGTTGATTTTCGTTTTAGGTTTTTGATTTTTTGTTTTTGTTTCATGTGGCTGCTTTTGAGCGGATGTCAGGAAAGGCGAGCTGGCACACAAAGACAATTGCCGCATGCTGACGGAGATTCCTGTGAAGGATTGGATCGGTTGCAGGGCCACGCCATCGTCGCTGAGCAGTTTGGTGGGAGCTATAGTACCAGGACAGCTGCGGAAGTTGGAGACGGTCTTTGAGGTGGTGGGCCTGCAGGTGCTTGGCATCTCCTCCGTGAAGAGCGATACCGATCAGTTGGCTCATCGATTCTTGTGTCAAATGCAAGAAAGCAGCTCCGTGCAAGGCGTGGTGCACGTTTACATCGCCGCACACATGCGCACGCGTGCTCACGCATCAATATATAGACAGGTTGTGAACTATTTAAGTATGGGTCATCCCCCCGTGTGACCAGGTGCACCCTACCGAAGGCACAGAGAGGCGCTTCGCTTTGCGGTTGACTTTGGCCGATTCCAACTACCAGTGCACTGTCGTCCTCTACCACGAGCTGGTCCTGCGAGCGGCCGCTGACATGGATGCTGCTCTGCCCGGAGGGAGTCCAAGATACGCAGCCGGTGCGTGCGCAACTCCGTGATCTCTTTCGCGCTGCGCAGTGGCTGTGTCGCTTCACCTTCCGGGAGAATGATTACCAGCAGACATTGGAGTTGGAATGTCGACACCTGACGCCTTGTCTGCGTGCCAACCGAGCTGAAGCTGTTGTCGCACCTGAAGCCCTGAACAGGAAAGTGTCCCATTGCCAGATGAACAACGGTTGCCCAGTGGCGCCATGGGAGACGTTGCAGGGGGATGCCCAGCTTGGATTGATTTCGGTGGATGACGTGGAAGCTAGCTTTGTCAGATGCTTGGTGGCCTTCAATGACGTGCAGCTCCCCGACGAGGAAGCTCTGCAGCAGGACAACACGTCCACGTCGGCCATGCGCGTCAAGCACTCCGTGGATGCTTATTGTCTGCCCCGGCTGCCACAGGTGCGCCGAGCCGGGTGAAGCTGCGTTGCGCTGGCCCTGCATCGGCGGTGGCATGGATGCTGCGAGGCAACGTGGGCGAGGCGCATTTCGTGGTGCTTGCTCACACCTCAGATGGTAGCGAATGGAGCATGCTGTGGCACGTGCCCGTGGAAGCACATCGTGTGGAGGGGAGTCAAGAACTTCATGCTGCGGATCTATCAATCTGAGGTCAAAAGCCCACAAACACTGACCTACGACCAGGCATGGACTCCCATGAAGCGGCTTGCAAGCGTCATGGAGACAGCGCCGGAGGA
>Ga0126342_10006075_pt1 | contig 21316 bp, 22 predicted proteins | sample Cyp1metagenome_FD_92528 | JGI IMG/M metagenome (GOLD analysis project Ga0126342, IMG submission 92528) | Coral microbial communities from Lord Howe Island, Old Settlement Bay, Australia - Cyphastrea 1 metagenome | ecosystem: Host-associated > Invertebrates > Cnidaria > Coral ...
CCTACCTACCTACCTACGTACCTACCTACGTACCTACCTACCTACCTACCTACCTACCTACCTAATCCATCTATCCATCTATCCATCTATCCATCCATCCATCCATCTATCTATCGATCGATCTATCTATTCTATTTATCTATCTATGTATAAATACCTATCTATCTATGTATAAATATCTATCTATCTATCTATCTATCTATCTGTCTATCTATCTATCTATCTATCTATATCTATCAATCGATCCATCTATCGATCGATCGATCTATCGATCTGTCGATCTGTCGATGTGTGGATCTGTCGATCTATCGATCTATCTATCTATCTATCGGTCTATCGATCTATGTATCTATGCATCTATGTATCGAGTGTATCTATCTATATATCGATCGATCTATCGATCTATCAGCAATTGTCAGCAAGACTGCCTCATTTTTTGCACTTGACTTGACAACATCAAAAACAGCACTCTGCGAGACTTCCTATTTGCTTTAAAGTTCACAACATCAAAAAATGGAAAGTTTAGTGCAGAGTTGACGGCCTCGTACCAATGCGTTCTTGCGATTTTTCCAGTCCATTTGTCTAAACTACTGCGCCTGCCACGAAAAAGTGATGCCAGGTGATACGACTTGCTGCACCTGTCACACAAAATCATCTCAGCAAACCTGAAGATCTGATACTCCAAAATGCAACCACTCTCAGGAAATCAGCGCCCGGACCTCCTAACAGCTCTGATGAACATGTCTCTTGTACTGCGCCTGCCACGGCAAATGCATCTTTGCACATCCTCTTCAAATGTCCCACGCCTACCATCGCTTTTGGAAATGCTGCAAAACCCTCACGTTTTGGTCACTTTTGACAAGGTGCACAACCCCTTGCGCCTGCCACGCGGAACGACATCTGAACGTCCAAAAGTGGTGCGAACATGTGGTGTTTTAACATTTTGACTTCGAAATGTGCTTCGTGCCACAGCGGCGTGCACTTTTGGACATCTCAATTTCCAATAGTGGTCCGAGAATGGTGTGTCTTGTACATTTTGACTTCGAAATGTGCTTCGCGCCACAACGGCGTGCACTTTTTCGACATCTCAACTTCCAAAAGTGGTCCGAGAATGGTGTGTTTTGCACATTTTGACTTCGAAATGTGCTTCGTGCCACAACAACGTGCACTTTTTCGACATCTCAACTTCCAAAAGTGCTGTGAAGATCTGTGAAGTGTTTTAAGCATTTTGACTTGTAAATGTGCTTCGCGCCACAACGGCGTGCAATTTTTCATCTCTCATCTGGCCAGCGGAGCCTCAAATCATTGGAAAAACACAGTGAATCGCGACTTTCCTACCTTTTCGGGCACCTGCATCTTCTTTCTTCTGACTCTTTCTCTTCTCTGATCTTCTCTCTTCTGCTCTTCTCTTCTCTTCTTTGACTCTTACCACCTCTGCTTTTCATCTGTCCAAATTGTCGGAAGTTTGACTTCTAAACTTCCTTCGACAACTACAACTACAACCACAACTACAACTACAATTACAGCACTACAACTACAACACTACAACTACCACACCACAACTACAACAGTGCAACTACACTACACCACACCACACTATACTGCACTACAACTACAACACGCCACACTACACAATACTGCACTAGTCCACAGTAAACTGCAGTTAAAACTACATCTGCACCTATAACTACAGATGCAACTACAGCTGCACTACACTACACCAGACTACAACTACAACTACAACTACACTGCAACTACAACTACAAGTGCAACTACAAGTACAACTACAAGCACGACTACGACTACAAGTACAAGAGCAACTGCAGCTACAAGTGCAACTGAACTGCAACAACGGCAGCTACAGCTACAACACTGCAACACTACAACGCTACAAAACTACAATGCTACAACGCCACAACACCATAACGCTACAACACTACAATGCTACAACACTACAACACTTCAACTTCAATACCGCCACAACTACAACTGCAGCTGGAAGTACAACTACCAGTACAACTACAACTACAAGTGCAGCTACAGCTGCAACTACACTACAGCTACATCTACATCTACAACTACAAGTACAACAGCATCAGCGGCAACTACAACAGCTACAGCTACAACACTACAACGCCAGAACGCTACAACACTACAACACTACAGCATTGCACCGCTACAACACTACAACATTGCAACAATACAGCGCGACAACGCTACAAGACTACAAGACTACAACTACATACACTACACTACAACTACAGCTGCAACTGCGACTACATTACACACACCACACCACACTACACTACACTACGCCAAACTACACCACACCTACAACTACAACTACACTACGCCAGACTACAGCTACACTACAACTACAGCAACAACAACAACAACAACTCCAGCTACACTGCAGATAGATAGACATATAGATAGACAGAGGGACAGATAGAGAGACACAGAGAGAAGGTGACAGAGGGAATTTCAGAGAGAGAGAGAGAGAGAGAGCGAGACTCAGGGCCTCAGCCACCTTTCGATCCATCACTGGGTTCCCTCCGCCATCCATTCATCACAACAACTCACCTCTCCCATAGTTTCTTATATTTGCAGCTTCCGCCACAGCCTTGTGCGGTACTACAGGTATCAATCAATCAATCAATCAACCAACCAACCAACCAACCAATCAACCAATATAGAAATACATACATATATACATACATATATATATATACATACATATATATATATATATTCATCCAAACAACAAGATGATGATGTTTAGGGTTCAACTGCGGGTTTAGCTGACAAACAATAAAGGTCTAATGGGTATTTCACGGAGATATGGTCCACTACATGTGCCTGCCAAATGGTTATGAAAAAATGGGAAAATGACGATTAACCAGCGGATGGAATGGAATGGGGTACCCTATTTTCATACACACCCAATATACGTACAGTAATTTCACAGTTGTTTTTGGAAATTGAACTCGGGCTGGAGTTGTCTATCGCAGTTCAAAGAGGGATTTCCACCTTCACAAGTTTTGGGTTGTTCCTGGAGACGACGTCAAAGTCTGATGTTACCTTTGGCCATTGGATTTTCAAATCTATGGGGTATGTCTAGTGAAATGTCGCTTGAATAGTGGGTTTGGGGGTTGGCACTGCTCAAGACACCGGCCTGACAGATGAGGCTCCTCTCAAGCACGCTTTGTGTGTGGCGAATCGCCCCGCAGCAGTGAAGGTGCGAAGAGATCCGAAGGGTACAACCATTGGACCACTGGCTTGGATTGGCAGAAGATGATGTTTATTTTCCCAATGGATCCACTATTTGGGACTCTATGGGGAATATGTTTCTTTCCCCTTAAGCAAATCCAAGTTGGGTTGACCATATGAGGGTCTCAACAATCTACTTCCGGAGATGGAGACACCAATGCTTTTTGAGAGGCCAAACCTCCATTGTCGCCATGGGTGCGGAGACACTTTGCTACTCGGCTGTGGTTTTTGTGGTGAAGAATTCAGGACATGGGGATGAAGTCTCTTCAATCGGGGCCCATCTGGTGTTTCACGAGAACCGGCACCAGTTGGATGCATTGCAAGTTGCCGGAAATCTGCCACGTACAGTATGTTCAACTTGTTCAACTATTTCTTGTCAAGAAATAGTTGAATATCAATGATATTTCTTGAGTGTTCTGCGTTTGGACTCAAGTTAAGTTGAGCTTCTTGTTGCATGACATTGGTGAGGGCCATAGGTGAGAAACAATCTGAAGAGGAATCTTGCGACTGAGCTCTCGAAGACCGCAGACATTCAGCTGAAGTCTGATATGACTCTTGCATTGAGGACCAGCAGAAAATTGGAACACATAGAGTGATACCATTTATATAAATTGTGGCTTGGCGTTCCAACTACGGTAGAAGCGAAACTCAAAATCTAGCAGCCCCCAGATAGATATGTAATAAAATGCATGTTCCCACTTCCACTTCCCACCCCTTTCAATGGGTTTCCTTTTCTAGCTGTTGGGACTCCCCAAGTTGGGACATGTTTGTTTTGGCTGACACATGATTCCGACAGCAAAACATGAGCGTAGTATACCGTAGTTCAGCTGCTGAAAACTTAGCCAACAACTCTTGACACTGCTTGACCTGGGCGCGATGTTTGGCAACCACCACAGGATGGGTATGAAAGGAATATGGTGATGTCATCGGACCGTCTACTTACAGATACAAGATATACAAGTGGGTTTGTCTGAAAACCCGTTAAACTATATTAAACTGCATGTTTTTAATGGAGAACGTGATGATAAAGCAGTGATTTTGTTTTTTTCCATGATCTTCAGACAAGCCATAAAGTCTCAGGATTTGCTGGAATCTTGGGAACTTACATCCGATTGATGATCATTTTAATGTTGAAATCGATAGTCAACCATGGGAGTATGCAGCTTCGTCGATGGTCACCAGGAGCATTGCCGGGCGAATCACACAGGCACTGCTGTCCAATGACGAGCGTGCTGAGGCGAGATCTTCCGACTGGTTATGGCGTGAAATATTCGAGTCGCTTCGTGGCGAGAACTGCCCGCACCCAGGGAATAGGACAGAGAGGAAAGAAGCGGGGCAAAGTTGCACCATCTTGGACCCCCAGGTGAAGCTGTACCAGACTTACAGATTGGTCCATTCGTATCACTCGCTGCTACACTACCACCCCAACACCTTCGGTTCGGGCGGATTTGGTCATGAACGATGGTGTTTTTTGCCATGACTATCCATGACTGATATCCAGACAATGAACAGTTTAAGAGATGTACGGTGATGTACGATTCATATCTATTCAGAATTCATTTGGAATTTGGGTGAGTTGGACATAATTGTTTCAGTTTCTCCCTTCGATTTCTTGTGGCATGTCAGTCAACAAAGAGATTTCCCTGCCCTGCATTTTTCCTGGCGTGCTGATGTCCCACGTGGCCGAGATGAGGTCAATTCCCTATGCCTGAGAAATCCATGATGAAAAAGAGTAGCAATGGCTGAAGTGAGCATAATCTTTGGATCCCTTTGTCTTGGAGTTGCCACACAATCTCTTGGGATGTCTCAACATGTCTCAACTATTGTGATTCGATGGGTTTGAACATCAACAGCTTTGATGGTGCGACAGAAAATTGCACCTGCCAGGAGTGGGACGGCAACGATGATGAGGTTCCAGCTGGGTTGACGAGGAAGGTTAGATGGATTTAAGGATCACCCAAGAATCCTCGGAACCATCAAAAACTGTCCATAGTCGGGGCGCTAAGGAATGCTATGAATTTACTGGTTGAGCTTCCCCGCAAGAGATTGACCGGTTGGACGACATTCGGGAAAGATTTCGTAGGTCCAAAAACTCAGAACCCTTGAGCCGCAGCTATGCTAGTCTGAAGACCAATGGGTGCTGATTGTTTAACCATCTTGATCACAGGACTTTGATGATAGCAGTTGAAGACCTCAAAGCCAAGACCGATCAGGTTCAGACTAAGGAGAACCCAGTCACCGCGGATCCGAATGGGGAACCAGGTTCTCCCCAAAATTCAGTGAACAACTCACCATCCCATGATCTATCTAATAGTGTTCATTCATGTTTACTTTTTTTTTTTAATGGTTTCGGGTTTAAACATGCTTAAACATATTAAGCCTAATTTTCCACTAAACCTGCATACCATCGCAACAAATTTGGATCATTTTGGGGTCTTCCCAATGTTTTTGACACCCAACACATCCAATCTCTCCCCCTGCTGGAAGGTGGCTGCAGCCCAGAAGTCGCACACGGATGAAGACCTGGGGGCCCTGGGGGCCGTGTCAGATAAAACCCCAAACCGACGGCGTTTCAAGTCGGTGGTAGCGCGGCCTGACATCTGGAGATGGCCCTGGATGGCCCTGGTCAATTTTGTCCCTGAACATTGGGGGTCCATCAAAGTGAGGGGAAATTGCTGGGCGCCCCAAGAGTGACCCTGGTGCCATCTGGTGCTCATTAGAAGATCCCCCGAGGTACGCAAAGTGCAGGCACGATCGGGAGGGAGACCTGCCTTCCCTGACATCAAGGGTGGACATTCGAATGATTTGGGCACTAATTTTTATGCACTTGGTACCTTGGGACTGCTTTTGAGATTTTTTGAGATTTCTCACATTTGAGTTGGGCCAAAAATCCCAACCCGGCCAGGCCAAGTCGACAGCAGAAAGGGCTTTGTTGCCGATTCCTGCCAAGGCTGGAGCTGGCCACAGATTGAATATGGGTTGGATGATCCAACTCGAGCACCAAAGAATTTGAAAGATTTTTTTTGAAGGGTTTCCAGTGCTTCCAGAATCACCGACATGCAGAGGTTGGGTCCCAAAATTGACCCATCTTCTCACATGTTCAGCTGAGGGCTTTGCTGGCTCGACCCACTTCGCCAACCGCATGCGCCACGCCGCGTCCGCCTTGGTGAACCCCACGGGAGAGTCGCCCATCTCACCAGCACCTTGGGATGCAAAGGTGCTGTTTGCTGGGGTTTGAGCTAGGAGACTCAGAGAATATCATTGCTGACGCAAGTAATGTCCAGCATTTTGCGCTACACCGGTTACACCGGTTACACCGTTACACCCATTGCACCGATTACACCGGATACAACGGTTACACCGGATACAACCGTTACACCAGGTTACACCGTTACACTGGTTACATCTATGGATCTATCCATCTATCCATCTATCTGGTTATCTATCTATCTGCCTACCTATCTATCCATCCATCCATCCATCCATCGATCGATCGATCTATCTTATCTATCTGTCTGTCTGTCTGTCTGTCTATCTATCTATCTATCTATCTTTCTCTCTTTCTTTCTTTCTTTCTGTCTTATCTATCTTATCTATCTTATCTATCTTATCTATCTTATCTATCTTATCTATCTTATCTATCTTATCTATCTGATCTATCTGATCTATCTTATCTATCTTATCTATCTACTCTATCTACTCTATCTAATCTATCTAATCTATCTAATCTATCTAATCTATCTAATCTATCTAATCTATCTAATCTATCTAATCTAGCTAATCTAGCTAATCTAGCTAATCTAGCTAATCTATCTAATCTATCTAATCTATCTAATCTATCTAATCTATCTAATCTATCTAATCTAGCTAATCTAGCTAATCTAGCTAATCTAGCCAATCTAGCTAATCTATCGAATTTATCTAATCTATCTAATGAAGCTAATCTATCTAATCTATGCAATCTATTTATCTATTTATCTATTTATCTATCTATCTATCTATCTATGTATGTATGTATCTATCTGTCTGTCTGTCTGTCTATCTATCTATCTATCGGTCCGTCCATCCATCCATCCATCCATCCATCCATCCATGTGTGTATCTATGTATCTATGCATCTATGCATCTATGTATCTATCTATCCTATCCTACCCCATCCCATCCCAGCCGATTGTATTGTATTGTAATGTATTCTATGCTATGCTATTTTATGCTATTCTGTTCTGTTCTATTCTATTCTATTCTATCGAATAGTTTTGCAGAATCTGTGAGTGTGTCTCCAGGAACTCACAGGTTTTGAGTCATCCTTACGTAGTTGCGAGCCGGACTTCCCCATCTCCATTCCCATGTGTCCCTGAGGCCTCATTGTCTGGAGCAGAAGAGATAGGATCCGATTTTCGACTTGTAGAAGCTCGGCCGGAATGTCTTGAAGATATGGTCAAGAATGATGGGTCTAAGTTAATATATATATATAAGTCAGATTCCACTTAAAACTCCGCCAGGAAACATAGGAAACATCATCTGAGACGGCTCAGAGTCCCAAATTGGATGGAGTTTACCGCGATCCACGAGACCTGGCCGTTCAGTTCAGGACCGGCGCGGTGCTTTCGGCCAGTCGCGCGGACACTGGATGCTTCACAACATCATGTCCAGGACGCGAGGCCCTTGATCGGTGGATGCTGTGAAACATGGGAGATTTTACCATCTGGCATGGCAAACTGGAAGAATCCCTATAAATAGAGGTTTATAGCTGGGAAAATCAACTATAAATGATGGATTTGCCATTGCCATGTTTAATCAGTGGAGGGTATATGATTGGAACATATTGGAACATATGGAGGTTTCCGAGGTCATGGGGGTAGCCCCCTAATCATCTAAGTCATTAGCGGGTTTGCTCGATGCAGAGTTTGGCGAAGAAGCATGGTTGGGAACAACTGGTTGCCAGTGACAGATTTCGGCAATCAAGTTGCCGTGCGGGAAACCTGCGAATGCTGCAGCCATTTCTGCTTGATAGAATCAGCCTGAGGATATTCGTATCCGCTTGGCCGCCCGATATTCCGATGCAGATGGCACAGCCAAGGTCCTGAGCGGAGACTCCTGCAGCCCATGGGCCAAGGCAAGTCCCAATGGCTTGGGGGAATCCAGTGGCGTATGTGCGGACGCTCGTCCAGCAAGTTCCTGTGGCGCCGGTGGTTCGGCCTCCGGTTGTGCGGCCCATGCAGCCTCCAGCACCGCACTGGATCTATGCCGCGCCCTTGAAGCAGCAAAGATCTGTTCAGAGCACTCCAGGTGCCAATGCAGTGCCCAAGGTGGTGGCTTTGAAGGTTGGAACCCCGCAAGCGAAGAAAGACAGCGCGCTGATCGAGGGACGTGTGCCTACCTCAATGTGGTACTGGAACTTTGTCGAGCTTTTTGATTGGTTCACTCTTATCCCATTATCTTTTTCTTTGTATTTAGTTATGCTTGTTGCGTGTATTGTTTCCATGTAGGCTTTTTGAAAAGAACCTGGGATTTTCTGTCATTGCCAAGGAAGCAACAAAACATTGTGGTGATTGATCTCCGCGGTGAGGACAGGGCCGCTGGCACAATTGCAGGTGCCCGTCCGATTCCAGATTTGGAATTCTTGAAGGACATGGAGGCGTGGTGTGCCGAATTTAAAGGCAAACCGATGGTTGCATTCTTATGTCAGTACTCTGCCCACAGGGCGCCCACGGTGGCAAACCATTATAGAAAGACTTGTCCGCCCACGCAAAGAGTGGTAGTGATGGAAGGAGGTTTCAGAGGGTGGGAAGCACACAAGCTTCCAGTTGCAAACCAAAGCCCACAGCTGTCTCAGGCAGCATATGACAACATCGCACTGAAAATGGGCGGTGAATTGCTGTCCTTGTCACAGGTGTAGGAAGCAAGGCCAATGAGCCATCGTGTACTCCGAAGTGCTGGCGCCGACGCTTGAGCGAAAAGGAGAAAACATGAAGCTGGTCTGTGTTTTCTCTACAGGAGTTCTACGCAGGGAGACTGCAAATGGAAATCTGATTCAACCTTGAAAACTACCAAGACATGGGAATGTGTTTTATTTTCATAATGAAGCCAAGACCAAAACGGAAGTTTGGGTGTGTCATTGCGCCGAAAGATAGTGTTCAGCAGAGCCAAGCATAGGCAGCATAGGTGTTTGGTTAGATCCATTTTGAATTGAAATATGTTAATATTATCTAATATATATATAATGTTGAAATCGCCAATCTTCTAAGTGTGTTGGGAGCGGGTATCCAAAATCATGTGTTGCACGTCATTTTTTCCATGGGGAATGAATATCCAGAAGTGCGGACTATTAAACCCACCAATCCTCATGTTTAAGTTTATGAGTATATATAATCAGATCCCCCAGGATTTTACAATTTCACAAAATGGCACTCATGATTGTGGGATTGCACCAGTTATAGGACTGGCATTGTTGTTGCAAGCAACACAACCACAACCACAACAACCACAACAACCACAACAACCACAACAAACACGACAAGCACAACAAGCAACACAACCGCAACAACCACAGCAACCACAACAACCACAACAACCACAACAACCACAACAACCACAACAGCAACAGCAACAACAGCAACAACACCAACAACCACAACAAGCACAACAAGCACAACAAGCACAACAAGCACAACAACCACAACAGCAACAGCAACAACAGCAACAACACCAACAACCACAACAAGCACAACAAGCACAACAAGCACAACAAACACAACAACCGCAACAACCGCAACAACCACAGCATCCACAACAACCACAACAACCACAACAACCACAACAACCACAACAACCACAACAACCACAACAGCAACAGCAACAACAACAACAGCAACAACAATAACAACAGCAACAATAACAACAGCAACAACAGCAACAACAGCAACAACAGCAACAACAGCAACAACAGCAACAACAGCAGCAACAGCAACAGCAGCAACAACAGCAACAGCAGCAACAACAGCAACCACAGCAGTCACAACAACCACAACAACCACAACAACCACAACAACCACAACAGCAACAACAGCAACAACAGCAGCAACAACAACAGCAAAAAACAACAACAGCAACAACAACAACAACAGCAACAGCAACAACAACAACAACAACGACAACAACAACAACAGCAATAACAGCAACAAAAGCAACAACAGCAACAACAGCAACAACACCAACAACAGCAACAACAACAACAACGACAGCAACAAGAGCAACAGCAACAACAGCAACAACAGCAACAACAGCAACAACAGCAACAACAGCAACAACAGCGACAACAACAACAACAACAACAGCAACAACAGCAACAACAACAACAGCAACAACAACAACAACAGCAACAACAGCAGCAACAACAACAGCAACAACAACAACAACAACAACATCAACAACATCAACAACATCAACATCAACATCAACATCAACATCATCAACAACATAAACGTATCCCAAAGGCATCCCAACAAAAATCCAAACAACATCCCAAAAAATATCCAAAAACTTCAAGTTCCCCAAAAAAACAAATGTTTCCCCATGATTTTCCCATTGGTCCAGGCAGAGATGGCTCTTGCTCGGATACGTTGGCGGAGGTGAGCACCCTGCTGCTGGAGGCGCTATTTTTTGTGTGGAAACACAATTTTGGGGTTGCCGTCATGCGGAGATTTATAGAGATTTATGGATAGTTGTGGAAATTTGTAGATATTTACGGATGTGATTTTGGGCATCATGTTCCAGAAGTATTCATATGTTAGGAATTTGGGATTGGTAGAAGTCAGAAGCTGCAATGGCGGACACAGACTATTGATGTGAAATGGACAATTGACAAAGTACTGCGGCCTAAAATTTTGGTTCATGGTTTCAAATCCATTCTCATTTACACAGCGCTGGGATGATTGAACCCCAACCAGACTGCTGGCGTTTCTGGAGGATTGGTATCATACCTTCTTGGATGCCAAGATCAGCAAACAACTTTGTTCCTCAGCTGATGCTGCGTAAAGGCCCAGCATGGCCCAGCATGGCCCAGCACTTCTACCTGCAAAGACGTTGTGCTGGTGGTCTGTTTGTTTCGGTATGTTGGCCATCATAGCGGTGCAAACCTCCTCATTATCGGCCCGGCCATGGCTTTCAGTGGATTTTAGTGGTATTTGTAGCGGCCGCAGCACATTCGCAATGTTCATGACCTGTTCCGGCGTGTTACGGCAATATCTGCCATAGGATGCCGAAAGGAGACATTCCCCCAAGCACTCCGGTTGACAATCCATGGCAGTTCATCGGTACTCGAATGTGGGTTTGTGTGAAACTAGAGTGCCCCATTCCATCCATTGGTGAATCATCATATCCCTAATTCAATGGCCATTTACTGTATATTATACCCGTACCCCGTTTTCAGACAAAGCCAGAGACAAACATAGAGACAGACCAAGGTTGTTTCTTGGTGCTCTACGTTTTTCTCTTTTGGGTGTACGCCTTCCTTTACCTCGCCATCAGCAACTTCGATAATTTCTTGGCGAATGGCAACGGGAATGGCTTCTGAAGGAAACCAAGGACCCAATACGCCAATATAAGACATAGATATTAAACCATGGTTGTTTTACTACGAGTGCTTGAAGATAATGGCAGGTTGAGACTCCATGCAAGACTGGAATCCGAGGGCACTTTACGGCCATACCCGTTCTCAGCTCACCACTCCAACAGTTGTGACATTCTTGCGGATTGTGATCTGTCGTGTAGTGACCCAATGGGGTTTGCAAGGGAAATGCAACAACTTCCAGTTGGATGCGCCAATTTTGGGCAAGTCCATAAAAACTCATCCAATTTCCAGGGATCTTTGCAGTCACCAACTTCCATGATCCAAGGGAAATCCAACAACTTCCAGGTAAGGCCTGCAACTTGCAGCTGGAGGGGCACCTCGTGAAAGCGTTGCTTGGACAGCAGATGACTGCAGCTGCCGGGTTCCATGGGATCCAGGGAGTTGGAGAATTTCAGATGGCCTTTTCTGTACAGTCTAAACTGGCAAGAAACTGCCAGTTTTGCCTTGCAAGATCTACCAGGAATCTACCAGGAATCTACCAGGAATCTACCAGGAATCTACCAGGAATCTACCAGGAGTCTACCAGGAATCTACCAGGAATCTACCAGGAATCTACCAGGAATCTACCACATGGTTCGGCCTCTACTACTTAGTTGCAAGGATGCCACCAGCAAGGGTGAGGTTCTGGCTGGGAGAAGTTCCGAAACCGGAAAGAAGTACCAAGGTATTTGTTGTCCCTGGAGACCATGATGACCATTGGCTATGGAGTCCCCGATCCCTACATGAATGGTTGCTGGCAGGGTCCGTTTGTGCCTTTGCTAAAAATGGGGGTTTGAGGTGACGTTCCATGTGGTTTGGGCTTCATCTCCGCTTTTGAGCTTCTCTCTTTCTCTCTGGATCCATGGTAAGATGTTCTAGAATTAATCAGGCATTTCTGTTCTATCAGATTTGAAGCTCCACTTGCAAGCCCACTGAGACAGACACATTTGATGATGCTTTTAACCGCTTTTCACTGAACCAAACAGCCTCCAAACAAAGTACCACAGAGCGCAGCTCCGAACAAATGATCTGACAAAGAGACGAGATAACACTTGTCGCTGAGATAAAATGACCAGAATTCCGTCGATGCCTTGCTCTGGTTTCCAGTTTCCGGATACCTGCACTGCTGAACCTCTTAGGTGCTCACAACACAAGTTTTGGTGAACTTGATTTTAAGCGCCATCCTCATTGGCGTCATTTTTCAGGCAGTTGGGGCAGTTGGCTAGAACATGCTAGAACGAGACACTACTGGGCCAAGCTCCTTTTGGGTCTTGAAGGGTCCTATTCTTGAAAGGTGAAGGGTGATGGAGGGAATCCTGTCAACCACCCACCCTCAAGCCACCTGCCTTTCTGAGCGCACAGGGCATCGCCCGGCCGCAGTCCAGGGCTTGTACCATCCTCTGTAGCCAAAAAGCCATCATCAGCGTCTCGGTCCGAGACGGAGATCAGTGTGGAATGATGGTTGGCTGGATGCCTGCTGAATCATTGCTGAACCATTGGCATACCAAAAGATGAATCCCACCAATTCACAGGAATTCACAGTAACAACATGTAACAACTGTACGTACAAGCCAGGCCGATCAGGCAAATTTGAGGTCCACACGAACGGAATATTGGACCCCTGGTTTTTAATTATCCAGCTATCACCGCAACATACTTCATCGAATTATGTAATTTTCTCCGGCAGCCATCATGGCTTTGGGACCTCCTCTCCTGTTCCTTTTATGCCTCCACAATCCTCCACATGTAATATAAAGACAAGCCGACTGACTAGCGATCCATCTGGATTTGTCCAAGAATTGGGTGCACTGTACCCCAAAATCAAGTGTTTTTCTCAAGTGTATCGTCATTTCCGTCAGTGTTTCCCATGAAATGGCAATCATTTTCCCATCCTGGTAGTTTCCTCATGTTTTAGGAGTAAATTCCCCACATACCAAGCCCTCCTTAGGATGCATCGATGGTGCCTACTACTTCATGTTCCGGGTGTGCGACCTCCGGTCCCAGCATGCACTGGTGGAGCCTCATATCAGATGTTACTGCGTGGAACAGAGCGACATCCGAGGTGCGAGTTGGTGGTGTGGTGGTTGCTGGTGGGGGGTTGGTCGGGGGGTTTTGGGGAGGGTTGGGGGGGATGGGCATTGGGCAGTTGGGCCTGTATTTTTTTTGGGGGGTCAACAGTTATTTTTGTTGAATTCATTTCACCTGATTTGTGATATTTGTGCAGGTCTCCCAAAGGTTGAGAAGCGCGTATTTTTACAGTCGATGAGTCCTTTCCTGGTGGCTTCCATTTGCCTTGTAGTCTTGGCAGGTTTTGAAACCACACAAATGCGGCTTTTGCAGCCTGACGATGAGCTACTAAGATGCAATGGGAGGGAGTTAACCATTTGGCAACTCCCAAATGTGACATGGGAGATCCGCAGTCTTCCAACAGACAATAAGGACAATAAGCAGCCGGTCCGCAATCAATCTACAGCACAGGTTTTCTTGACATGTGAGACCTTTTCAGTGTCTCTCTTAGGCCCAGGCCCCTTCCGAACCCGATAGACAAGTTCTCATCAAGTTTAGACCAGATTTTTTGGGCTTCATGAGCATCAAGAAAACATACTAATACAGTAAATAAACATACATATAAACTACAAAAAGAACGACCTAAAACCACCTCATTAGAAAATCAACGGCCATGGAGAGAGTCATGAGAAACTTGGATGTCCAAGCGCTTAGGCTTGGGGCTACCTTGCTCCTGTCAATGCCCAGTTTCTCGGCAGCATCCAAACTGGATAGTTCTCGTAGTCGCAAACTTCATGGCTTTGAAAAAGACCATGTTAAACAATGTTGAACAACCAGTCTCTTCCATGCTTCATTCATTTCCAGTTCCACGTGAAATTTCGGAGATGCGAAATCTTCCTTTAGGGGTAGTCAACATTATCATATCCCCCAAAATGGATGGTTAATGCAAACAATAATGGCAGCATTTGGTTGGTGACCGCGGTGGTTCCGGGACAACTCCATTTTGGTGGCGATGCTTTATATCATGGGGAAGCCTCAACCAGATTCAACCAGCACAATTGGATGCCTTCTACTATCTTCTACTAGATTGGCTTATTGATATGTTTGCAGTGAACAGCTCATAACTGTTTTATATCTGTTATAACTACCATTACCTGTTCCTGAGGCATCGTGGTGCACCGCATCGATGCCTGGAGTCCCTTGGCGCCGCACCGCCCGGACCTTCCCCTCTCGTCGGACCGCGGCGACCGCGGCGACCGCGGCGACCGTAGCACAGGGCTCCCTGCGGTGTCGCCGCGCACGACGCCGTCGATTCCGCACTACTTCTCGGCACTGCCGCGGTCGCATAATGTCAACTTCAAGGATGGAACAGACTCGGATCAGCCGCAGACCTATAGAGAGAGGCCCGACGGTTGGGGAATGTTGGGGATGTGGAAATATGTGGAAAGTAGGTGGGAAGCTGCTTCTAATGGGAATGAAGATCCATGATGAACAGCTTTTTTCATCTATTTTCGGGTGAATGGAAAGGTACAGGGGTGAACTGACTAGACTTGGTGAAATCTCAAAGCAGATTGGCATCCCACCCCACTGGCTATGGATTCTTGCAGGTCTGGTACCATCGCCACTTTCTCTTCATGGAAGGATACGTTTGAACGACAGACCAGCAACATGGCGAGCGAGTTATATAGACGGTGACCACAGCTGATTGGTTGTGCAGGAAATGGGATTGGTTGCAGATTTGAGGGAGGACTTTCAACTTTCAATGGGTCTGACTGGCCCAAGAGTTTTAACGGTGGAAATAGTTTCCAAGTTTCCACTGCATCTTGATGAGGAAAGTTGCGCAGATTGCTTTGAATTTAAATCTGGGTAAAATTGAATGGTTGACCAGAAGTCTGTCTTTCCCTATACTTAGGCCTAAACTCAGTGGAACGAACAAACTCGTTCCCACCCCCTCTTCCGGCCGGAAAACATCGAAGACACGATTCAGATTCCCAGGAGTTCAAGTTGATTTAGAGGTAGAAAAGGTTATCGGCATTTTTTGCGAAAAGCACGGGATGCAACCCATATGCAACCCATATATGTGGTGTAATTGGACAATGATGATATAATACGGATACAAGATATTCAAACTTTCAGACCCGCAATCCGCAGCCTCTCATCTCAGTTTTAGCCCGCTTGAAATTGTTGATCCAAGCACGGCCATATCCATTTGGAAATCATCTTCAACTTCAACGTCCCACTTTTTTCGGGGTTGCATGTCGCATTTCAGTGGGCGACCCCTTGAAACCTGGAAAGGGAAAGGGATGAATGATACAAGCTGAAGGTACTAATCGTTTGGTATGTAATCTAGGGACTCCCTGCAGTCCATTTATAGATGGCTATGAGTCAAAACCTTGGGACCCGGTACCCGAACATAGCTGGTGAACCGATGTTTATTCCCCCAAAATATGGCAACAAAAAGAGGCTTTGACCCATCCCCAGATGAGTTTCATTTGTTCTCAGGCGATGGCGCAATCCCCAGGTTCGCTCGAGCGAGTAGCAGAAGCTGGGCTCAATGGAACCCATGGCAGTGTCCCAAAAATCCTCTAAAACATCCAAGTTTAAGCCTGAGGCATGGCCAAAATCATCCAAAATATCATCCACAAACAATTGGACATCATCAAAACGTGAGAATTTTGGCTGTGGCTCAAAAATAATTCAATCCTGCTTTCATTCTTGAAATGATCGAACGTGTGGTCAGTGTGCTGTCACATGTTTGAGCCGGGCCATACCCATTTATATAACCCATAAGGAATACCTTTTTCCAACAAGCATACAGAGATGAAGAACGCCAATAACCAGACTTGCTATGGGCGTTCAATTGGGTTGATCTACCATGGTTGGATATGTCCATGGTCGAACGGTCGAACTGTCCCATTGTTGATAGGTCTGAAAGGTCTGATAGGTGATATATGCCTACAATTCGTGGGTCAAAGGTAGGTAGCCCCAAAATGGGATGGTTTACGATCCTAAAGATGCCGTGGGTAGTCTCAATCCAGCCATATAGGGATGGATCATAATCTATGACAATACTGTACCTAATATATCCTAATATTATACCATAATATATCACATTATACCCTATGAATCCCTATGATATCATTATGGTAGCATATTTGAGGGGATGAACAATCAGACCTATCAGCTATTTGATCCAAATCTGTGGGGTCCCAGGTAATGCCTTGCAGAGTGCTACGAAGCCTCGCGAACGTGGAGGAGGCATGGCGTCGAAGCTGGGGCACTGTGGTGATGGTTGGTTGGGTTTTCTGGATTGGATTTTATGAGAATACAAGCATTTATAAATTCCCCAACCATCAACCATCACTTCCCCAATAAATCATATGGTCGCAATTTGCCAAAATAAAATACATGGTTTCATGGTGTGTATATGACCAATAATGACCAATCTATGCGCATTTGCACACACACACACATGTCATGTTTATATACACGCACGCACAATTTTTACGCATATTTATAAAGATGTCCGCCACATATTTGCACTATTTGGAGCACCACTCACTTGCACTTGGCAAGACCTCGGGCGAGCTGGAGTTCCACAAAAGCTGGAGGGATTGATCATCTTTGCAAAATAGATCAAAAGGATCCAGTATCCTTCGACTATGGTACAGTAAGAAAGATATCATCAACAGACAAGAGGGATACACTAGTAAGATACAAGACATTAAGCTGCAGAAATGGGGATCATCAGATTGCAGCTCTTCGCACTGTTCCAGGCTATGAAGAGAACTTGAGACTTCGCCGATGGCCCTGGCCGCGACAGCGGCAAGCGAGCAACGAAGTGGGCCAGGGCGATAGTTGTCCCTCAGCATAACATGAGGCATCGGAAGCTCTTGAGATTGGTAGAACTACTTACTGGAAAACATCTTAAAGCCATTCTTTTCAAACTGGCGACTAGTGACGTTCTCAATTTGTGCGCGGAACGACTTGAGCTGCATTCCAGTCTTACAGTGTGTTATACACAGCACACAAGGAATTGCCTAACATTTTGCGCCTTGTGTCGGGACCCACCCGGACATGTGAGTCAAATGCTGAGGTGCGTGTCCGACATGTGGGCAGACCTTTCCTACCGTCTCTCAGAAGCAGCTACAGCTCCGTAGGAAAGGCATCGAATTGCAGCACAACGCTTTCTGTGCAGGCGATATTTCAGTCATATAAGTGACGAGACATGCTGGAAGTGATGATTTGTATTTTCTGTCAGCATAGTGTCATTCCAGCCGGGCACATCAGAACTTCGCACGAAATGACTCAGTCTCAAACATCCCAGAGCTGGTTTAAATTTAAAATATTTTACAATATAGCCCCATATTTGCATGCGAAAAAGTCGTGGTCGTTTGTCAAACCCTTGGGTCTTTTTTATGGTTCCCCCAAACTCTCGGCAGCCAGCAGCCATACCGTTGGACCATGTTGGACAAACCCGTTGGACCCAGGCGGAGACATTGAAATCACATTGCAAATACAGTGCTGCTTCCGATGTCGCTGCCGGCATGCCCAAAGAGGTGCCCTTTTAAAGGGAAGAGAGCCCGGGGTTTTTTGGGCAGGTGGTGCCATGGGGGTGAAGTGTTCAATAAAGAACTACCATGACTGGGGATGCTTTATACCATTTTTATGGTGATTTCGGGCATGGTGATATTTAATAAAGAATAATTAAGCCGTAAAAATATGGTGATTTTATGTGATTTTGGGGATGGTTTATCACATGTTTTTCCACATTTTGCTGTTTACCTATCATCCCTTTGCTGGGCTCCAGGTGTGTCACAAAGAGCTTACTGCCAAAGAACTGGGCAGATTGACTCATCGCATCATGGCGGAGCTTGCAAGTGGAACATTCGCACATTTTCCAAGATGTGACCAGCCACTACATCACCATATACATCACCATATCAATTGCAACCAGCTGCGAAATTATGAGATTCCAATAGATTCTTTGAAATTTCCGTCCTGGAAATCCAATTGACCATTGATTTAAGATATCCAAGTTGATGGGCTGCCACTATGGGCACCATGCCTACCTAGGAGATCCCACCAAGCCAGAACTGAGTGACTTGGTTTTATGGGGGTGCCTTCTGTGGCAGTGGCTTAAAACTGCTGAAGCTGATGGGCTCATAAAGTGCGCGTTTTCCCAAATCTGAGGAGAATTTGGGGTTCCCAATCTTGAGAAACCAGAACTGGGTGGAAGAGAGCCAAGCTTTGAGGCGCCAAGAAATCAATAGCTGCTTGGTGGTTCACAGACCTTGATTTTTTCCTTGTCTGAGACCATTCCCAAAAGTGGAACGATCTGATACGATTTGCTCCAAAGGCGTGGGTTGAACCTGGAAATGACCGGGTGTTGCGCGCCAAGTAGTGCGGGGACACTGAGGCGCATACCTCTCCAGATGTTACAAGGAGGCCTGGGACATCATGGGAGGACATGTCCTGTTGACAATATGGCAGGGCCGTGCTGTGCCAGCTCGAAGATTTGAGATCAAAGTTCCAATGTATGAACATGACAGTACAATATAGACAGCCATATTCTCTAGGCCTTACTCTAAGCTCTGAGTGATGATTAACTATCCCCTGATTTTCTCCCTTTGCCGTTTTGAAGCCGTCCACGGCGCTAGGTGGTTGTCATCGTCGAAGGAATTGAGCCGACGACGTCTGCCACTTTGCAGAGTCGGCATTCTTACCTTGCAGCTGGGCTACAATTCTGTGGCTGCTTTCAAGAAATTTAATCTATAGAGATGGCATGCAATGCATGCAGGTTCTAAGTTGCTATGCCATTCATGGCGATTCATGGCCACAACCATCCATAGAATTTAACATATAGCATCCAGTCAGCCCAGTGCACCGTCAACAACCGCAGGTTGGACCGCCTGGGTCAGAAGAGACTGACACAGCGGGGTGACCGAGCTTTGGGGTTTTGAATATGATCATAATGATAGTAGCAAAAATAGTAGTAATAACAATAGTAGAAGTGGATCAACATGATAACATGGATGAATGACATGATTACTATTGCTACTAATTGATTATCATTATTGATATTGTATTTACCATTTCTTTTTCATGCGGTAAACCCAATAATAAACCGACCATTCGGGGGATGGTTGAACTCGCACCCGTAAAAATGATGATTCTGGGGATTGTTTCTTATCGGGTTTGCCTCATTGCTACTCCTACTGCTACTATTATTATATATTATTATATATTATTGCTATTATTATTATTATTGCCATTGTTGTTCTTATTCTTCTTATTGTTCTAACTGTTCTTATTGTTATTATTGTTTTCATTATTCTTATGGTTTATGATGAAGAATATGATGACAAAGACGATGATGATGACGATGACGACGACGACGATGATCATGATGATGATGATGATGATGATGATGATGATGATAGTGATAGTAATAGTGATAGTGATTCAAAATTTATACCATTCTTACTACTGTTGCTATTACTGTACTATACATTACTATTATTAACTATGCAAAGTCCTGATTATTGTTGTCATTTGTGCAACTTGTTGATCATTGCTACCATTTCTCAGTGGACCAGGCTTGGGACATGGACTTTGTCGACTGCGTCATGGTGCCTGATGGAGAGGCGGGGAGCGGAATGACTTTTCTATATACAGATGCTCATGATAATATAATATATATATATTGTATAATATGTATATGTTGTATCTATCATACATATCTTATATATACGTATAATATATATATCATATTATATCTACTATATATAATATCTACAATATCCGTTCTATCTGATATCTATATATTATATAAACACATACACACATCATATATATATACACAAAACCTGATGTATAAAAAACACGATGTTTTCACCCACAAAAATCCCACCTGAACCACCGGCCAGGCCAAGGCGGGTGGTCTTGGTGTGGATTTAGGGAGGCGCGGTGATGGTCTGTGATGGTCTGTGAAAAGATGATGAAAAGATGATGAAAAGATGATTTATGGGGCAGATATGGGCAGATATTTTTAGCCTTTGAATACTCAAAAACGATGTTTTCCTGTAGCTACCTTAGTGCCTTAGTAGCCAACTTGCCAGTTGAAGGAAAGATGTCCAGGAAAGACGCATATGAACCCATATCATTGATGATTGGGAAAAGACCTGGTTTCTGTAAACGAGTCCCTTCAGCCAAGCCAATGACTGGTGGCAGTTGTCAGGTTTCACATGCTTCAGCGCGTAGAAGATGCAGCCTGAAAATCAGGTACCGTTGGAGTTTGTGGCCCAGTTTTTTCCCAAAAGCATCTTCGATGCTTGGGTTCTCGTTTAGTTGTTTAACCGCGTGGGGGAGCGACCTGGCTCGAACGGTGGTGTGCGGACGGCGTGGGTGCAAGGGAAAGGAAAGGAA
>Ga0126342_10006076_pt1 | contig 21315 bp, 11 predicted proteins | sample Cyp1metagenome_FD_92528 | JGI IMG/M metagenome (GOLD analysis project Ga0126342, IMG submission 92528) | Coral microbial communities from Lord Howe Island, Old Settlement Bay, Australia - Cyphastrea 1 metagenome | ecosystem: Host-associated > Invertebrates > Cnidaria > Coral ...
GGATAGCTCCCAAAGGGTACCCCCCATGAGCCCATGTCCCCCATTAATAATAAGCAGGGTTTGCCCCTGATTAATCAACCACCTTTCTGATCCATGAAATTTTAACAAATCCAATGGAATTCTGTTAAGATCTAATTGACGTAAGCCATATCCAAAGTTTTATGCTTCAGAGTTGCTTATTATTAAGGGGTCGCCAAGAGAACTAGCCAGAAGGTACCCCCCTACCTTCTGGGGGGGGGGTTTATTAATCCGGTGTTGGCATTATATTTACCCTGGTGTTTAATCCTCCAAACGATGGTCATATCGTAACTACGCTGCTTGGAGGGTCATCCCATGTCATCCCGATCGATCCTCATGTGGATCACCGGATGGCTCCCAGAAAAACCGTTCGCGAAGTGAGATGATGTCGTGGGCATATCATTTAGATATGGTGATCTATGGACATAAGATAGGATGGTATGGGAAACAAGTTGAATGTATATTGAGATATTATAATATATATATAAGCAACTAAGATGATATTTGGGTGTGGCACCTGCAAGTGGGGAGGAATTACCATGATTGACGATAAAAATATATGGCTATCTTGTTGGGAAAATGACCGTCTGGTAAACTAATATAGCCATGGATAGCCATGCAACATCACTATTTTAACAGATAAATCATCTATAAATGGTTCGTGTTCAATAGCTATGTTGGCTTAATGGAGGGTATGATCAAGATCAGATGGGAAATCTGCAGTGCCGGGTCTGAGGTGCCAAGTGACAAAGAGAAGCCTACCCTCCCAGTGTGTGGCAACAGAAAATCGTATATTTCGAGGTTTCCTAAAATGGGGGATTCCCGAAACCATACAATTTTTTTCTAATTTTGGATGAGTTGGGGCCACCCCCAACTTTAAGAAAAAGCCTATGTAAATTGTTTGGTTGGTGGTTTGGAACATGATTTTTATTTTTCAATATATTGGGAATAATCATCCCAACTGACTTTCATATTTTTCAGAGGGGTTGAAACCACCAACCAGTTGTGGTCTCTATGTGATTTTCACAATGCTTCATATGAATTGTGTATCTTCCAGCCATGAGTACCAGACGGTCTCCTTAGGAGATGGTGAGATTCCCTCAAGATCAAGACCCGTACCTACAGATTGATTTTTTCAAAGATCCTTCTACATGAATCATAAATTATATCTGATATTACTCCCACCTATAGAATCTTCTGTATACATATACAGATACAACCCTATAATATACAGAAAGAATCCTATACATATGTATATATATATATATGTACAGATAGAATCCTTTACATGCATGCATGCAGACAGACAGACACAGACATACATAAATACATTACTTGATTGGCATACCATCGGACTGAATTGATGGAAACATGTTGGGGCAACAGTTGTAGTGAAGTGTCACACTTCGTCGCACACTTGGATCTCGCACCGTTCGCACCGTAGCTTCCAACAATCAAGCATGGCAACGGGAAATCTTCATGATCCATTCATTGATGTTTTTCCCAGTTTGAACATCAATGATATGAAGATATAAAGATATATATATATATATATAAAGTGTGCTATAAAGTGATATAAGGATATATATATATATATAAAGTGCCCATGTCGGATCCTCATCCCATGCCATGCGCCCATGGGATTTCGTTCACCCGACCGGTACCCACCGAGGAACACCCGCGTCAGCAACGCACTGGGCGCCGGACGCCCCGACCTGGCGCGGTTTGCTGCGCAAGTGACCTTCATGCCACTTGGATCACGTGGTCGCCATAGGGAGGTGAGGCCGGGGGTGAGGGGCTTTTAACGCCACAGAATTTATGGTACTAGTCGCTTGTTTGTAGATATATCGAACTAGAGTTAATGGATGTTAATGGTGGTGATAAAAACCCTCCGGGTCGAAGTTGGTGAAAATAAAGCCCATGAATTGTAGCTATATTCCCCATGAATCCATATTAATCCAACAGTTAACCAACTGAACTAAACCAACTTAGCTATTCCGACCCGGGCCCCACCTAGGTATTTCCCATGATAAGTTCATTCTGGAATTCTTGAATTGCTTACGACAATTCTTATTCATTCTTACACACATATCAACGATCATAATAATAATTGTTTAATAACCATATTTCTAACCTATAGTCATATCTAGATAACCCCACTTTTCATTTAGGGAACACTAACCTTACAATCACCAAGGTCGGAATAATTTCCTTACGCCACTTCCGTGGATCGGACGGGACCGGGATGGTCCCCAAGGCTGGGCTTGGCCTTGGGTGCCGTGATCTCCCTGCTGGTCTTGGTGGGTCACATCTGGTGGATCCAGTTGATCACCTCAGATGCCGAGGCGCCGGGAACCGGCCGGGAACCGGCCGGGAACCGGCCGGGAACCTGGCACGATCTTGGGGATGGAGGGGTCGGACCCATAAACTAAGCCTGGTTGGTGGTTTGGAACCATGGAATTTATATGAATTTATATGAATTTTATGACTTCCATGCAGTTGGGAAGTTCATCATCCCAACTGACTTTAACTCATATTTTTCAGAGGGGTAGGTCAACCACCAACCAGAAGCCATCTATAAAACCATCTATATGGGAATAGTTTTCGTGGGATCCCAAGTTGAGGGCAGGGTCCGACTCTGATTTTCCGGAAGGAACATCTGGGATTTGGAAATCTAGCATTTTGTTAGGGATAGAATGTTTCAACCAATTCAGGTTTAGGGTGACAGTATATATTTCAATTGTTTTGAGGCATAGCCATAGCATATGTACATATACACGCACACATATATATATATATAGAGAGAGAACATGAACGGAACATGTAAGTGTATGTACTGAACTAGTCTTGACACGTTGAATGGATACCTGGTCTTCTGACCTCATGATGGATTTTGGTCGGCTGGTATCCCAAATTGGTAGGTGTCTTCACTTTCCTGGTTAGCATGTCCATATGGAGGTTTCCTGAAATGGTGATACCCCTAAATCATCCATTTTTGGATTGGGATTTTCCATTATAAACCAGTCATTCTGGAGATCCCCCATTTGTGGAAACCCCCATATGGGTATCGGTCAAACTGATTAAACATCCAAAAATGGATTAAGACTTTTCTGGGTCCATTGGTGCTGTAATGAATGCCCATGGTTCATGGTCAATCTTAATAAACATTGCAAATCCAGACAGCTAATAAATTAATAATAGGCAAAGCTTCATTTAATAATTGCCATAGATGATCTTTGTTTCCCTCTGGTGAACATTGGTGAACTACCTGTGTACTATGGAAAACCACATTTTTGTTGTAGGTAAATCAAGTATAAATGTGCATGTTCCATAGCAAACTCTCAGATTACTGGTTGGTTAAGAACGGGTTTCCCTTTTCATGGATTTTATAAGAATCCCCAATGTATAAAGGTTAGTATAAACTCCCGAACACATCATCAACCAACAGTGGTTTAGCAGCCACTGCTCACATGATCTTTGCCGCGCGAAATTGGCTATGGAAAATCACATTTTTTGTAGCTACATAAATCAACTAGAAATGGGCTGGTTTGCATAGGTATGTTAGTTATGGTTGTTGGCTAACATTATTTGCTATGAGCATTCACAATTTTTTGTGGGTAAATCAGAATGGCAAATCAACGAACTAAATGGTCTATCTTCCAGTTCGCAAACTCTGAGTTATCTTTGTTGTTTAATTAATATTTTTGTTGGTTAACATCCACATGGTCTTATGGAAAGCCATGCTTCATTCCCGCTGGCCGCAGACCCGGCAGAGGTTCGCGACTTTGCCGAGCCGGTGCTGCTGGTCTGTGCCCTCAACGTTGCCTTGGAATGTGTGTGCACGGCGCCACGGCGGAAGACGGAAGGGGGGGTGCACATTGGAGGATCAATTCAGTTGTAGATAGTACTTTACCGGCAAAAATGGGGATACTACGGGAACAACGTAACATAAGATTGTCTGGAACCAATGATGATTAGCAACTGGTTGATGATTGTGGATTAGTTTACCGGGCCATAAATGGACTCTGGTTGGGGGACTTATGATCATCAATGGTCCGACCTGGGCATCGGAACAATGCCCAGGTACAGCATGTGTTGTACTTTGCCCTGGAAGCCATGATTGATTCTGGTTTTCTGGTCAAACCTTGGATGGGTACTTTGGTCCCAACATGTACCAACTTATCTCTTGCTGTGGGAATATGAATTCATCCAGCAGACACTTCAATCCCAACCTTCTCAGGTTTTGTTGCAAGCCATCTAAGATTGGCCATGTTTCAGAGGTGTTGAACCATGAAATGGATTGAAATGGATAATTGATTGACTTTAACATACAGTACATTAGTTTACCATCAACAGTTGAAGTCAGACATGTCAGCTATTGTGATAAAGCGAATCATAATCCCAAATTGTACTCGGGGTAACAGAAACGGATTATATTTATATATATATATATGTATGATATTATATGATTATAGTATCCCACTTCGAGGTGTGTTGTTAATGGCTTTGCAACATGGTTGATGCTTATAGTCGATAGTATTGCATCCATTTGTCGTTGCCCTCAAAAGATTATCATAGAAACGAAAATCCATTGTTTCAGAATATGATCCACTCAATGCTGGGGCGTTCCTATCTGTTCTAGCGTTTCTGCCATATCGATGGCGAGTGAAACTGCGGGATTAAAATCCCCATTTCCCAGGGATCATCTTTGGAGTTTGTTCGACAGCATGGCTGGTATTTTACCCATCGTGGTTGCATGTCCCGCACGCATCTCTGAAAAACATCGCTGTGCCTGAGAACGGTAGCAGTGAAACGCTGCAGAGCGAGGTGTCTTCGGGGTCTTTGAAAGGCTGCGGTCGTAGCTCGACAGGGACGATCCTGGGAGTCGACTAATGGTGATTTGACCATATTTGACCATCAAACAATGGTGGTTTGACTGAAAAAATGATGGTTTCACCCCGGGTTTTCGGGGTTTTATGTGGGATTTGGAGTGGGATGTCCCAATCGTTTGTCTCAAAATGGGAGAGATCGGAGCGTTTTTCAAAATGGCCATCAATGGGAAAGATGATCAACCGTTGGGTGATGATCAGCGCCCAATTTTCAGACAGACCCAGATTATACCCACATTCATTGCAAGTATTTGGCCCGCATTTCGTCATGTGTTAGGCACTTGGGCACTAGAGTTCTAGATACAAGTTAAACATAGTTAAACCATGTTAAAACCCTCATTGTCATGTCAATTTCAATCTGGCTAGGGGTCACACTTGAGTGTTTGTAACATTGGACTGTCGTATCAGGGTAGGAGCTCAACGGATCGCCCCGATGAAGTTGGATCACCAGTGTCAGTTTCATGTTTTTATCGCCATGGAGCTGATAAAAAAAAAAAAAAACTACATTCAGATCTGGTTGGTGGTTTGGAACATGTTATTTTCCATATATTGGGAAGAATAATCCCAACTGACTCATGTTTTTCAGAGGGGTTGGTCAACCACCAGACATTGTTCTTGGTGATTGTGACATGTTAGTGCTGTGGGTTTGAGACTCAGGGTAAATTATACCGATTATACCTTCCAGTCATCGCAGAATTGGGAAATGCTCATTTCCGAGAGGCAAACCATCTAGGAATGGTGGAATGTTCCATTGCCATCTTGGATAGGCAGAAGATATCGGCAGGTCTTGAGCAGGTTCCTCTTAATGGAATTCCTTCCTCTCATTTTGAATATCACCTAAAAATCCTTGTCTAGGGTTGGATCTATTCATAATCAGGGAATGGAATAAATGTTGACATTATGTATAATTGTGATTATGCAGTATTTTTGTGTTCTTTGTTTAACACCATGTTTCATGGTTTTAACCCCATTGTTTGACGGGCAATTATTTGCTTTAGCTGCTTAAAACCACATTCAAAGTAGCGCATGAGTACAGTGTATTTCTTATTTCACTTTCCCTCCGTGGTTGTCCAAGTTAAGAAAGAAAAACACAATTGTTCAGAATTCAATTATGTTGAGCTACATGTTTTGCTTGTTAAACCGCAATGTTTGATGTGTAAAACGCCATCATTGTTTCACGGAACAAGAACAGGCCAGTTCATCCTGGCCCCCGTGGTGATCCTGTCCTATTTCTGCATCGGCATTCCAAGTGCGTGGCTCAATCTCTTACCAGGCGGGATCTGGCACGTCAATTCGAGATTTAACCGTTGGAAATTTGGATTAAACCAAAAAAATAGTGGTACAACACCGTACCGTGGGGATATCTGCTGAGAAAATCATGGATGTATGTAGGGAAAATTGTGATGTCCTTCATTTGGGTGCGTCTGAACATTTTACTGGAAAATGTTCCCCGTTTTTGGACAAACCTGTTTTGTGTGAAAACAAAACTGGGGTAGAGTATGAATACAAACGATGAAAGAACAGAGCCCCAAAACAGAATTTATCTGACAGAAATGATCTTTCATCCCGATTGCCTCCTACGTTATTGTTGGATCTACTCGCACGGGGGGAAGCACCACCCAAGCACTACCATCTAAAACCAGTTTCAGTACAATATAGTATATTTTATTGAGTTCCCCGTTAATTGAATGATGTTGATTAGCAATAGCACCAATCGGTACCAATCACACGGAAAAGTATTGAAAAGTATTGAAAAGTGAGATGACACTCCAACCTTGATATTTTGGTTTCCAGAATGCACAAAGACATGTCCCATGTCCCTGCTTTGACGCAAGCATTTTGTAGGGTTTTCGCCGATGTTTCGATGCTAAAACCCACGGTTTTCCTATAGACGTTCCCTTAAACAAACCCAGAGAATCTCAAGATGAGAGACCTATTTTGGTTGGTCTGAACCACTGCCATTTTTTTGGGGGACAAATATGGTTAAATCATGTCAAGTCCCCATTTGGGTGAATTTATTGTGAAAAATATGTGTCCCATCCCCCTAGATAATATTGAACACACCCTAAATGTGTCCTAATATGTGTAAACCACATACCAAACCATGGTTTCTCGGGTGTGTTTAATATGAACGGGGGATGGGATTAATTATAGTTGGTTAATCATAAACAATGATATCCTCATTGATATCCCATTATATCCTACTTAAACCGTGGTCTCTGGCGGAGAGGGACTAGTTACTCAACCTCAACCTAACCTTCCAGTTAGCTCTGAGATGGATAACCAACCCCACCCTTACATCATCTTACATCCTTGCTACCTGAAAGGTAACTGGAAGGTCAGGGTCATTGAAGTGGTCATCTTGGATTGCGTCGCAGGCAAACGTAGCGCTGCTGGAGTTGCCTTGGGCACATCCCTGGGTACCGCCACTCACACCATGGCGGTCTGCGTCCCGTGGATGAAAATCCAGAAAAATCATCAGATGGGCGTGGTACCTGAAAATGGTCGATTTACCTCAAAAAATGTGTCATTTGTATGGGGAAAATGAGGTTTTAGAGCAGTGGATGGAATGGGGTAGCCGATTTTTAGACAAACCCAGATTGCTTTAATAGACTTATGATCTTATGATCTAAGGGAACATGTGCAGGAGACCATGGGTGTTTGTCCGCCCACTGCGGATTTGTTCAAACGATTTGATCATCAAAAGTCCGGCGGATTGCCAGGGGCAAAGTTTCGTGAAAAAAAGTTCCGCTATTTGGGGGTTAGTCTGGACATTTACCCTCTGGTAAACGTTAACATAACTATGGAAAGATCCACCATTTTCAATGGGAAAATCCACTATTAATGGCCATTTTCAATAGCTATGTTAAATTACCAGAGGGTAGGGGAAAATACAATTCCATCCACCGGTTTCGTGTCAAAGTTCCCCTTTAAATGGCCTGTGACCAACTATACGGCCGGTGGATGTTCCATGTTCCATTGCCATTGCCATGTTACCAGATGGAATGAGAATCTTGTGAAAGGTATGCCATGATGAACCGGTTTCGCAGGGATACATGATACCCGGCTAAGGTAATCACTGTGGTCTTTGAAATATCTTGAAATGTGAAAGCCTGGCACCAATCCGAGCAAAACACATTTGTTGATATCCCAACTTGAACTGATCTGTGGTTTCAAATGTCATGCTTCCAGAAATGGACCACCCTGAGACCATCCAATATAGAAAAGCCTCCCCGTGATTTGTGAGATACCCTCTGGTAATCAAACATGGCTAGCTGGAAATTCCCCAATTTTGGCATCTTGATGAGCCCATTAAACCTATACTCTCTGGTAATTTAACGTAGCTATGGAAAATCACCACTTTTGATGGGAAAACTCACTATAAATCACCATTTTCAATAGCTATGTTCGTTTACCAGAGGGTAAAGTATGTTTGGCGACTCTGGGACCCAACAGACATGGGCCCATGGGCACCTAGGTCATCCTCTGGACCACCAACTGGGTCGTCATGTCCGCCCGCGCCCGTGAACGCGTGGGGTCCACGACGCAAGCGTTGCTGCAGTGACAGCAATGGGCGGGATCACGCGGGCGCCAGACAGCCCTAAGAAATGGGATGTTGAACAGGGGCTAGGTGCGAGCTGCGCAAACTGGGGGTAGAATCTGGATTTGATGGTTTGTAGTGGGCTCCTTCTTGTTTGTTATCAGATTATCATGATGACAGCTTCGGAAAATGATCTTCCAGTGAAATCTCCAGCATGACAGCAAGGATCCTAGGAATGGTGGAATTGAAGGAGACAATTTCTTCTGCCCAGATTTGTCAAGATTGTTCCAAGGTATTGTAGTGATGGTCAATGGTACCCACAAGGAAGGGAAATCAGTGACTTGATCTTTCTTTATATACTTACTAAATGTTCACCCCTTTTTGTATTTGCGGGTGTTGGGAGCAACCTTGTTTGTTGGATATGCGTTTTCAGACATATGGATGTGGACATGGGGCGTACCAGGGGTTCGAAGTCCCCACATACCATACATCCATACGCTGTTCACTGGAAGCCTTGGAGGCCAAATCCGGCCGCAACATGGAAGCCCAGCGGCATTTGCAGCGATTGAATTCGTTCCACAACGTAGCTCCTTCAAAATCAACCGTGTGTTCAATTGGGAGCAGGCGTTCACAGCTTTGCACGTAAAATTTTAAAGGAAGACTCTGGCAATCTTAATCCATGGCCATTTGTCAGACATGGAGGTTTCCTAAAATAGGGGTGCCCCTAAATCATCCATTTGATGTTGGGATTTTCCATTATAAACCATCCATTCGAGGTACCCGAATTGATGGAACCCCCCTACATGAATTTGGTTGGTGGAGTTTCTGTTCCCTTTACAATTTGGGTAAAACAACCATAGACCACCCATTTGGGAATGGTTTATACCACCTAGACTGGGGGATGGTTTATGGCATTGTTTTACCCCACATTACTTTGGATGATGTGTCAAGATTTTTTGGTAACACAAGCCAACTTAAGAGCCAAAGTCTCATGCTGCGGTTAGTCGGTGATTTGGCAGCCATGTCAAAGATGAAGGGCAGCATTTAGTTTGATGGTCTTGATTGTCTTGATGATAGCAGTGATTGTTTCGCACTCCTATAGAGGTGTTGAGCTACAGTTATAAACATGGATTGATTATGATTTATTCTATAGTATACAGTCATGATAGTGGATTCTTGCAGGGGGCACGTGCCCACGTGCCAATTTTGAAATGTAGTTGGACAGCATAAGAACCTTTATTGAATTGACTGCTTGATATCTCCAAGATTGCTGGCTAGGGTGTAACTTGTCGTCCCTGCTATTTTATATGTAGGTTACAAACCCCTACTACATTGAAATGCACGCGTAATACATCTTAAGATATCATACAAGTAATATATATATATATATATATATATTATATATTACTTAACACAATAACCAACCATGTACACATCATATAGAGTATAACTGTATGAGAGCCGTCCTCCCAAGTAAAAAGAATAGCTAGCAGCTGGTAAAAGTTAATTGGTTTCAGGGGTCCAATCTCCTCATTGCTTCATCATTGCAAATCTTTGGTAGCCAAGGGATGTAGCAGTTTAATGTGGGTAAAGCAATGTCGTAAACTACCCATTTGGATCATTTGGGAATGGTACACATACCACCTATAAAAATGGTGATTGATGACTGGGGGATGGTTTATGGCATTGTTTTAACGACATTAGTGGGTTTTGGAACTTCTATTCATAGCCTCATGGCTTCAGGTCAACACCAAACAAAATCTTAACATTTCCATCAGTGACCATTCCCCTGTAGTCTATTGATGATTTCTATGTGTGGGATGTTGTCACTCTGGTAAAAGGAATTTGACTGTTTTGACTCATAGCCAGTGAAACAGATTTGAAAGACACCGGTGTGTTGATCTTTGACGCTGCTGGTCCGTTCCATGCTCCATGTGAAGTCCCACTGATCATGAGGAGCTGCAGCAGATACAAAGGGTCATGCGCGCACGAGCGCTGTGAGGGACCGATGTGTTCATGTCAGGGGCCGTTCAGGAGTCGGTGGCAGGTTGAGAAACTCGAAATGTCCAACCAAAAGTTTGAAACTCAAATTTCCAAGATGTTCCAAGCAAAATCATCGATATAGCTATAGTTTATATTAAAGCTTTGAATTAATCAATCCTTCATATTCCTTAGATTTCCTTAGTACTTAATATTATAGTATGTGGTCATGGATTAATATTATCATATTATCCATTTCATTAAATTGAATTACTATATGTATTCTATATCATAAATGCCCAAAATAAAGGTCGGTCAACGATCCAGCGCCAAGAACGGGCATATCTTAAGGCGCCGGGCCATGCGAAGCGAATATCCACGGGAGTTCTGGAGGAAGGCATGGATGTTTTTTTGCGATTTTTTGCTGGACCAAAAAAAAACTCGTCCTAACTTGGAAGTGTATTTCCAGTTACAAGTAGATATATACCCTCTGGTTATTTAACATAGCTATGGAAAGATCCACCATTTTTAATGGGAAAACTCACTATTTCTATGGTCATTTTCAATAGCTATGTTAGTTTACCAGAGGGTAACAACTATAGTATACCATAGTTATAAGGGGTACAGTATATCCCAACTGATTGGGGTTTATAGCAATGGTGTGGTCTGAAATAGACAGAACAGTATACAAGAGTTGGAACAAGGCCCCGTATTCATGAGGGAAATTTGGCAAATATCATCCGCAACATGCTTGGAAACATGTAGGGCTCCAGACTCACTTGAACATGGAATCTGAATCACCGGGTTGACTTGAGTGTGGACCCTCCATTTGCCATGTCTACCTCTACACATGGCACAGTGGCCTGGGTCCAAGATATCAAGTCATGGTGCATTCCCATCTTTTTAAAGGGTTCTTCAATGTCTTCCCACAAGCATTGTACTTAGAACCTCACCGTTTGATGTTTGAAAGCGTGAGGATAGTTCATTGGTGTTGATTGTCTAGTGATTCGCGCGATTTTGCAACAAAGATCTGTTGTTGAATTTGATGGACTGGAAGCTAGTGAAGCCTCGATCGTCCATCGTCTGATGTTCATCTCAGTTGGCTTTTTTGTTTTTGACCCAGAGTTGAAATACGAAGTCAGGCATAGTCAGGCATGCTTTTTAAGCCTGGTTTTTTTCGGAGTTGACAAGTGTCATTCACCTCACCTGTTTCCCTCCAGTAACCATAGCTGTAGACCTGTTGATTTTTCATGTTATTTTCAACTGTTTTTCACCAACTTTCCGATGAAAACTTCCACCGCAAAGTGTGAGGAAAAAACTGGATCCCAGCAGGTTGATCCCAGCTGGCAGTGGTTGATATCTTTAAAAATTGCGGCAAGGCCTTAAAAAAGATAGGCAAGTGATGTGAAGCTGGAAAATCATGAAGGAGATTGAAGGAGAGATTCTAATTCAGAATCATTGATTTTCTTTTTTTATCCTGGAAATCAACAAGCGGGAGCCCCAGAAAAACCCTCTGGTTGTCGAAGCTGACCATGAAACCTCCTGCCCGTGAAACCTGCATTTTCGGGGATGTCCATTGCCATGGAGGTTTGAATGGTAACATGTTTACTGATCAATGGAGGTTTACTTATGGATATCCATCGATAAAATATGATAAAATAAGTAATTTAATTGCCATATCACCGGAAGTGAACCTTCCGACTCTAAATCAATCCAAGCATTTTTTGTTGGTCGCCATATGTCGTTGGTGGGATCTTGCCGGAGGCACTGCATCTTCTGGGAGGCTCGGCCCTCGGGGCCCGGCGAGCCGGTTCCGTCCCAGCCCGGACTTGGCCCGAACTAGTCAGGTCAGTGAATTGGTGTAATTTACCCAGATCTATAGGGTTTTTAAGCATCAACAATATGGGGATAACATGTTTTATAACATGTAAACGTTTACATAACTATGGAAAGATCCACCATTTTTAAGTGGTAAATCTTCACTATTTCTATGGGCCATGTTCAATAGCTGTTTGTATGTTTACCAGAGGGTACCCAGACTATTGGCAGGAATTGTTTGTGTGTGTTTATTAGTTATACAGTATTGTCTATGATTACTCTTATTGTTCTTGTTTGGTATTATTGTTATCATCACTACTATATTTGCTATTATTTGACCTGTCTATGTCAATTTGATGGAGGAGAAGCCAGCATGTAGAAGATGCTTTGCATCCGGGTGAGTGTAGGTTGCACCACCTCCAAATCGTGTGGCAAACGTAAAACATGTCTGGACCCATAAACATATGCAGACATTATATATGTACATACTTATGCATATAGAAATATAGATATGATAAGATGAGATAATTCAAGAGTAGATTATATTAGAGAAGATAGATGGATAGCTAAGGTAGATAGGTAGATAGGTAGGTAGATAGATAGACCGTAGGTATGATTTAGGTAGGTAGGTAGGTAGATAGATAGATAGATACAGTAGATATATATATATATATCTATACAATAGATGTAATAGAACAGAATAGAACAGACCGGAACAGAATAGATATTAATATATAGGTAAGTCAATAAATAAATATACATTCAGTTGGAATTTCCGGACCTTCAAATGGAGGTACTGTACCATAAAAGGCCAGATTTTGTGGGGACATTTTCTTTTTTTGCCAAAAAACATAGGCCTTAGAGTAGGTACTTCCACTTTAGATTTCTGAAATGGACATTGCTACAGAGATCGTATCTTCTACCGGAATTCCTCATCCCCTATGAACTCTCTCGCCGTCGAGTCTCGGCAGGCGGCTCAGCGCGTTGCAAGCAGCGTTCCAACGCCTTGTTGGTGGACTCTTTGGCCCGGTGGCCCAGACTTACAGTAGGTCTCCAGTGAAGAGCCAGGACCATCATATGGGGGATGAGTTACCCGGCCTGGTAAACATAGAAAAAGCTATTGAAAATGGCCATAGAAATAGTAATATATATTACCCATAAAAAATGGTGGATCTTTCAGTAGTTATGTAACAGTTTACCGGAGGGTATATCATATCCCAAAAACATCTCCCACGATTTCCCCATGTTTATCCCATTTGATCCCCCAATTATAGATGATTGTCCCATTGTTTTTCCCAGAGATGATTTTGAGCGACTATTTTCCAAGGTTTGAAACAACCAGCATCAGCCAATATCGAGTCCAGAGGCTCCATCCATGGCTCTGGGACAGCTGAGATTGGCTCCAAGCACATAGCAATCAGTACTTTAACGATGCGATAACCATCCGTAAAATCATCCATGAAATCTATGTATACATTAATATTATACATATACAATATAAATATATATATATACATTTAGTTGCACAGGTTAGATTATATATACACACGCACCATCCATCCATACAATAATCTCTAAAGTCATCCCTGACCAAGCCATCATCACATAAAACTGGGTATGCCCCTTTTTCGGAGCACAACTACATGGTATCCCACGACTCCACACGTGGTACGACGTACTGACGTACGTCGCTCCATGGCGCTGGGCCATGGGGCTGGGAGTCGCCGTAGAAAGGAACGCAATGTCGATGAGTTGGTGAGTATCGAGGTGGGAAGTTGCCAAGTTGATCACTTTGGGATCATAGTGGATGACCGTGGAAAAATGGAGGTGTTAGCCATAGAAAATATGATGATTTTTAAGTGGTCTTTGAAGATGTTAACTGGACACAACTTGGAAGATGCCACTGGGATCCACTGGATTGGCGACCATTGAGGCGACTGTTTTCCAGAAGTTCGTTGCGACGGTTTTTTTGTTTTTCGGCTGGCATTTGAATAACATGAAGGGTTTTGCTAAAAGGTTTGAGGTATTTGTTTGATGTTGTTTGTACTTTACTTGTTGATACTGGCAACGTTCGAAATGTTTATGGTAGCTTGATGGAAAGAGAACAACTTATTATGTCCAACCTGTAACTTGAGTTCATCAATGAGGTACCTACTTCCATGCTGGGCCGCGAATTCTACCAGATGATCAGTGAACGGCTTCCTACGAGGCCAGGTGCTCGCCTCTCCGTTCAGAATGGATCTTCTCCGCTGAGCTTGCGCCTGACACTGAAGCAGCAGGGAATAGCAGCAGGATCTGCTACACTGTCCTGTGTTTACCTTCCTGTCAACCTCCTTGCGGCTTGGAAATACATCGAGGGAGAGAAAGTGGACGATGAGGAATTTGTGTTGCAGGGACTGACGCACATAGCAGGAGTCACGTCACGGACCAAGATTCTTGAGTTGCCAAACAGCCTGCAGCATTTGACCTTGTCGGAAATTTTTGATGACTGCCTGGCCCGAGTCAACTTTCCCCAAGGACTCCTGGAATTGAACTTCGGCCACGGCTTTAACCAGAACTTGAAGGGAGTGGTTTTGCCAAAGGGTTTGAAAGACTTGTCTTTTGGGGAGAGATTTAATAAACCCTTAGATTATTTGACTTTGCCACAAAGTTTGCAAAGTCTTACTGTGGGCGATAAATTTAACCAAAGCATCGATAATGTAGATTTGCCAAAAGGTTTGCGGAGCTTGTCTTTTGGTGTGAGCTTCAACAAGCGCTTAGATGGTGTGACTTTGCCACGAAGTCTGCGAACTCTGATTTTTGGTGACTGCTTCAACCAAAGCTTAGTTGATGTGGATTTACCAAAAGGTTTGCAAGTCTTGTCTTTTGGTTATAGTTTTAACAAACGCTTAGATGGCATGACTTTGCCCCGAAGTCTGCGGACTCTGACTTTTGGCAGAGGTTTCAATCAAAGCTTAGATGGCGTGACGTTGCCAAGAGGTTTGCAAGAATTGTCTCTTGGAAGTAAATTCAACAAGTCTTTGCAGAGCATGACACTGCCTCAAAAATTGCACAGCTTGACTCTGGGCAACAATTTCAAGAAAAGCTTGGATGGCGTGACTTTGCCGAGAGGTTTGAAGAGCTTGACGCTGGGAAGCTTGCATTTTCATCCCCCACATTTGAAACAGAGCTTAGACAGCCAAACTTTACCAGCATCATTGCAAGACTTGGCTTTGGGGTCTGGCTTCAACCAGAGCTTAGACGGCGTAGTCTTACCAACATCTTTGCAAAAACTGACATTTGGCTTCAACTTCAACCAAAGCTTGGATGGCACAGCTTTGCCAACATCTTTGCAAAGTCTTACTTTCGGCCACAAATTCAATCAGAGCCTGGATCGCGTAACATTGCCAGCAGCTTTGCAAAATCTGGCACTTGGCTTCGACTTCAACCAAAGCTTGGATGGCACCATTTTGCCAGCATCTTTGCAAACTTTGACATTTGGTTGCGACTTCAACCAAAGCTTGGATGGCACCATTTTGCCAGCATCTTTGCAAACTTTGACTTTTGGGGAGAGTTTTAACCAAAGCTTGAACGAGGTAACTTTGCCAGCATCTTTGCAGAAACTGACATTTGGCTACGACTTCAACCAAAGCTTGGATCACGTAGTTTTACCAGCATCTTTGCAAACATTGACATTTGGCTGCGACTTCAACCAAAGCTTGGGTGGCACAACTTTGCCACAATCTCTGCACAAATTGGCGTTTGACAATTTTGACCAAAGCTTGGATGGGGTAAATCTGCCGGAGCAGTTGCAAATCTTGAACCTTGGCGAAGGCTTTGGCGAAAGCTTAGATTCCATCACATGTCCAGCAGCTTTGGAGGAATTCTGTTGTGGAGGGTTGTTGGTTCGCACATCAAGGTGACGGTGATGCTGCGATGCTGTTCTGAGTTCGGAGTGGAAAAGTCTCGTGGCAGTATTTTCTCTGGATTCCTTGGGATGACATCAAATCTCACCACATAAATCTACGTCATGTATACGTCACATCGCGGGGAATCCTTGATGTTTGAATCACGGGGATTCCCAGTTCATGGACAATTTGATCAATACAAAGGCTCGTTTTTGACAAGACTGTGTACGTACATAGCGTTTAAATGCTACGAATAGCGTATCAATTGCTACTAATAATCCACAGTATCCATAGTCACCGTTTTTGACCATGGAACTAGGTATCAACCAACCATCGGTATCGGTAACCATCAGCCATCAGTTGTAGCACCACAAAACCCCCAATTGCAGTGTGGTTTCGGTTCCGTTCGGTTTCGGTTTCTAGTATTTGCTATAGGCCCGGTTCGGTTCATGTTCGGTTTCGGTTCATGCGGTTCCTGGTCGATTTCGGTTCGGTTCGGTTCGGTGTTTGGAACATTCTGCATTGATATTTGCTTTTTTTCCGGCGTCAGAAAAGCAAATACAGATTGCTTCCCGCAAGAGGTTTTGTTGCTTCCCGCAAGAGGTTTCATGAGCAGCGGCTTTCAAAGAGCGGAGAGAGCTGAACTCGGAAAACCAAAGCTTCCTGAAATTGTCAGTGCATGCAATTTATCATCAAGAAACCCATATTTGCTTTTTTCATTGAACTCAAAAAGCAATTACAACTTTTCCAATCAGTCTATTGGGGGAGGGTAAGACGGTTCCGGTTCCTCCGGTTCGGTTTTGCACACGGTTCCAGCGGTTCACGGTTCCTACGGTTCATAGGCTATTTGTTTTTTACGGTTCGGTTCCACGGTTCCGGTTCGTTCCAGAACCTTACTGCAATTGTACATGATGCCAAATATATATATATATATTCAACATATTTCAGTATCTCATCATGAACCAAATCTCCGTAACCCAACCGCACTCTAACATCATATGGCGGTGGCAAATCCTTAAATCATTTCCCGGGGTTTCCGCACATTTTTCTTATATTGCTTATCTTCACCCCAGGGTATATTAGGCTTGTCCAAAAAAAAATATGCTATAAATTTCCACATGTTACTTGATCAAATGGCCACGACTGGGGCACCATTTCAGACAGAGAAAAATGTCCGGCGAAGGTTGTGCCCTGTAGTTATGTTTGTTGGTCTGTTACCCATCAAACTATAGTTAGTATTACTGGTTGGTGGTTTGGAACATTTTATATGTTTCCATATATTGGGAACAATAATCCCATTTGACTAATATTTGTCAGAGGGGTTGAAACCACTAACCAGTCATAAGCCAAAGTTAGCCTAGTGAAATAAACCAACTCAGCTCACTATCTGGGGCACCAGTAATCATCCCCAAAATCGACGAATGTTAGATCCAAGAGTAAACAAAAGAGTAGAAACCACTAGATTTTGAGGTTTCCTGAAATATCTGAAATGGTTTCCCCCAAATCCATTTGAATGGGATTGTCCATGCATCCCATTTTTAAGGGGTACCCCCATTTCTCGCCCCCCCATTTCTGTCTCAAATGTCTCGGCAGGCTGGGCACCAATGGCAGCTGACCTTGGAGTGGTGGCACTGGCTCGATCGACATGGCTGGAGGCGGAGATCCGATCCGGGCACAGCAGTGACCCACAGTGACACGCAAAAAGAACTCAGATATTCAGATATTCAGATGGTGGTTACAGGCTTGAAGTTGATGGATATTGATGGAAGTTGATGGATATTGATGGAAGTTGCGCAAAAAAAAAACTGTCAATCTAGTGATGCAAAAAAGTTTCCCTTTCCTCCTGATATTAGCCTCCCGTACTCGGCTTTCGAAATCATCAGATCCAATACCAAGATTTCCCAGGATGCACAGGGGCAATGGATAAAAATATATCACTATTGAATCACAACGAACAGTGATACCAGCACTTGTTTTAGACTTATGAAATCTTATGAAGAAGTATAGAAAGAAATTTGGAGGATGTTTTTTGGGCAACAGACGCAAGCAACATCCAAGAACTTCCAGACCTGTGCCAGTCCAGATGTGGTCAGCTACAATGTCTTTCTTCAAGCCCTGGGGTGGGGAAACCCAGAGCTGATTTGGGACCATTTTTGGACTGGTAGAAGCTGTAAATATATGTAAATATAACTCACCATTGACATCATGTTGTTGTCTTGGCATAAAGTGGATTTTCCACCACTTTGCCATTTTGATGGCTAAAAACTGCTTTAAGTAATCTTAGAATATCGTATACTGATGCTGTTTCCAGGGGATTTTGCTGTGCCCTGGCCACATGGCTGATTTATGTCACCTGCACAAGGTCGCAAAACTGCAAAAACATGTGGCACCAGGCAACTTTTGAACCCAATTAATCTCATTAATCCGTAATCCCCAATTTAGATAGAAAAGTCATGAAAAGTCTCAAAATTACCACTATCTTTCACAGGGATTTTACTTGTCTATCTGGGGGTTCCCAACTGGTCTCTGGGAGGCGCGGACAGCTCTGGCGCGAAGCGCAGCTCTGCTTCATGAATCTTCAGGTAGTCGTCACGAGTGGATGTCTGTTGCTAAAACCGGCCTCTGGTAATTTTACATAGCTCTTGAAAATGCCAACTTATAGTTGATTTACCCATGAAACACGGTGATTTTCCATAGTTATGTAAACGTTTACCAGAGGGTATACCAATAGCTAATAGTTTTGGGGATGCGATATAGATAAGGGATGATATGGGATATAGTTATAGTATAGTTGATAGTTGGAAACCATCTATAGATGACGAAATGACGAATACTTATTTTAACCCCTAGATAGCGAAGTTGGTGAACATGTCTCCAATTTCACTATGGTTTATGGTAGATATATCGAATTAGTTAATTGGGTTTATGAATCAAAAAACATAACTGGGGGGCATAACCTTTTACCCTCCCCTTCAAAAAAGATAGAATAGACACGTTTTTCCTTGATGGTACAGATGATGTTTGCCCCACAATTTCAGGTTGCCTGCTTTGCGGCAACTTTTTTTGGCTGTGCTATATATGACGACACATGGAAGAGTAAAATAAAGCGCCCTCACAACGACCTTACCATAAGGGCCTTGATATATCAGTCCAATGATAGGCCCGTCTCAAACATGGGATTCAACCTTGGGCAATGCAGGAGTTGATTGTGTTTCTTGTATCTTGGAATTTATTGTGTCTCATATAGCGTCATATAGCTATTAACTTAAATTCCTGAATACAAACATAGTCTCATTTAACTTAGATAGTTTTTTGAGATATTTTGAGAGTATGGGAACTCAAATATTTAAATATTGATTTAAAATATAGTATTTCTGTCGGAATCTCCTCCCGTACAAGTCCAACACCACTCCAAGATGCCGCGACGCCAGGCCAACAAAGACGGGCAAGGTGAGGATCTGGCGAGATGCTGAGTGTAAAAGTAACATAAAGTAACTAAGTAATAAACACATACTGTGGTTAAAACAATAATAAACCATCCCCAGAATCACCATAAATGGGCTGTATCCTCAAAAAGGTCTTTTTTCAGGCTAGTGAATCATTATAATTTGCCCAGAAACATAGACTGTGTATACAATAGACATGTCATAATCGCACTATACTGTAGTAACTTGATCAAATGATACCAACTGATACCACTACTACATGTTTCTCATATATGGATATTACTATGATGTATACAATGTCTGGATTTCAATACCATATAGTAATACATAGTATTTCGTATGCTGTCATAATTTGTCCCGATCGATGGCTGACTTTCGAAAAAGCACCAGGTGTGCAGCCGAACCTTCGCAGCTTCAACACGTGCGGCATCATGGGGATGGATCGGGTGTCTTTGGAAAACCGGGGACACCCCCAGGAAGCAATTGGATGTTCCAGAATTCCAGAAGTACCCTCCGGTAAACTGTCACATAACTATGGAAAATATGGAAAGATCCACCATTTTATAGCTGGGTAAATCCACGATTTCGACTGGGTCATGTTCAATAGCTTTTTGGATGTTTACCGTATCCATGTTGGATTTCTGAGATAGGCTTCTTCACATGATGCTTTCATGAACACATGAGATTTGACCCAAAATCCCCCTCAACAAGATGGGCATGTGCGGCATGGGTTTATTGAACCCTGGGGTCTCGATGCGCTCACAAGGGCCTGGTGATTTTTATACTATCAAACCATCTATATATGTTTGTTGTTTTCCTGAATACAATAAATATGGTATGATCATAAAAAACCATTGATATATATATATATACACATTATTCATATATCTATATATATTGTGACAAAAACAAAACTGTATTACGGACTGTTACAGGTATTAGGCTAGAATCAATATATATATACAATTTATTATGTATATTAATATACAAGTATACACCCGGATCCACGGAACTGGGAAGATTTTCTCGAAACCTTTGAAGCCATCGAAGTGACAACTGGACCATGTTCAGATAAGAATCGATTTGGTTTGAGGTTCATGGAACCAGGTAACATCCAGCAGAGCTTGTTGTTGACAGGTCGGGTCGTGAGGGCCACGGCCGCGGATCACGGCCGGGGTGGACGTCCTCATAACTGACTATGGACCCCTCACCATTGCTATGGATAATATGCCAAAATTCATGGTATCAATATGTCCACTTCTATGATGTTTAAAAAAAGAAACGTATAGGTATCCTAATGCTATTTATAATATCAATATATATATATATATCAATATTAATGGATCTTCTATATTGTCTTTTCTTTGAAAGGAATTAAAGATCGCCTTGTGGTGCTTAAGCGATGTTCAAGATGTTCAATGGTTACTGTGCTCCCACAAAAGACGAGTTTGTAGACAAAATACAAGGAACCCTATTCGATTGACGCCACTTCAAGTTTCTACTGCAATATGTTCCAATCTTTGGAACATATTAGTTTGTGAACAACCTTGTTGGGAGTTTTGATCAATAACATGTAGGGCCAACAGCTTTCCAAATCCGCCCGCACCGAAGGTACTCGTAAAAGGTTACAGGTTTACCTGGGGGGGGGGGGCCCATTATTCGGCCAAAACCTCCTGTTTTTGATAGGTCGTGACGCTCGCCTTCAAAAAACACTGTAAAAAACAGTACGGAAGACA
>Ga0126342_10006077_pt1 | contig 21314 bp, 17 predicted proteins | sample Cyp1metagenome_FD_92528 | JGI IMG/M metagenome (GOLD analysis project Ga0126342, IMG submission 92528) | Coral microbial communities from Lord Howe Island, Old Settlement Bay, Australia - Cyphastrea 1 metagenome | ecosystem: Host-associated > Invertebrates > Cnidaria > Coral ...
CTTGTCCCGGCCCAAAGCAACACGCCGTTTTTGCATCATGTCGGGACCATGTTGGGTGTATATGGTGCCTATGTTGGGCCTATGTTGATCCATGCGGGGCTCTTGGAGGCTATGTTGGGGCAATAGTCGAGCCATGCTGAGCTTATGTTAAGCCAAGAACGGCGCGTTCCGCTTTAGCCTTTACCCGGCCCAAAGGAACAGGCCGTTTTTGGATCATGTCGGGACCATGTTGGGTGTATATGGAGCCTATGTTGGGCCTATGTTGATCCATGCGGGGCTCTTGGAGGCTATGTTGGGGCCATTTTTGAGCCATGTTGAGCTTATGTTAAGCCAAGAACGGCGCATTCCTTTTAAGAGCTCCAATTTTGAAGGTGTTATGCGCTGGAAATTGGCTGCGGTAGGGCATGGATTCCCCCTCGGTCTGGGTTTTCGTGGGTGGGCTAGGTAGCCAGTCAGAGAAATCGATAGAGCGAGATATTTTGGTTAAGAGACTAGAGATACGTAGCTGACCAACAAAGTCTTAGGAAGGCGACCGCTGGAGTACGCGCAGTCGTGATGCTTTCGGGTTTGCTGCAACTGGAGAAGTCCAACTTTGAAGGTGTTCTGCGCAGGAAATTTAATGCTCTCAGTCGTGATGCTTACGGGCTTGCTCCAACAGAAGAACTCCAGTTTTGAAGGTGTTACGCGCAGGAAGTTTGCTGCAATAGGGTATCGGTTCCCCCTCAGTCCCGTTTCTAGCAGTGAAACAAATAGATGGAGAAAAAATAAATTGTTCGAGAGACTGAAGATACGTAAGTCACCAACAGAGTTTCAGGGTGTCTGCCTCAAAACTTTCTGTGCAGTTAGGGCTACGTTACAACTGGAGGATTTCAATGTTGAAGGTCTTACACGCAGGCAATTTGCTGCGTGCAAGGGTTTTCATTATGACTGGTTTTCGTTCCCCAATTTTCAAGTGATGCAGTTTATGACGCCAGTTAGAAACACTGCCAGGTGCCATCATCGAGCCCATTCGCGACAACGTTCCCAACTGCGACTTCTTGCGGGTGCACTGCAAGGAACTGCAGAAAGAAAAACGCACACATGATTTGAACATGTTTGAAACGTCTAGAGTCTAGGAATCTGGCAGCACTGGAACTGATAGAAGCCTGAAGTGTCCAGATAGCAAAGAAACAACCCCTTGTTTTCGTCACTTGAGATGACGCTCCTTGAGTTTCTTGTAGTCTTGTTTCGCAGGATGTCGACTTAGAGAACAAGAAGGCATCACCATCATCAACGTTTGCGTCGTGTCTCATCCGATGCTTTGTGCTGTGATATGTTGTGAGTAGTTTGGCTCGGGGCATTTCAGGATTGAAATTGGACAATATTGGACAGGTTTTCTGTGATGGCGATCTTGAGTTGGACTACGACCACCTGCTGGTGGCTGCCGGGCCCTTGTTTTTCGGAAGTGGAGTGACGGTCTCGTGACAGTCTCGTGACAGTTTCGTGAGAGTTTCAGCGTGTGTCAACGCGGAGCACTGACAGCAATGAAGTCGAAGGCCAGTCGAAGGCCAGTCGAAAACTATGAATTTTGAGTTTTTGTTGTTCTATATGTTCCATTGTTCTTAGATGTTCCTATACTAGTATCATTTAGTTTAAAAATTGAGAGAAACATGGAAAAAATTATTCAAAACTATTCAAGGTCGGTGCGCAGCCGAACACTTTCGGAATCCCTGGAGTTGATAAGTATGGCAGGCTGGGATAGTTCCGATGTGTTTCAGACGAGACAGCTTTGGAACTTCAATTTCAATCAATTTTCCAGAAATTCCCCCTTTTTGACTTCGAAATTTGACCTTTCCTGTGATGTTTGGAGTGCAAAAAATTGGTCCGAGACTGGAAGCATTTGACTCTGCGAAGCTCAAAATGCAAAACTCAAAGTGCACGCGGTGCACGTGGCCGCATGGCTAGCGCAGCATAGCGCAGCGCAGATGCACCGCAGATGCACCGCAGGTTCCTCAAGGAGATTGAGCATGGACGACAGCTGCGCAAGGACGGCCAGCTTCAATCAGGTTCAATTTTTTTCGTTCGAAAGTGTCGAAAGGTGAAAAATACTTAAGATACTGAAAGATACTGAAAGCACTTCAGGTGTTGAAAATTGTTAGCACCACAAAGCACCTTCTAACAATGTCACATTATGATACATTATGTCACATTATGCTGAAGTGCTTCCATATTCCGCTCATGCGGGTGGATCTTTCAGCAGCGGTGGGAAGATGTTCCTTTTTGCTTGCTTGACGTTACAGACTCTTTGGAGTTCCTAGTCTGTAGGTCTTGTTGGCCGAAGCATGCTGAGGCTGAAAATGATGACAATTTGAGTCTTGAGCATCCCAGCATCACTGTCCAAAGTGAGCATACAGATGGCTCAAATGGGTCAGGTGAATTCCTCTCCAAGGTTCTGACCAGTTAGGTATGTTTCATCCAAGACATCAAAAGCCGAAAGAATCGAACAACTCACTGATTGAATTGGGTGCATCTACAAATTGCTGTCTGGTTCACCATGCACCCTGCATCACCATGCTATCCATGCTGGTTAGGAGATGTTGGACATCATCGAACGTGCCGAAGTGGCCAATGCCAACGGAGAAATCAACAAGGCCATCCACAGGGGGCTCACATTTCGGGTGGCCACTGCCACCATGGACGAAATGCGGAGACGAAAGAAGAAACCATAAGAAACCAAAACATCCAAAACTAACTAAGAAGATGATGAGAAAAGTATGCAATGTAAAGATATGTAAAGGGAGTAACAGGTTTCAGGATGTTTTCAGGTGGTCTCATCAGTTCAGAGACAGAGACATTTCCGTCAAAGAAGGTCCGAGAATCTGGTGGTATGTGTTGAATAGAAAGCCACAGTGGCTGTCATGGAGCGAGGGACGTGATCAGTCTGCAGTCCTCCAAAGTTTTCGAATACCATCAAATAACTCCATGGAAAGAGATGCAAAGCAACTTTGGTTGGTTTTGGAAGGCTTTTGCATATCAAAGTCAAATCATGTTGGTGTCAGTTATCAGTGAGTTATCAGATTCGTAGCAGGTGAAGCAGCTGTTGAACTTTGTGGTGGTGGGCGGAGGACCCACAGGAGTAGAATTTTGCGGTGAGCTTTCCGACTTCATCAGACAGGATTTGAAGCGTTCCTCGGAGGTAGATTATTTCGCTATATTTCGCTTGTTGCATTCAAACAAAATTGCATTCAAAATTGTGTTGCTCAAAATTGGCTATGGATTGACCCAGCCTTGGCAGCGAAATGACAAAAACCATGCAAAAAGTATCATGAAGCAGTTGCAAAGCCACTTTGTGTTCCTTCAGATGTTTCCTTCAGATGCCTGTTTCTTTGAGATGGTTTCTTCAGATGTCTTTGGAGCATTCAATGAAGCAGTCCTTTGACATGGTCTCGTTTACAGCAAGCCCTTTAGATTTCTTTGGATTTCTTTAGATTTTTGAGTACAGGTCGGAATGATTTCTGGCAAACTGATGCATATTTCATCATGTTTCTCATTTTTACTTTGTCGTTTCCATGTCATTTCGCTGAGATCATGGAAGCCGTTGCAGCACTTTGTAGCACACTGAAGATATTAAAGTGGCAGGATGTGGCAGGATGTGGCAGGCATGGTGAAGCTGAGGTCGCTATCCAAAGATCGCAGAATATTTTCAAGTGACTCTGGTGGAAGCACTTCCTGGTCTACTGACCATGTTTCTTATCTCCAAAGACTTAGTGATCTATAGACCGTATGGACTTAGTGAGTGCAAACAATCGAACAATAATTTTCGTGTAAGAACACTGGCAACATGGGGGGGCCAATGACTGCGATCGTGAATAGGAATGACACATGCTGTTGCTGGAATCCAACATGTTGGGCAACATGTTGTGACTGTGATGCTTGGATAGTCGCATGAGATGGTATGTTTTTACGTTCATTGTGATGTTGAGCATTAGCATGTCCACAATGTGGTGCTTTGTCCGAGGTTCAACAAATCTGTTGGCAGCTTGGCGTGCACAGACTTTTCACATCTTTCGCCAAACTTGAGGATCACCCTTCAATACTCAGAAAAATGCTTTTGAATGCGCTTCGTTGTGATTTCGACCAAGGACTGTATGTTCAAGATCACCTGAAGAATCAAGGTGTCGAAATCAAGTTGCCACTCGGCTTCTCAATTCATTTGATTTCGACTTGTAAAAGAGATGAATTGAGAAAATTTGAGAGATAGCTATGGCAGCTATGGGACCGGTATGGGATGGTAGTCCAAATTGGCGGCCCCAATAGATCTACACGGAATTTTCACATATGTTTATATATTTTGACATGAAACACTACCATGAAACCAATGAAGCCATCCATTCTGGTGGTTCATAATTTTGACATATTTTGATTCATGACCCATCTTTCAAAATTATTCAAAATAACTGAAACAGCCTGAAACAATTTTGAACAAGTCGTGTTGAAGTGGGGGAAAGCGTGGTGGGCTGCCCGAATTGCCAGTGCTGTTCTCCAGGAACGCCATGGTGAAGGAAGTGGAGCCAGAGAAGGTCCATTTGAAGACACAGGAGATACATGGAGATACCACACCACATCCATCCACATCCATCCACATCCAGATCATCCTGACCACCGGACATGATGTCACATGATAGAACATGGTGGTAAACATGGTGGTGGATATAATATGATATATATATATATTATATATATATGATATAATGATACAACGACTTGGTTTTGACCTGATACGTTGATGTGATGACTCTGGTGGTTCCTGAAATTTGGCGAAACCTCGGCATGAACAATGATGAAATGTATACGGCATCATAGAGTCATAGAAACATACAGTACTTGAACTTGCATGCTGCATGAATTGTCATGAGTTCATGATATTTTAATTTTATGATATCTCTTTGTGAACACTCTCATAGCTTATGTCTATGACTCTGCACATAGATAGCAGATAGCCATTTCATACATGTCGGCAGAATATGTCGAAGAGTCAGCTGCCGTGTCGCTGTGCCAGGAAGGACTGGTGGACATGGACTTTGGCGTTTTGGTTTGGGTGGCTGGTGTTGGCATGAGGCCCTTCACTCGTGCCCTCTGCGAGAAGATTGGCAAGGCGTGGGTGCACCTTGTCCAAAGAACAGTTCCAGATCCGAAATCATAGAATCACAGACTCACAAAATCTCACAAACAAACAAAAACAATCAGCCATAATCAGCCATAATCTGACTCCTTCTGACTCCACACATCTCATCGCATCTCCTCCAAATGCCAGGAGAACGGGCAGACCGATCGACGCGGGTACTTCCGGCTTGCTTTCAGAGGAACAGTCACGTAGCACTCACGTACCGTGGCGAGTTTGTTCAATGCTCCTGACTCCTGTTGAAATTGAAACCATCTACCTTTCTGTTGTGGCAAACATTGACATCACACATGGGCACAACGGGTACAACGGGATACACTGAGTACCAGGTTGGTGGTGGATGAGTGTCTTCGGGTCAAGGGTACACGACCCGGTGAGGTGTTTAACTCAGAAACAGAAAGCAGCTGGTTTTCTGCTCCCTGCAACAAAAAAGGACGTGAAATGGAATTGAAATGATCCGGAATTTTCAGAAGATGTAAGGGTTGGCCAAAAAGAATCATGGATGCAAAATCGAACCCCAGGAGGCAGCAGAGCTGATTGAAGATGGAAGATGATGGAAGTAATCTGACATTAAAAGACTGCTTTCTTGAGATAAGCCAAATAGCTGTTGCACCTTATTAGCTAGTATCGAATTGTCCAAAACCTTAAGCTGAAAATAAATCAGAACAAAAAGTTAAAATGAATTAAGACATATGAAGACTTATATAATCTTATATATATACTGTATATGACTTATATTAATTTACCATAATTTCCCTTATCGTAAAATGTCAAATTTGTCACGCCTGGCCTGGTGCTCGCAGAAACCGCAGTGGAAACCTGCTGAGGTCTTTGCCATTGGCGACTGTGCTGTGAGTGGTAAGCCTCCAACGGCCCAGGTGGCGTACCAACAAGGCCCAGCTTCGCTTAGGGCTTCGCTTGTATTTACCATCCTATTACTACTACCTACACATACCTACACTATCTATATTACCATATATTACCTATACTATCCATTCCAGTAGGTTCCACAATGCTTCACTCCACCTTCATCCTACATGATTTCAGCAATTTCTATTGGTTTTGCACGGTTTTGCTACGTTCTTGTTTTCCATTTCTCGCCGTTTCTTCAGCTTTGCTTGTTGTAAAGCCATTTTTCAGCGAGCGCATCGCTGGAGGCAAGTATTTGGGGCGAATGTTCCGCCTCGGAAGGGAGTATCAGATCTCAGATCCCCAAGCTGCGCCCTTCAAATATTGCGGGGAGCCCAGACATTGTCGCTGGAACCGTTGTTGGACTCAGGACAGCCGGAAGAAATTACTAGAAGAATCTAGGAAATTCTAGGAATCTAGGACAATGCAGACAGACTGATCCAAAATCACATAATACATAAATATACATAGACAACGTGGACGCGGCACGTGTTTTGTTTGACAAGTCCAATGGGTCCAATCACTGTTAGACAACGGGACTTTCCGCCTCCAAAGTCACGGCTACGACATTCGCCTGAAATTAAAGGGCGCTGGCCCTCCCCTGTGCTCCAGCTCCCAACTATTCGACTGTAGGGGTCGGAATCTGTGGAACTATCTTAATTATCATCTTATCATATCTTAAACAATTTATCAATCTTATCTTACTCTGCATTTTTTAATACATTGATACACATTGAAACACATTGATACACATGTTTTTGACATTATCTATCATAGTGTATCAATGTGTATCATATTGTTACGTGACATGACATGAAATGACTATCTTGAATGAGAAGATATGAGAAGATATGAGAAGTAAAGTTCAATGCTGTTCAGGTCACCAGGGCACCATGGCCTACATCGGTGACTCAGCGGGTGCTGCAGAGATAGATCCCAACGCGTTCATCAAGTCATGAGCTGAGCTGAGCCATGCTGAGCCAAAGTCTTGCGATGTCCCCCCACCATAACAGCCATAACTGTCAAACAAGTATTTCGCACTGTGATACAGTGATACATTATTACATGATATCGCATAGTGGTATATACACGACATAGGGATGTTTGAAACTGTGTCCAGCTTACTTCGCAAAGTGCGTGTCGAAAGTCCTTTCAAGCGAAAAAGGCTTTGAAATGAGAAGTCATGACTTGGTGAAACTTGCTTCAAAGTGCGTATAATGCGTATAATATTATATATATATAAGTATATAATTATATATATATACATAGAATCAAGATTAATTAATCAAGCAGGTTAACAAACATTTTCAAATGGCAAAGCACAGGCTCTGGAAACACAGGGGACATCAGACATCTACTGTAAGAGAACTTATGTAGAAAAGTAGCAGTACCATTGACAAGAATTTCCGTAGGACAATTTGACACAAACTTCTTGCAATTTTGTCGATCCAATTCAAGCTCTCTTCTATCGAATTGCAATGGAACTTACGCCACCAAGGTTAGGCCGATCCTCAGTCACGGATCACTTCTGGTGGCGTTCCCTCTATGGCGACACGGAACCACGGCTTCCTGCACATGTGTGGTGTGAGAAGATGAGAGAATTCATGTCTCAACTGGCACTACGTTAATTCATGAGAGAATAAATGTCTCAACTGGCACATTCAGACTGAGCCTCTCAAATAAAGAGAAATATCAAATTTGGATGGATAAAACAGCCACAGGAATCCGTAATGAGACTAGAAAGTTGCAGTCTAAATCAGGAACAAGGGGCAGTGGTTCAGCTCTGTTCATATCCTGACATGTCATCATTTTTTGTATTTTTTGTCACAGTGATTGTCACAGGACAGTTTCTTGATGTTTCTTGATGTTTCTTTCAGATTTCCGCAGGATCAACTTCGGGTCATGGGACCTGCGGGCTTCGTGGTGTGGCGTTCCACTTATTTTAGCTCCTTGCAGTTGGATTCGGCGTGGCACACGTGGCACGTGGCACATGTGGACAATGCGTTCGTCCCAACATGTCCTAACTCTTTATGTCCTGAAATGTCATCAACGGTCAAAGTGTGTTTATTGATGTTTATTGGTTTTTGATGGTGTTTTGATGGTGTTTTGTTTTTGGACATCATGGATGTCTTGGATAGAGTGGATAGTCATAGTTACGGCCTCAAAAAACGATGCGTGGCATGCCTTGACCCCTGACCATTTTTATTGCACAACAAACGCAAAATAGAGCAGGTGCGAGTCTGGTGCTATCTATGATTTTTGACCCCACAAAGATTTGGAACACAAAATTGCATTGTGTGTGTGAGATAGAGTTTATCATAGTTTATCCACTCCCTCTTTTTTGGGTTGTGTGAACATCAATGCAATCTCAATCAAGACGCCCCAGGCAAACTCTTCTCGAGCCGAAATCGTTGGTCCGTGGCAAGCGATTGGTTACGGACTGGTGACTTGGACAACTTGGACAACTTGGACTTCGCTTGGACTTCGTTTTTGGAGTCACGCCTTGCGACTTCTTTCGAATTCATGCGACTTAAGAATTGCTTCCCATACTCTCAAAACAACATGAAATAATCATGTTTCATTTCTTACTAGGTTGCAACTGCTCCTTAAACCATGATACCTTTGGATTTGTTTCTAAAGACCACAGAGTGTCAATGACAGGTGTGGTGCGCTGCAAAAAGCATTGAGAAAAGTTTCACCTCTCAAAGCTCTGAGCATCTCTGATAATCTCTGATAATCTCTGATCCATTTGTTCCGTGTGTTCCGTTTGTTCCAAGATGGAGATCCGTGGAGATCCGTGGAGATCTGTGGGGATATGATCGATATGACCTGAGGCATGTTTGGACGTCCAGCCTCATCATCAGCACAGGGTACGATCGAAATCTGACGCTCTGACGCTCCCTGGGGATGGAAACAACTGGTTCTCCTGCACGGAAACCATTGGCCAGATGATGGTAAAGGATGTTGTACGTGAATTGACAGACGATTGAATATGAATCGAAGATAAATGCAAATGAATGTAAATCAGCAAAACATGATCAAATCTATGATGTGATCCAAGCGTATTCCAAATGTTGCATGCAATTGAACAAGAATGCAACTGAAAGGCAGAGTCAACAGTGCAAAGACTGTAGCCGGACGTCATGAACATCTACAAATTGTGTATCTAGATGGTGGGTTGGCAGGTGCCCTAGAAGTTTCCAGAATGCCAGCGGTTGCCCGTTTCACCTCTTTATCACCGGGGTCAAAGACAACCCAGGCCTAACCAGATGATGCATTGCATCAATGCCCGTTCTAAGTTGACCAGGATGACATAGTTTGATGCCAAAGAACGAGCACAAAAATGTTAAGAGATCCGTTCAAAGGTATTGGCGTTTGGACTGGATTTTTGTTGCCAAAAGGTGCGCGAGCTATGCGCAGAATCGATCAGAATCGATCTAAGTCAATGTCGAACCAAGCCACTTCAGTAGTCTTCCACGTTTTTCCTTTCCAAAGTCGGCCAGGCCAGAAACCACACAGATGCACTTCTCATGGAAGGATGAACAAAGTGATGCAAAATGAAAAAGATAAAATATGATGAAACAAGAACAGAACGTATAGAATTATTTGCAGAACATATATGATAAAATATGTGAGATATCTACTCAGAAGATGTCAGTCTGGCCAGACTTTGCCCAGTTCTTGGCCTGGTGCTGAGCTGGCGGGGCCCAGCACCGGGATGGCATCCAGGCTGCGGACAGCAGCGAGGGAGCCAGTTTTTCCACTCGCTAAGGCGAAGGCAAAAAATAAACTTAAGCATAAAAAGCCAAAATTTGAGGAGTCGGTTCGAATCGATTAGAATCGATTAGATTGACTGTTGGACATTATTAGACTGGTGTGACATGGTGTGACTAATCAAACATAGTTAATTAACTCATATATTGATATATTGGATATTTTGGAGGATGAGTCACAGATGAGTCAACAATCTCAAAGGTTCCATGAACTCTATCATCTCTATCCATACAACGAATCTCCTCACGTGGCTTAAATTTCAACACAGATTTTGCCGGTGTCTCATGGTGTCTCATTTGTAATCTGCGGCAGTTCTCGCTTGCCCTTGCTATGGAGGCTGCAAGAACGAATCACAGAAAAAGATCTTGCACCTGGGGAGGTGTGAGCAGGAGAGTGGTATTGCAGTCTGGTGCGTCACTGATTCAAAAGGAGAAAACTACGAGAAATGGGAAATGAAAGGAAATTGTAGAAATAGAAAATGACATCATCCACAATCCAATCCAATTTGTTGGCAGTTTCACAAAAATTCCAGCAACGGCCCAGGTGACATCACCATATGGCCGCTACAATCAAGGCACTTTGGCAATTCCTCCGATCATCTCCCAGTAGGATCACTGCTGGTCGATGAAACATGCATTGGACAAAATATTAATATGATGAACATGCACATTGCACTGCACATGCCCGTATAATCCTGTATACAAATATACGATAATATACGATAATATACGAACATATACAAAATATAATATTATGATATAATATCGCACTATACATATTGACCATATTGACATCAACACGGTGTTAATTAGTTTCCTGGCATAACCTGGCAAAATGCCGTCCCGGCAGCGGCTACAGTAGACGGTAATTAGTTATTAGTTTCAAAGCAACTTGGAGACTTGGACTCTCACCTTCTCCCAATGCAGCGCATGTTTCGCCTCATTTAGATATCAATGCACTTGGGGGTACTTCGGACTTTTTGAATCTTTTTGATGGCTCCACGGAAGACCCGATCCTTGGATAATTTGGATATCCCTGTGCTGTTTCGGAATCTTATGTTCTGTCTGTTCATTCTGTTCTTTCTTGGTGTCACAGTTTCCACTTCGAGGCTCCGAAATCCGTAGCCCGGAAACTCGGAAACTCATCAATGGCTTTCAGGAACCTAAACCGGAGGTAGCTACCATATATAATGCCAGTATGAGGCCTATGTAAGGGCATATCCCCACAAAATATTGCCTTATATATCTTATCTATCTTATATGGTACAGTACCTCCATTCTAGGATCCTGAAATTCCCATTGAACTCATGATTTGAGGTGCTTACGAGAGCAGTTTACACGGCTGAGGTCCCTTGATGCAACTCCTGGCATCCTGCAACGTCAACGCCAAATTGGTCCGGAGATCTCAGATCGCGTTGGGATGGGTCGATTTGGAGCCGTCAGCGATGGCGACGACAGTGACTGTAGTGTAGCACAAGCGTAGTCCCGAGCAAACAAGCCGGCTCCTGATGACTTATCTGATGACTTATCTGATGACTTATCTATACTTATCTATACTTATCTTACCTTACGTAGCCTGACATTGTTTGATTATGTTTGATTATCTGAATTATCTGATTGCAGCTGCTATTCCTTGTGGATCAAACATTGCCCTTATGAGATAAGTACCAGTGGCTAACAGCTAACAGGTAGCAGAGCCAGTGGTCGACTCATCATCTTCTTTTCTTAGCAGACGGGTTGTATCAGTCTTTGGCCTGTTGTTATTTGTTATCCGAGAATATTAAGGGACTGGCTGCGAGAGCAGTGTTGAAGTAGGTTTGAGTAGGCGATGGCCCGATAGCTGCCGATAGCTGCCGGTTTCGTAAGCCAACTGTCGCGAGATTCATCATCCGCACTGCTCCGACAGGCCTGGGTGCTTCAAGAAAGTCGGAGCCCTGGAGCATGTTCGAATGTTTGGACATCCAATTGAATCCAACGTGTACCATGTCCACAACGTCCCGCGTGAAAGCAAATCCTATAATCAGAATTGATAGAGTATATCTAATTGATTCATATTGATTCTAATTGATCAATATCAGTATTGACGAGTTTATACGAGTTGCACATTGTGAAGCCAACACATAGATTTGCAACATTTTGCAATAGATGTGCAACAGATTTGCAACACTTGTCGCCAACACTTGTCATACTGGCAGTCTATGGCAGTTGCCCATGGCACGATGAACGATGCGGCACAAATCGGCACAAATCGGGACGATGCACATCGATGCACAGAGGTCCAACACTTGTCGCTGCTGGACTCTCTTGGTACTTTGGCAGCGAGGCCGGCATTGTGGTTCCAGTTACCTGAAATTTAAGGATCTAAATTGATCTAACATGCTGATCTAGTAGTCATCTACTACTGATCTAATGGGATTTCCCACTCCCACAAACTGAAAAATTTTAGGAACTCGTTTTTTCATTGCAACTGTTTGTTGCTTAAGCAGGTTCCACTTCCTTTGAATCACTCAGCTCATGTCGTGTTAGGCCTGTACACGAAGTTGGCATCTCAGGTTGCCCATAGATTCGACTAAAGTATTTGCCATGTGTGATATGTACCGTTGGGGTTGTTTGTGCGCACGACTTGCTGATCTGTCAGCATTGTTGATGTTTTTTTGTTATGTGTTGTCGTCTTATCTCATCTTTCTTCTTCTGTTTCAGTTTTATCAACTTCTTACTGTGTTTTATTGATCTGACCTTCAGACCACACGACGTGAAAGAAAACCCTTTTGTCATCCTCTTGTCCATGTCGCAGTTTCAGAGCGCGTTGGGCTGCTCTGGTTGCTTTGCTTTGATGAAACTTGCACTTCTAAGTGATTTCTGAAGGTCCTGGTAACTGCGCTGTGCTCCTTTGCTTCGTGGTGCACTATGTTGGTGGTCCTGGAGACTTTGCTGCTGAATTCACTGAAAATTGTCAAGAGTGAGACATAGGGCAAGTCGAGGAACTTCATGTGTGGCAGTATTTCGCTGCAGGCGAAGATCCTCAAAGATCAGTGTTGTTCTCCGACTGGGTTGAATTTCAACTCAGAACCGCTCAGGTCAATCGATCGTTCATTTATCCTTTGCGAATGTGGCTTGGCGAAGATCATTTTGCGTTGTTGCAAAGTATGACTGAGCCCACAGTAACCAATTTGAATCGCGAAACCAGGTTGTTTTGTGGAACACCTATGTCCACAGCTGTGAGGAATACAAGGATTTTTGTGATCGCACATCCTCAGTTTTGAAGCATGCTAAGCATGCCTTATTCTCCTCGCAATTGCAGGATGCAAGTGATGCCATGTTCGAAGCATTTTCAATGACCGAGGAAAGGCTCCAAGCCGTTTCCCTTGCCTGTGATGATGATGGCCATGATGCACCTCAGCCTAACAAATCAGTCAAGCCGCATCCGTGATATTGCAACATACGGCCGATTCAGAGTTTGGACATGAAATCGAGCCTGACGTGCCTTGTGAGAATTTGTTGCAAGAAACATTGAGAATTCGTAGGAAACCGTCCACAGGTTTTGTGCCCTCAATGGCTACATCCAATGCCGCAGCTTAACGAGGCGGAGAACATCGTAGGACATCCGGTGGGACATCCGGTGAGACATCCGGTGGGACATCTTCTGGACATCTGAACTGCCACGGAATCACAAGCTGCTCGAGCTGAGCTGCGCATAGCTGCGCATAGCTGCGGGCCTCCAGGTACTTATTGGTTCCCATGAATTGGATGTGCTGAGCCCAGCCTTGAGACGAAGGACAGGCTCTGGGGACGGCTGTTGCTGAGGACGTGCCTGGGCATTGCTACGTGGCTGCTGGGTTTGTGGACCTGGCAAGGTTCAACGAACGGCCGAGATCAGGACATTTCGCAGTTCTTGGAACAAAAAGAACAATCCCTTATATTACATTTATATACAATTTATATACAATTTATATACAATTTACAACTCCCTACAGTCTTGGATTGCCATGGATTAAAACACATGTTTCTTATTTGATCTTATTTGCTATGCTGATGCGACGATGACAGGTACATCAATGTGGATGCAGACCATCGATTGAGAACCTTGAGGCAAGACATTTAATGCGAGAAGATGTGACACAATTCATGAATTAGTGAACCCATATGAACATCATATGAACATCAATATGAACCCTTGAGAACGTCACAGCTGAAGCTGCACAGCACCGCCGGACTCAGCCATTCATTTTGCATTTTTTGTATTTGTTTGTCATATTTTGATATGTTTTGTCCATCCCAGATGTGTCCAGCTGGGTGCAGGAAGCCTGGTGAGTCAGGGTGCGCACCATTTGCTGCAGCACTGACAGTTGAACATTGTTGGACGACAGCGTCGAAGGGCAGGCAACTTCATTTGGTCATTCTTAAGTTTGACCAGCTGTTTCATTGTGTTTCACCGAAATTCATCATACTTGTATGATCTCGGATGTGTTGATGATTTCCTATTTGTCTTGTCTTGTGACTCGACAGGTACAAGATCCCTCATGGGGGCATGTTTGACTACATCTCAGGCCTGTGGTGTAAGAAATGCAAGATCCGACAGCTGGAATCCCTGGAATAGAAACAGTTTCACAGCGATTTCTAGGTTTCAGATGTCAGATTGATTGTTTGATCACTCACAGATTATGACCATCACTCGAAGGTGCAACATGATATGCCTTGAATGTACGGGATTTAAGGATCTCGGATCTGTGATACTGTAATATACTGTATGTATGATATTGTATGATTAATATTAATTATGTATGTATTCTTTATGTTTGTGTTTGAAAGAAGGAAATCATGGTATCCATCTCCCAGATACAACTTGGAAGATCTGAGAAGAAGAAGAAGAAGAAGTGCTAATCGCAAGTAGATATGTGTGTGATCCACTTTCAGTATGTCAACTTCAATTCTGTGCCGTCGTTTCGTCAACCGCAGGTGCCAATTTCTTTGGTGAGATCTTGGAGTGGACAGGTTTTGCGATTGACCCTTGGTTTGAATCGGGTTGAATCGGGTTGAATGACCAGATATGACTCATGACCAATGAATACCAGTGACAGTCTGACTGGTGACGAAGTGGAAAACCCGGGAATTCTCGCATCAGATCACGGGTCCCTGCTAGCCTGGTGATCGGGCCTCTCACCGAGCAGGGATTAACGTTGAAGGAAAACACAAACAACAAGATATAACAAGATGCAAGAATGCACATGATTCACTTGAGAGTCATTTGAGTCCTTTTAGGGTTCACTTCAATTTCATTCCGACAGACTGACTTTGCTAGTGTGGAAGAGCTTTGTATGAATTGAAGCTTTTGCGTTGCTGCTTGCAAGCGACGTGACATGTGACTGGTTCTTCAAAGATCACAAGATAGAGTCTGAGAAACTGAAGCCACTGAAGCCACTGAAGTCACTGAAGTCTGAAAAGATTTGAACATCTGAGATTGACAGAACTGACAACAGACGGTAGTCTGATTTTCTCGATGCCAAGGCCATGGGAGGTGCCTTACCAGGCATCACCTTCGCCTTTTGCACTGCGTCTCGACTTCGATTTGTCTCGAATAGTCTCGATGAATTATCAAATCGAAGTTGAAGCTATCTCAGTTTCGGGGCTCGCTGAGAATGTCACAGTATTTACACCATTTCAGTCGATTTCACTGCAGCATCTTGCATTCCAACCAGAATTGTTTTATCATGTTTTATCATTTTGTTTTAAATGTATCAAGATCGATTAGCTGGGCTTCTTTCGCGAAGAGAGGTGCATAACTTCCTTTACTCGTCCTTATTACTCGTTTGATCTCATGAGGGTCCTATGTTCGAAGTACACGACGGGATCACTGTGGGACATGGATGGACTGGAGATCACACCTTCATTCTACTTGGACAATCTTGGACGATCTTGGACGACTTGGAAATTAGCTGAGGCCTGCAACATTGGACCTCGAGTGGGCGACTCACACCTCAAAGCATCGGCATCGGTGTGAACTTGGTATACAGTCGTATACAGTGTGAACTTCACTGTGAATGCAATTATAATCCGATTGAATGAATTGGTATGCAAACCAATTCAAGAATAGTCTGAAAAGTCTGAATAGAAAAATAATCAAAAAGTCAAAGCATGAACCTTCCAAGCACGGAATGTGTTTGCATTAAAATCACCTGGTAGTGACATTGCTGAGACAGTGTTCATGTCGAGCTTGTTTGCAGTCGACATTTGGCAATGCTTTCATTTCATGAATTCCATCTCTCAGGCTATCAGCCATCATCAATGGCGCGCCCGTCATTCCGTCATTGTTCAATTTGTTCAATACATTTCAATACTTTGTTCTTCCTTGTACCCGGCAGCTGGGAACTTAGCTCCGCTGAAGCTTGCGGACCACCAGGTACCTGGACAAATTCAAAGATGAATATCCCAAGGCCGGTTGTCAACAGAGACGACTGCTGTTGGTGAAGTTCAAAATCCCGCTGTCAAAACCAGATTGCAGTGCTGTTGCTTCACTTAGCTTTGTCTTAGCTTTGTGCAATTTTTTATTTGACTTTTCTTTGACTCAATATGACTCATGGTTCAACTCCTGCGATTCCGTCCGATCAAGATGATCCATGATCCATGGTGAGCGACAGGAACGAAGAGCACTGGTGCCTTTCCTCTTGTAGGACATTAGGAAGGAAACTGTGAAAAATTGTGAATAGAATGTGAATAGATTCATGGGGATCCCTGATGTGGTTGTTTAAGGCAGTTTTATTGCTTGTGATGGTTCGGCAAGCTACGTGTCACTTCTTGCCAGTGCCGAGATTTTGTGATACCCTCGTTGAATTCGCAGTATTTCGCAGGACATAAGATTGTACATAGAGTTGTGTGAGTTGGAGGTTTTGCCCGGCAGCAACTTCTTTTGCGCTCCATCCTTGTGGTGCTATGTGGCGCTTGGCTGCTGTGACAAAAGTGCGACATATCCAGAGGATGTCTTCGGAACATCAGAGAAGAAGTCAGCGAGCCTTCGGTTCTTGTTTGTTTCATCTTGTTTCATCTTGTTTCTGTATGTTTTTGGGCCTTGTTTACTCAAAAGCTCCAACTCCCAAAACATGAGAGTTGCTGTACTTGTGCCATCTTGTGCCCCTGCTTCGAAATCGATGAGAACCATGTTTTTCTTGCCACCTGGTTCTGTTGGTTTCCTTCGGCTCCAGCCGTGGCCAAAGTGGGAACTGTTGAAACATGTGGAAACCATCAATCTCTCGGAAGCCACCAGATTTGATATTTTAATGATACTATATGATACTTTAATAGGCAACATTGTAACAAGAGGCATGATCCACCGTCGGCAGTCCACGGGAAAGAGCATTCAAGAGTCACTCGGTGTTCAATGACATTGTCACTTTTTGACCAGCCATGTTCTCAAAATGAAGTCTGAAAGAGGGTCACTGCACATTCTCATAAAGCAATTCTTTTGAAAGTAATATCTCAAAGCACAATTCTGCACAGCTTTGCACAACGTCCCATTTCTGTCCTCTGGTAATTGTTTTTCCAATCGCTGCCGGTACAATATTGTTGCGATGATATCTCAGTCAGAAGCTCAAAGAGGGGAGATGAGGGAGACTGAGGTCGTGATGTCTACTTTTCTTAAACACAGTTATCTTGTGCGGTAATTCTTGGCGGTATTTGTATACAACGACACTGCACAATTGCACAACATTATATTGCGAAGTTTACAACATCCTATGTTGTACAAATATGCCTTGCATACCATTCTATGAAGCTCTTTGATAATGTTCACAATTCTTCGCTATTGTGCCTCCGTGCATTACATGCGTGTAAGGTTCTACATTCTATCGTTGCGTGGTGACACGATCATCACACGTGACTTTCGCGGAGATGTCGTGAAAGGCACTGCGGAGATCTTCTTCCGAAAGGCCACAGCGGAGATCACAAAATCAAAGCATTGACAGCGAGTTGGCAAAGCTTTGGGTCCAATTTGTCCAATTTGTCCGATGTTTTTGTGGTGAGGTAATGAGAGTGGCAGATCCAGACATCAAAGTGGATCTCAAAATCCCAAACTCTCGGAAGTCCCCAGGCTTTGTCAAACCCACTGGCAGCCAGGTGAAGTTTTGGCATGGTGACGCACCACCAATCTTCAACCTGGACGGAGTAACATGGCAAATGCTGAGTTTCAGTACAAAAGAGAGATTTCTCCTGTAATGATTTTACCTGAACAAGTTTGTGTAGCTTATGAGTCTTCAAATTTACGAGGCCCACAAAGCAAATCCAATCTTATTTCATCCCCCTTCGAATAACCCCTATAGAATCAGGGTACCTGGGTGCTGTAATAAAGTTTTTTTTTTTTAATATTGCCTAAATTGGGAACCTGAAACAGTGTGGGCTGTGATTCTATAGAGGTTATTGGTGTTCTATGGTGTCCTGATTTTATAGGGAACACAGGTGTGTTAAGACATACCCTATGCACCCTCGGGGTCGTGATTCTACAGGGGTCACAGGTAATTTTTAAAATAACTTAAGTAACCTAGGGGCCCTGATTCTACAGGGGACACAGGTAATTTTTAAGATAGCCTATGTAACACAAATGGGGTGGTTTCATGAAACTTACCCCAATTCTTTGCTCCATAAAATGGGAGGTTTCATGAAACTTGCCCCAAATTTTACCTCCATAAAATGGGGTGGTTTCATGAAACTTACTCCAAGTCTTAGCTCCATAAAATGGGGTGGTTTCATGGCCATATCCCCCTTGTACTTGGGTCTATCAGAAACGCTGGGAGTTGGCAATGTTGGGCTGTGATTTTGTAGAGGTCAATTTGTGAAAAAATGACTGCCCGAGAGTATCTTGGGTGCTTTGATTTTACAAGATTTCATATTTTTGGTGTGGGTTGGTGTCCTGATTTTGTAGTGATGAAATGGGTAGGTGTTGTGATTTTGTAGGTGCCCCATTTTCCTCAACTTGTGTTCCCCCCCTTTAAGACAATAAAATCCTAGCACCCAAGTTGCACCCCCAATTCACAGGGTGATCTTATTTCCCCATTAGCGTGAACGCTGTTTGCTCATTTTGGGATAGTTTGAAGGGGTCCACAAAGGTTGAGATCTGGCCATTGCTCAGAGTTGCAAGATGCACGGGCAATGTCTAAGTTGGAGTATGGACAAGTGCTGCTAGACTGCTAAACTTGAGATCTGAGGTGACCTATGTGTTCATCAAAAAGAATGGATTGTGCGCCGACGTTCAGCTGGCGTAGCAGATGGAAATGTAAGGCTTCAGCATTTCAGCAATTCTTAGTGGTGGCAAGATATGCCAGAACATATGCAGCTCGAATCCTCCTAATTTTTCCTTTACAAAGTCTGGGCAATTGTTTGCCCGATAAAGAAGGATATTGTAGAGACTAGAATTTTGAAGGGGTCAGGGCCCTGGTGTTACAGAGCATTTAGTGGCTCAAAATGTGTTTATTGTTGAAGCATGTTGAAGCATATTTGAGGCAAGATTTGTGAATGGCTCCTGATTTGATAGGTTTTTTTATGTTTTTTTTTGTTTTGCATTGTGACATTTTATGAATTTCAATAACATATATATTCATGTTGTGTTCTGCACACATTCTGGAAATGCAATGAAATACATCAATGTTTACAGCTAATTTGACAATATCACACAGGGTCTCCCTGTCCGGAGGGCCAGCTGCAGCGCATAACCACATGTCCTTGCTGAGCTTGGGCGGCTGCGCCCAAATCGCAACTGCATCAAATGCATGAAGAAATATGAAGAAATTGTAAACTTATTTATCTTCTTTCTGGCAAAAACATAAGCATAGCCCGCGTGGCAATGAAGTTTACAAGCGCGTCTAGAATAAGCCAGGGAGATTATTTTTCGTAGCATTGGTGCCAAGTAGCTTGAAGCGTTTGACCTTAGTCTGAAGTTCAATGATATAAGCTTGGATGGTGCAAACTTCCACTTCGGGGGCTGACTGCGACCAGAGCTTGGGCGTGCTCTGCATACAAGCTTCTTTGTGTAAAGGCGTCTGTGTGTATAAAAGTCGTTTGTCTGTGTGACAGCTGCTCTGCGTAAAGCTTCTCTGTGTTAAATGTGTGTGTGTAGAGCCCCTCCCTGGCAGGCAGCATCTGCACGTATCAGAAGCAGTTGCTATGAGCCCCAAATTAGATTTCAAATCCCAGGCTCATAGATTCCACTTCGCAAAGGTGCTCTTCATTTTGGAGATGTCACCGTTCCTGATTGGCAATGTCTTTCTGGCAAGGATGCCAAAAAAAAAGAACGCATCTTGAAATTTGCCGTTCAAGAATCGGCAACGTGGTTTCCGTGGTTTCCCAACAGCTCTGACCAGCTAGATTTCATTGACATTGTTTTCCTGATTGTCACTCAGGTGCCAGCACTGAGGCAAATCTCCTGCTACGGTAAAAAATGCACCAAAACGTGGACACATGATATTTCATCTGCATCAGTCATCATACATCACCATCTTCATGATCATTTTTGTCGTCATTCATCGTTCATTTTGATCGCCATCACCATCACCACTGCGGTCATCGTCATCGTCATCATCATCACCACCATCACCACCATCATCACCATCATCACCATCATCACCATCACCATCATCATCATCATCATCATCACCATCATTATCACCATCATCATCACCATCACCACCATCATCACCATTATCATCATCATCGTCGTCATCATCATCATCATGATCATCATCATCATCATCATCATCATCATCTCATCATTCATCATATCTCCTTTTTCTGTATGTTCTCGTCTCCTCCCTCCTGCTTCCTTTCGGGCCATACTGCCCTCATGAATTTAAACAGGGTTTCATTATATGGTTGCTATTCTGAGTCCATGGGGTCAGGGCCCACATGTTGTAGAGGTTTTCGCAAACGCTCACCTCACCCAAGAGTAGAATATGTTTATGAAATGGTGCGATTCACGCCATCTAGTGAACAAATAAAGTTTTAAAGGGTCAGCAAAAGAGGCAACACGATCTGGCAGGCCCCCGAATCTGAAACTGCAGCGGTTCGAATCGGTCTGACGTGAGCCGCTGCAGAGGTACTTCGTGGCCACCACGTGTCACAATATCCCTCCCGCTGCAGTGGTGGAGTTGCTCACCAAAATGGCTAAGGTGCACTGCCAAACATGCCAAACCAACACTTTGAAACATGTTTTTCGAATTCAACCATACATGTTGAAAAATCGAGCGGTGTAATCTTGGCGCACGGATTACCCAATGTCACGGAAGGTGTAAAACTCGATGGCTTTGCTTTCAGCAGGTTCCGATGTGATATCTATATCTATATCTATACAATTCTAGATATATGATATATGTCAAAGGGAACTAAACGCTAGGACGCTTATCATGTACATACATGATTGTACATTTGGAACGCCGTACTGGCTCAAGTCCCTGCGTGAGGAAAAAGTCCGAGCTCTGCTTGCAATGCCGTAA
>Ga0126342_10006078_pt1:0-10000 | contig 21312 bp, 19 predicted proteins | sample Cyp1metagenome_FD_92528 | JGI IMG/M metagenome (GOLD analysis project Ga0126342, IMG submission 92528) | Coral microbial communities from Lord Howe Island, Old Settlement Bay, Australia - Cyphastrea 1 metagenome | ecosystem: Host-associated > Invertebrates > Cnidaria > Coral ...
GATAGATAGATACATAGAAAATAGATAGGTAGGTAGGTAGATAGTCAGAGAAAGAGAGAGAAAGAGTGAGAGAGATCAAGCACCTTTCAATCCATCAGTGGCTTCGCTCTGCCATCCCTGATTGACAACAACCAACCTCTCCTATAGGTTTCCTATTTTTGAAACTTCCGCCACCGCCTTGTGCGGTACTAGTGGTATTATCAAAATCAACTATAAATGGCAATTTTGAATAGCAACATGTTAGTTTAGCAGAGGGTGTCCCTATTTGTGGCTAGGGTTTTACCCCACCATTGCGCTGTCCTGCTGCGCTTTTTGCCGGCTCTCCTCCATGGCTTGCTGTTGCTTCGCCAGCTTCTCCTGTCGCCATGGTGATATTGGAAGCCGAAGCCGTAGGGATGGGATATAGATATACAACTATACAAGGTGGTACCCCCCAGTTATAAGTTGGTTTATAATCCTCATTAAAACCCTAGTTAAAGAACTTAAAAACCAACTTAGCTAACTATGGGGAACCACCTTGTAGGGATTGCCTGTCCTATCCACACTGTCTATTTATTGGTTTAGGCTAAAATATTTGTGGAAGTATCCAGCAAGAAAAAGAATCTATAGCAGATCCTTTTGATTACTCTGCTTGATTGAATATTTTGCCGGGGAAGGCTTTGCACATATGTATAAACAACAAACATGAATATCATGAATTAAAAACATCAGCAAACATGGGCATATATCTTGAGTCGCACATAAACAAACATGAAGAATTTAAAAGATTTTATGGGGAGGCCCCAGGATATGATCAAGGATTACATTTGGCAGAATCTCAATATCTATCTTAGGTTACTGGGCATCCAGCATCTGACTGGCAGTTTTAGGGAAGCCTAAGCACTACAGTATTCCGCATTTCTGGGAGTTTAAGTCATGTTGATGGGCAGTTCTAAGGGGTATTCCACCAACATCCAACTATGAAAATTGGAACGTGTTCGGTCATCAACCTCCATTACCCCTTAGGAGCTAACGAAATCTGATTTTGTTGGGGGTATCCATTTTCGGGGTTGCCCTCTCCATGATCAAGCAGCCTGAAATCCATAGTCAAACTGAAGAAACACCTGGTGGCTGCAAACACCAAGTGCAAATGCATTGCTCTAAGGGTACCTACCCAACAAGCAGGGCCTTATCTTTCAGGGTTGTTTATCCGTAGAAACCCTGGCTTTAGGGGTTGATGACATTCTCATTCCTAGATTTCCCTTGTTAACCAACCATTGGGGGCTTATTAAACCGCTATAGGTCTCCCCGTCTCCTTCTTGTTGTTCATCATCTCATCCTGGCGGCTGCGGACAAGGTGAACATGTACCCGCGCGATGATAGCCCACCTTCCAGTTGTAATATGCAAATAGCATCAAATGGAGGTTTCCCGAAATAGGGGCAACCCCATTTATAGAAACCCCCAAGTAAGCCCCAGTCCACCAGTCGCCTTCCATGCTCCAACCACCTCCTCGAACAGACCATTGCAGTACCTGGCGAGCTGTCGAGGAAATGTTGGAAAGCCAAGTGGTCACCAACCGAAAAAGAACATAATAAACAAGTGATCAAACTGATCAAAGACTTTGGCAAAGATCTCAAAATCATGAGCAAACTGAAAATTGTCAAGCTAAACAAACATGGTGCTGCTCGGTATATCATGGTATATCCAATGCAAGCGGTGTGAAATATCACCCCAGGTCATTCATGATATACCATCTGGTTATTTAACATAGCTATGGAAAATCACCATTTTAAATAGGTAAACCATCTATAGATGGGCCATTTTCCATGGCTATGTTAAATAACCATAGGGTATTTCCCTTTTAGTTTTTTCCCCCTGCGGGTCAGTACTTCGGGTCGCCATACCCATCTTTTTTGGCCGGGGCACTTGACCCACATTTGCTCAGCGATCCTCAGGCGCAGCATATGCCACGGGCAGTTCATCCAATGTTGCGCCCAATACCATCTGGTTATTTGACATAGCCATGGAAACTCCCTTATAAATGGAGGTTTTAATGGGAAAATCATCTATAAATGGGCCATTTTCCATGGCAATGTTAAATAACCAGATGGTATCTTAAAACGTCATGTCTAACAACCAACACCCAACTGAACATTTCAGATATAGCAACCTTCAAACAGTTTAGAAAGGTAGTCTAGCAATATTTCAGTAGCACGTTTCATCCACGTCCTTTGTGGGGTTGCTTTATAACATCCGATTTCTTTCATTAAATCACCATGTTTGATACTGTTGCTTGTAAAAAACCACCATATCGCATGAAATATCAACCTGAAATATCCTAAGTATAACATCCACATTTTCAATGGGGTAGCTTTAACCCACATAGTCTATCATCATTTTCTGTTCATTGTCACTATTGAAACGGCAAGTTTTGCTGGTTAACATCTGCAATTTTTGGTTGCCTAAATCCCAATCCTTGTGCCATCCCAAGTTTCGGGATGGTTGAATCCACCATAGTCATCAGCTTCCCGTGCTTCAAATGGCATTTTTTGTCGGATTAACACTCTCATTTTGTGTTAATCAATTTTTCTTGGTCAAAATCCCAATGATGATAGATCCCAATTAATCATCGCTGTTGGTTAAATCCCAATTTGGCAACTTATCTCCCACTCCATCCATGTCTTGGCTCTGCTTAGCGGTGTTGAAGGCCCGGTCGTGTTCCGCCTGCTTGAAGCGATGCATTTCCTGGCGCGGCGTTTGGCGGCGCGGACACGGGTGATTTCATTGGGGGTATGATGTGGATATAGCGAGGAGATAGTGAGGAGATTATGGGATACATGACTGGTTGGTGGTTTTTCGCCACCCCTCTGAAAAATCATGGAGTTCGTCAGTTGGGATGATTAAATTCCCAAGATATGGAAAAATAACAAATGTTCCAAGCCACCAACCAGATGAGAGAGAGAGAGATATATATACATCATGACCATTGGGTTTTGAGGATTGAAAAAGGGATTCAACCAATGAACCATGGCCATCTAATGGATGTTAATCGCTTTTTAGATGGTTTTGACCAACGACGCTAAAGGATTCAAAACTAACCATGATACTGAGATTTCCTGGGGAATGGGATAGATTTAGCCAACATGATATGGCGGTTTCTTGAGTGGCGGACCCCAAAATGTGACATGCACCATGAGATTTCTGATGCATAGAGGTGTCTTGGCGGATCTTGAAATCTTCCTGTGATGAATCGGATTTGTGCTTTCCTGCAGTGCGGGGGGAGATGTGATCTGCCCAGGTTTCAACTGCAATCAAGCTAAGCAACCAGCATGGCCTTCATGGACCCCCCAGGATGGGATTTAACCAGCATGTAAAACCCCGAAAAAATCGCATTCTTATCATCATTGATGACGAGAATCTGAAGAAACAACCGAACATCTCCTGATTTTTTGTTGGAAAATGATAGTGGCCCTGAACTTAAACATTCCAGGTACGTGCCAAGAAATTGTTGGGTGATCGCCTTCCCAACCAGAGTTACCCACAGAGGAAACGCGCTATGAAACGACAAGAAACAATCATAACTCACAGCTATCTACATCGTTTCATGGAATTTCAGTCTGAATTTTCCAAGTGTTCAATGACTTATCCATATTTCCAGTGGTGAACCGTTGAGCTCCAACTTTTGATGAGCCACGGCCGAATGTGACCTGTTCCATCTTGAGTTTGGCAGCCTCTTGTGCCTTCTGCGCTCTTTCCTCCTGGAGAAGGTCACTCTAAACCACCTTTCTGATGGTAAACGACCCTTTTAATTCGTGCTAAACACCATTAAGCTAATAACCAACGAACAAAACGAGAACATCTTAGTAGGATCGTATCCTTATAAGTCTCTATTCCCCACCTGGAGTTGTTTTCCCCTGAAAACTCATCAGCCGCTTGATCTTTTTTTAAAGCTGTGCTCAGGGTCTCGTGCCTTGAAGATGTCGCGCCAAAGCTCCCAAACTCCATCCAAAAGTTCTTGACAGTACTGTTTGTACATCCTGCCACCGCTTTGTCAAAGTAGGGCCATAGGGGTACCAAGGGTCCCCCGTCACATTGGTCATGAAAAAGCTTAAGCAATCCAATCAGTTTGATACAGGCCCATTTAACCCCCTAAAAACTGAGGGGATAACAAGCCTCAAAGTTGAACATCTGTGGCATGGTTGGGGGAAGGGAACTCCAAATTCGGGAATGGCCTAAACATTGCCAATCTTAGATACCCTGCAAAAAATGTCAATTTCTTTGCTGGTTAGTGGATATTCCCATTGATGCCACAAGACTAAAGGATTAAAGTGCCCATCTAGGATTGACCTAGTAAATGGCAAATGCTTCAATCCAAGTGCCCTAAGATATATCCCAGCACTCGGGGCCCCGGTTGTCGCGTTGGGGGCGGGCAAGCACTCTGGGAGGGCGGCGGTCAGGTAAACCACCTTGGAACCTCCCAAACTCTATGTATATATATAGTTATATATATATATATGGTTTTGTGTATATATATATATGGTTATATATATATATGTAAATTTGCATAACTCTATTTATATCTTTGCCGGGTTTTACACCCTAATCTCGCAAAGCTCGAAATTCGACTCCCAAAGTTTTTGCAACTAAAGATCCCAACCCATCCCACCGGCCTTCCATCGTTTTTTGCCGATTACACCACCATTCAACTCCTAACTCTTGTTGGTTAAGCCATGTTGAGCCGCAGTTTTTGCTGGACGCTCTATCATTTGGCGATAGAATGCCCATTTCCCAACAATCTTACTTTAAAATACTTTAAATATCTTAAACCCTTTCGTTTTCTTTTTGCAGCCCCAAGATTGCAGAAATGTTGATCTGTATTTCCATTCCATTGTGGGCTAACCAACTCTTGCTGCCAACATCACCCTTACGCTTGGCCTAAGCAAAATCCAGGATACAACAGCACATTTCAACTTCTAACAGTTATAAGTTGTAACATCGAAACAGCATCTTTTTTCACCTGAAATTGTTTGGGGGAATTCAATCGTGCGCATGTGGTAAGACTCGTGGGAAAAACGCATGTCATCAGCCGAGGCGCTGATCAGCGATTTGTGCCTTAGAGGCTTCGCCCTTGAGGAGCCTTGGGCGATGGCCCAGGCCGGGTCAGAATTGATCAGTAGCCACGGAAAGCCATGGCCCATAGAAATAGATGGAAAACCTATTAAAAATGGGAAAATGGTGGATCTTTCCATGGCGAACTGTTAAATAACCAGATGGTAGTAGGCTTGGAATAGTTGGACTCAATTGCTTGTGGCATTGGATGAGTGACTCATTAGTATTCCTGTGAAACTGTGTGGTGTGGCGTTCCTGATCCCAGCGAAATGGACGATAAAGGCCACTTCTCCCAATCCCCCAGGGGAGACATCAGGTATTCTCACACTACGGCCCAACAATTTACCATCATAGAAACTACATCTTCATGAACTTCCCTTATTGACTACCTGTCAGCTTCATCAATTTAGAGATGTCATTCCAGCACTATGAAATATCACCGCCATTTCCCATATTATCAGAATTCCTCAGCTCACTGATCATGTCATCTGCGACGCTGTTGGGCCGTTCGGCCTGAAATGACCATGGTTTGTTGAGTGTAGGTAGCGCCCCAACCCCGCGTGGGTGGAACTGGCATGAATTTCCTGACCAACAAACCGACATCACATTGCAACCAAGATATTTCCATTTTACCTGACCCTCTAAAATCATCATGAAATAATTTCATCAACAAACAGATGCCATGTTGTTAGATGTTGTTCGTCCTGGATCCCATTCTATTCCCATTTTAGCCATGAACATATCACCGCCCATCATCCAGGTTTGAGTCGTTGCGACGAGAGGCTCCTCCTTCCGCATCCGTTCGATCTCCGCCTTAGCCTCCGCCTTCTTCCGCTCAGCGGAGGATTGGCGGTAGGCATGTTCCCAGGCCTAGTTGGTGCCGAGAGGGGTACCAGTCATTTGGGCCACTGGCTTAAGAAAATAAACCACCATCATTCTGATTCCCCTTGTTGAGATGGCGGATACATGGTTTTATCGACTTTGAGGATTCTTCTTGCTTAATTCAGGTATCTTTTCGGGTTGATCAATGTGAGACAGAACTCATGAAAAACATGGGGGTGGCGAGTTTTGGATGCAAGATCTGGGGCATGTAGGGGGTAGGATGGATCTGTTTGGGACGGTAAAACCTTCATCTTTTCACCCCATTCAACTGGTAGATAAACCCAACAAAATTCCCTGCAACAGACAGAGACATCGGACATCTGAAACTGTGACCTCAACAAAACAAACGGAACATTGGAGGAGCAAACAACACGTTCCCTGAAAGTAGATGAAATCCATTCCCACGTGGCTGAGCCCATCTCTCCCTGGTAATTTTGATACGAGCCACCAAAAAAAAGGGGGAGAGTGTATATCCCCACCGAATGGGTAAAACACACGCCATACATATAAATGAAATCAACAAAAATGCCATATCCAGATCCGGACCGTCATGTTCCAAGCCCCAACTTGTTGGACATTTAGTTGTAGGGGTGTATCAGGACATATTCCATTGACTACCTAGTGCATCATCATGATTTATCATCCATCATTGACCATCATTAATCTACCATTCCGCATACAGTTAAAACCTGGTATGACCCATCACCAATGAACATTAACCTATTATCCATATATGATCCTAATATTATCCATATATCAACCTATTATCACCTACGAAATATTAATTGATCATTAATTGCACATCCCCACCACGAAACTTCGTTCTTGGACTCGATCTTCACGCGCCTCCCAAACGCCTCCAAGGAGGTTCTCCAGGTATTCGCGCTCCATCCTCAGATGGTTCAGAGGATGGTTCAGGCGGGAAGAAAGTGTTTGCCACGCGAGTCACTGGGGATTGCAACTCAAAACACAGCGGGGGAATTCGGAATTTGGGAATGGATCACAACACATGAAATATCACGTATTTTTCTTGGAGGGGAGCGGGGGTGAACATCCATCAATCCCAACGATTGGGGTATGAAACCAGGCTACGCAAGATATAGCTCCGGGTTCCAACGAAAATCAGATACGGTTACAAGCACAATGTGGTAAACCCAATAGTAAACCATCCCTAAAATCACCATGCTTATGTGTGGCATAAACCGTCCCCAGTCATGGTAGCTTTATGCCAGCCAGGGTTTCCCACATGCAACTGGTTTGGTGAACCATCCCAGCATCAGAGCATGTCTGCGATCGACCTTCCAATGGTTGAGCCTGGGCCTCCTACCCCAAGAAAATCGCTTGTGAGTGTCTTCCAGGTGTCACTGAAACCATAATGTTTAGTGGGTTTAAATTGGCATAAGTCAAAATGGGGCTCAAAACATGGATGGTTGAAACTCAAAACATGACCAAATAAAACATGACCAAACATCTTTTGACCAGCCAGCCAATAGCCAAACATATTCCCAAACGCCAAAACAACACTTGAACAACGATCACGGAAAAATGTTGATGAACTTTGATGAAGTTAATATCCCATCCGAAAAATCTAAAAAACACACCGAAAAACCAGCCCTTTTCAAACAGTATAAACAGTCAACCCCATCAGTCGACGACTTCAGGAGCTGTCGGCGCCATGTTCCCCGGGTTCCCCGGCTGTTCAGCGATGTCACGGGCTTTCTTCTGATTCTTTTCGGTTTCCGCCTCTTTGATCTTGGCCTTTTCGGCCTGAGATGGGTGCTGGGTGCTGGTTGGCTTGTGGCCCTTGTGGCCTCAATTTCTTCAAAGGACATGCGTTAGAGTCACAAACACAGCTTGCCCAAGAAATGGATCAAAATACTTTGATGGGTTTTGAGGGACACCATGAATCAAGTTACGCAACATGCTTCTGGAAAACATTGCCGTGCATTGTGCTGGACATTTTCCCTCATTTCCTATTGCCACGGATCGGTTATTCCCAGGTGGGAGATTGCTGGGCATTAGGGGAAGCAAAGCCATGATCCTCAACATGTCATCGGCGAAAGTCATGTGGGGGTTTTCGGGTTTCCATAAATGGGGATAACCCAAAATGGATGATTTATAACGGAAAATCCCAATCTAAAATGGATGATTTAGGGGTACCCCTACTTATGGAAACCCCCATGATATATCCCAAGTCATTGTGGTGAAAGCTTTATCTTTGCCGCTACGCCCGACCGTTTGAGTCCCAAGACTTGCTGCTTCATTTCCTACAGTAGTTTCTCTGATATTCTCATTGGATCTCCATTAAATACCATGAAAAGCCCATGAAATCCAATTGAATCCCCATGAAATAACAATGAACACCCCTGCTTTCAATGCTTAACGCTCACCATTATTTTTAGCGTTGCAGCGGTCGGTTCACCTCGAACTTTTCCTTCTGCTCCGCTTTGCGCTTTTGCTCCTCTTGGGCCATCTTCTTCTTCCTTGGCGTTCCGGCAATATGTCCGGGTTGTCACGGCAGTTTCTTCGTACCATACTAGCTGCTACTCCCATTGCTGATTCGCATCAAACTTGTCATCCCTACGGTTTTGTTCACACTGTTTTAAGCCACTGGGTCATCCTGTTGGTACCCTTTAAACTTACCTAGTCTTACCTGCATTGTCAGCGCCAAAGAAATCCTCAAGCATTGCCCTTATGAAACCAGGTGATCTCGGTGTTCTCATTTGTGCAGCTACACGATACGCCCCCATGTTGCGTCAAATCACCGGCCTTTCAGCACACCCTCAGAAACACTTGTCGTCTTGGATCATGATCCCAAACCATGGTTGAAAATACACACTGTTTGAACCCACCAGCCGGTTTGCTTTGGGCCATGTTCAGCTACCTTGCACCAAGACTTTACCAACCTGCGGCCGTTGTTGAACATCTTGAGCTTGAAATTATTCATTGGATGGTGCAATGCCAAAAAATTCTGTGCCCAAAAACCAAATCGGTGAGCTATATCCCATGAGTGCACCCCATGGTCCCAATAAATTCCCATCACATCCCCATTAAACCGCTAAATGTATTCCCATATCCCCATAGAACCCTTGGTCTCCTAGTAACCCTTATCCATTTTGCCAATTCATATTCCGTGAGCATTCCGTTCATAGTCCATAATATCGAAAATGGGATAAGCCATAATGCAGTAAATCCAACAATGAACCGTTCCCCAATCACCAAAAAGAGTTGTATCAAGTATCCCCAAATTTTAAGTTTATTGTTGCAGGGTTGCTCCCAACACCCCAGATACAAACGGGGAAAACTGGGTAGATAAAGCGGTAAAATGCCTAGTTTTCCCCCTTCTGGCCATCATTTACCTATGATGGATGGGAGCAATTTAAATCATTTACCTTATTACTTATTACAACTTACCTATTTATTGTTGTTGGTTTAATAGGTATTCCCGTTATATTCCTTATCAACCCGCCACTTTCTCAACGTGAAACCCACTTCTCCACGTCTCACGCGGCCCTGGCACTCCAGCTCATGTTCTTCAGCTTGGCGTTTCGCCGCCGCCTCCTGGTCTTTCTTGGCCTCGCGGTGGTGTGTTGATCCCCGGCTAATTTGGCTCAACTTTTAATGGGTAAATCAGGGTAAATCTCTATAAAACCTATCAAACAGGATGGCAACAGAAGGGCATACCGGCATTTTTCAAGATGGGCAGATAGCTCAACAACATGGGAATATAAGCAATGTAATCCATGAGCCTCAAGAGGTGAATGATTGAGGACCAAGAAATCACATTGATGAGATGTTCATCTCAGTTACCAGCTGGCTGAGTCCCAACTTCTATGGGATAACCCAAGCTGAAGGACTGAAAAGAATTGCCTGATTCTGGGAAGAATTTGTGGGAAACTGCGGCTTGGTCTTGTGACCTTTAGCTGTTTTAGTGGGTAAATCACGGAAGTAATTTGCCGCCAGCTGCCCGCAACTTGAGATGCACCAACTTCGGAGTTCGGCGGGACTGGGATGCTATTCTCCTGTAGA
>Ga0126342_10006078_pt1:12500-21312 | contig 21312 bp, 19 predicted proteins | sample Cyp1metagenome_FD_92528 | JGI IMG/M metagenome (GOLD analysis project Ga0126342, IMG submission 92528) | Coral microbial communities from Lord Howe Island, Old Settlement Bay, Australia - Cyphastrea 1 metagenome | ecosystem: Host-associated > Invertebrates > Cnidaria > Coral ...
TTTATGTATGTATGTATGTATATATATATAAAGCAACATCCATACAGATGTGCTTCTTATAAATCTACACATGGATATGTGGCCAAATAATGTTTATAAGTTGGGATATGAACCCTGTAACGATGGCCTGTAAAACTGCTTGCCATGTAAGTTGATCTGCACGGATCTCTTTACTGCAGGTGACTGCTGGCAGAATAAGGTTTCGGATCATTGCGCCCCATGGATTTCACATGCAATGGGTGGGTAGCCGATGCTCCTCCTGCCAGATTTCAAAGACTTCGTCCACTAGCTCCTTACATTTCTCCTGAGGCAGTGACTGCAACCCAAATGTTCTTGCGAGTGAACAACGGGAAACAAACTGCCACCTATACAGATGAAATCACCGTTCCGGGTAAAAATCCACGAAGAAGATTGCAGTTGTTGTAGCTTTCAACTGTGCAATTGGGCACTGGTAGGCTTTGGCTATCTCCCAAGTAGACATGGACAAGTTCTAGCCATCCCATTGCCATTCCGCGTGAGGTTCCCTTTTGATTGGCGCGCCACGCCCGTCCCCACTCCTTTTTGCAGTTAAAACCCCTGCATATATCTGCACTCTTGTTCCTTATCGTGATGCTTTCCGTGGTTAAACCAGCAACCATCATCATGCACTGTAAAGGTTGCCATTTTCAAGCGTAATGACCTACATAGGGGATGGGCATGGGCCCACGAAAAAACAAACATCTGTGGTCCCGAATAGGCATTCAATTTTGATCTGCACCCCCGCTAGAATCATTCTCATCCTATCAGGGAAATCCAAGGTGCCCAACCCAGAAGAGTGTTTGTTTTTTGTTCCCTGTTGGGGGGCCGAAGCATGTTCGCCCATGATCCACATAGCATCATTCGCATCGTTCGCATGTACCAATAAAATCATACAGAATAATACTATAGAGACATCTCACAGAATATAGGTCATATAGTACATATCGGTATTCTATTATACTATATCTGTATCATTTACCCGTGAAATCCCACAGAATATAGACATCTCAAGGGGTTTTCATGATACAATCTGTAAAAAATCATATATCCCACGCTTTTTTTTTCCAAGGCTTCGATCCCCAATCAATGGGTAACATATTGCCATTCCCAAGATTTGAACCCCGTGTCGTAGCCATTCCACGCATTTTATCGTCTCCATATTTTTCATCTAGGCCATGAGAAATACCCTTAGCCGCCCTTAGCCCATGTCATCTTACCATGGTAGATAGCCACCCTCATTCTGGGTTAGCATAAGCCCCAATAAACCAGGTCGTACAATCTCCAAGAAATTCACCAATCGACCATCATTTATCAACTACATCCAGTCTTTTTTTATGATACCTTGATATAACCCCTTTATGAACTTTATGTCAACTCCAAAGGTCAACAGGTTGATGGTTGATGAGTAGCCTATGGCATGTTTACCCAAGAAAATCCCAGTGGTATCTTCCTGGTACATCTTCTCAGCCACTTGTTCACTGGCACGTTCGCCCCGTTCGGCGGCTTCCTGTGCCGTTGCACATCCAGTGGGATGAACTGTAGCTGCTGATGTTTGCCAACGGTGGGCCACTTTTTTTTGAACCAGAACAGATGGCACAGGGTGCCAAGTGGGATTGCTTGTTTGAACGGTGGGTTTCTTCTGGTCCGTTAGATGTAGCAATGTAGTAACAACTCTCAACTTGGACAACCCAGTCCCAACCTGTAAGCCGATTACCATTACCAATGGTCATCATTTCTCATCATGTTCATGAAGGCTCGGGATCCTGCTAAGACTAATTTTGCGGCTGTGTACATCCGCCACATCACCTGGCATGACCCAACATGTTACCACCAACAACAACCTGCAACCGCCGCTAGATCTCTGAACAAAAATGCGGGCTATACCGCCAGTAAGAAGTATATGGGTAGAAACATGTCCATCCACCATCCGTCATCGATTGCCATGTTACCCAGTTCATACTACTTGGCGGCTCATCCCAGTACGTGCTGAAGAAGCCAGTCCGCCCAATCCTCTAAATTACCCCATCCAATACAGTTCAAGATGGCTCCTCTTTCTTCCTTGCCATTTGCGCTTCGTGGCATGATACTCTAAGCAACCAGCACAGTGATAGACCCGGTTTTCGAGCAAGTAGCATTTAACATCTTCAACCCATGAAATTAATGATGCTCTAAGAGCCTGCCACCATCCAGGCATACTGTTGGTTACACCACAGCCCCGTCATATCCCATTAAGTCCCATCATATCCCATACTTTATTGTCATATCACGTCCAATATCTTTTTGCGCCCCGCCATCCTTCTTCATGCGCTGCACTTCTTCTTCGTGTTTCTTCTTGGCATCCGCATGCCGCTTCTCTCCTTGGCTGGCAATGGCAACGGGGGATGGCTTAAGATCGGACCATAGTGTTGATCTCATGGGTGTTGAGCCCCGGCTTCTGGCTCAGCTGAGCCTTCGTTTTTGGATTGGTCATCTCATGAGCTATCATTTTGGTACGCAGATTGTTTGATATGCCCACGCATGCTGGCTACAACTTGTCAATCTGGTAGCTTCCGAATCCACTAAAACTTGCGGCGTGCCTTCCATGTTCTCGAATTAGTTCCCCATATTTCCCGGTCATCCCCATATATGATTTAGGGATGCAGTTGAAGATAACGGGTGAAACCAGGGTAAAACCAGGGTTTTTAAGCACGAAAAAATAGGGATAAAACGCCTATAGACATGGTGCGTTCCATCCAAGTAGTTCACCCCGCACTGTGACATTTGGCGAGTCGCTGTCCGCGATTCTCTCGGCCTCGGGCGTCGACGAAGCGGTCGCTTTCACCTCTTCGTCGATGCGAGCGCTGGCCTTGACATTTGGATGGGGGGCAGCATCTGAAGGCGTGCACTCCGGCATTTAGATGTTCAAGATTGAACCCAAACATCGTGATGCATCGAGGAGTACACACATCTTGTCACAGCTGCAGCCTTCAGCCTTCAGACGGAGGTCTGTTGGTCCTTTTCTGGGTGCTAGCCCTGGGGCCAATGGAAAATCATGTTATTTGTAACCAACAGAGACACTAACTTTTGTTATATATGGCTGTTACGACAATAATGGTACCATCTTTCTCAGCCAAATAAAGAGAAACATCACCATCTGATAACCCTCCAGCCATTCCCTTCGCCAAGATTCCGTGGTTGCTTCCTGGCTGCCATTGGAAGATGGGTATTTCAAGCGCTGCCCTGAACCGATTCTTTGTAGAAACATTAGACTATTTCCATTTTGCTTGGGAATACCTTTTTTGTGGCAAGTAGTTCTTTTACTTTCCGAAGGGGTGCAAAACGTATTGGTGCAACTTATTCTAACCGGTTTCTGAAAGGGTGGGGTATGGAAAAAATTGCCATGTCCAATTTCTAAAGGAGGGATATTTCAACTATTTGGGCGTGGGTAAAAAATCATTCCCATGATGTGGATGCCTTAGGTATCACGATAGGGCGCGCTTCCCAAACAGGTATAACTTGAGGCGAGCTGCTTAACAAATTGAACGCAGAACACATTGAGTGGTGGTAATATCAAAGCATAGTGCCACCATCAAAATACAAAATAACTTCGTGGGGTCCCCGCCGTGGCATTTATCTTGACATTCCATTCGACGTCGTATTTGACAAACGACCTGACATAATATCTGAGATTTCATCTGGCACGCTATCTGACATATATTTTGACATTCTATTTGACATTCTATCTAGCATTCTATCAGGCAGTCCGTCTGGCATCCTACCTAACATTTTGTCTGTCCTGCCATCTGGCATTCTGTTCGGCATTTTATCTGACATCCCAGTTCGATTTGACACTTTATCTGGCATGCTATCTGACATTCTAGTTCGGTTTGACATTTTATCTGACATTCAATCTGGCGTTCTGGCAATCTATCTGGGTTTTACCTTGCATTCTATCTGGCAAGTGCCTTAACATTTATGCTATGTTATCTGCCGTTCTGTCTGGCGTTTTAGCTGGCATAGTGTTCGTTTTTTTCCCAACATTTGCCAATTGCCATCGAGTAATCAAAGTTGGCAATGAGCATCCCCCATTTATAGATGCTTTATCCATTAACGCCTCCATTGAGTTCAGTAGATTTTCCAACCAGCCACTTTTGATGAGGCCGTCATTGACTCCAAGCCTCGGGTCTTGAGGAGGACACTGCCTGCAAGATTGAAAGCTGGCGAGTTCGGTGTGGGCACACACATTCCGAAGCCCAACTGATTGGTGGTTGAGCCACCCCTCTGAAAAATATGAAAGTCAAATGGGATAAACTTGTTCCCAATATATGGAAAGTTATAATCCATTCATGTTCCAAACCACCAACCAGTTATTGAATACCCTACTTTTCCAGTGCCGTGATAGCTCCCATATCATCCATCGTGGTCTGTTTTCAGGCAGCTTCCACCCCATGTTCCTTCTGGTGAAACCATCCAAAAGATCGTCCCCATGGCCAAAACCCTTGGTTTTTGTTCGTCCCCTAAGAGGACTAGCCCATTTACTTACTGGTGCGTTTTACGCAGGGTTGCTGGATGGGTTGCTGGGGGTTGCTGGGATGATGACATTAATAGTTATTGTGGATCATTCCCGAAAATTCCCTACGTTTAGCACAAGTATGTTTAAAAACTGGGAAAAACACGCACTTCCGAAACAACCACCAAATGAGGTTCTAAAAAGAAACCGATCCCTACCTGCAGGGGGCACCCCGTGATCTGCACGACTTGTTGGTCAGAATGATACCGACCAAAGATCCAAAAAGAAATGGCAGATTAAGCCCATATTTTTGGCCCATATCTATCCCATGGTCTGAAGTCTATTTTAGATCTGTATCTATCTGCAAGTCTATGGTCTTTCATGACCTGTTTCTTACCTATCACCATATCCGGGTACACTACACACCATCCTTTCGAGTGACGCCATGGTGGCTATGCAGAAGCCTGCTGCCTTGGTGAACATCACCATGGCTGGTAAATTGGAAGTATTTACAGGCCTATTCACATGTCTATGGTACTTGGGGCTGCATCCCAAGCAGTGGCTACTGGCCATCTCAACTTCCATGGCCCGATTGCACTTATACATATTTCTAAATGGAAGGTCCCCAATTCTATATCGGTTGTACCTGGATTAACTGCCACTACTTACGAACTGGGTGCACATCCAAATATCAGAAAATTGTTGAGCACAGTCAATAATGGTTACTTTACCCGCATATCCCATCAAATCCTCATTTGGTAATGTTTTGCACAGTTAAAAACTAACTTTCGATCATGGCACCCCGGTGCATTTCATGCATTTCATGCCTGGTCCGTGGCCCCCCCCCGTCCTCATCCATATCTTGGGAATCTTGGGGCGCAGCCTCATCGAAGGAGGTTGGATCCTACTAGAAGTGGCCAGTAAGCCCCATCCGAGCCGTCAGAGAAGAACATTTGAGTGGTATGGTTACAAAACTTTATTGAAAGTGTAAAATTCACCAGCCAAGTTATTTCATTCCTGTGGACTTGACGCGGGCTCTTTGGCAGCAACACCAGAAACACCAATGAGATGAGCGGACAATGCCCGGATGTCTAGCACAAGATAGTAAAGTAAATTTGTCTGCACCTATCCCTTGGTGAGTCCGCCCAGTTAGCCGTTGTACTCCAGTACCTGCTGTCCCGACCTCTGCCTGAATAATGACGCTTCCCTGGGATTTGAGTCGTTCAATCTCCTAGCGAGTCGGCAGGATATGTGTGAGCAACTAAATGTCGGTCAAATGGAGCCGCTTTTCTCGGAGGGATGTTGGCGGGGTTCACACAAACCAACATGCTAATATCATGGCAACCGATACTTCGGATATTTCACCAGGAAAACTAAACTATCAAACAACTGGAAGCTTCACAACTAAACATCGAGATGTACTGAGATGTATCCGTCTCAAGTGGCTAACCTCAAAGTTTCCAGGTCTTTGAGCACCTTGTCTACAGGAACACATGATATTTGATGATCTCCGGGTTTAAAGTAAGCCCAGTTTGGGTTGATTTCCCTTATCATCCATCATCTTTGACAAGGTCGCTATGGCAGTCGGTTTCTCAAATGACAGCTGCGGCAATATCACACCAATACAAGGGGTCATTGGGTAAGGAAAATGCTGAGAGTTTGTGGTTATTGCTACTATTGTTTTCACTATTACTACTATATATACATATATGAAAATTATACGTAAATAAATACACACACACACATATATATATGTATTTATGTACATAAATACACAAAGATACTGGCTGTGATCACCCGCAGCGGGGCCACTAGAGATACCCTGGGAGATACCGCTTGCGCTACCGAATTGCTGGTGGCATGGCACCATATGAAGAATGGCTAGGATAAGTCAAACTTCCATTTGTTCATCTTTTCTTCCTGATAAAACCCACAATTTTCTACCAACTCCAACTGTTGCGCCATGAGGGCCGTGGTCCTTGCGCAGCTTCTGGATTTCCTGCCACGTCTTCAACAGGATGGTTTGATGATCCCAAATTGGAGCTGTTTTTGGGGAAGAGCGAATTATGGAGGTGTAATTTCCGCAACTCTTTGAAAATTGCCGATTTTTTGGGTCTTTGATCTGACCTTTTGACCATTTCGATATAACATCTGAATAAACATCTAAGCAGCTGGCTAAGCATAACCGAGGGAAGGTCATGAAACTGATCTCCAGTCCCCTAGGTCCGAAATGTCCTATATAAGATTCCGAGATGAATCGTTTCCCGCATTTGATTAATCAGAATTCCATGTGATCAGTTTAAGTGCAACCGCAGGAACAAAAAACAATCATGCTTTATCTGTGTTCCCATTCCTGCAGCTTAAATTCTGGACAAACTATTTTTTTGATATTTTTTGATGGGTAGACCAGGTAGATCCTCTTGTTTCATGGCGGTAAAACCCATCCACAGCACCACCCAGCTGTCCAAACGTCCCGTGTGCCTCGTTCGCCGAGGGCACACCGCCGGAGCGTGCAGCATCGAGTTCCGCTTGAAGACGCTTGGTCTCTGAATGAGCTGCGTCAAGCTCCTGAAGTTTCGGGCCCAGCTCCAAACAAGTTTTTGTAAAAACATATTAAAACCATCCATCTTTATAGACATGGCCAGTATGAAACCTGGACCGAGTTCTCACCCAACTTTGGCCAACTATGGGGCACCAACAGAAAAAGGGTTTGAGCATAAGAACATGAGGCTTTAGCCAATCAACAGTTGGTGATTCATGGAGATCAGTTGGGTCATCAAACATAGGGATACGACCGTGATTTGACCAGAAACTATTGGTTGCCATTCTAAACCACTAGAAGGCAACCCGCGGCCACAAATGGGATGTAATGGGAATTTCATCAGCCGGATTCAACCACAAGGGAAACCATGGGTTTCGACCCGTCTAATTCTGGATTCCCTAAATGCAACGTAGGCAACGGAAGATCATCACCAATAAAGAGATATTAGCATTCGTTCATGGCGACGTTGGGAGCGTTAAACGCGGGACGAATCCATGAACATGGGGGTGCGAAAACGTAGAGACCTACCAGTTGAAGACATCAATGTGTGTCAGTACCTGCTGGAGACAGGGGCAATGTCACATGTCAAGCCGAAAAAAGCCTGCTCATCCATGTACCATTGCAATGGAACATCCACAAAATAATCCACCTCAGTTAACAGTTGTCTTATTATTTAAACCCAATAATCCACCTCAGTTAACAGTTGTCTTATTATTTAAACCCAACTGAAGATATATCCCCGGCCCTAGGCTGTCAACCCGTGGCCCTTCCATGGCCACCTCCAGCCCTGTCCTGCTGCAGTCTCCGACTTTCCTGACGTGTTCCGGGCATTGATTTTGAATAATTTTTGGCAGTCATCCAGTTGTTTGGGTCTGAAAAAATGCGGTGTGCTGGGAAACAATCCATAAGTACCATAGATTTGTCTTGAAAATCAGGCACCTCTAAATTCATTGGTTGATTATGTTTTTTCCGCTTCAAATAGCCATGTCGGGGAGTTCTTGGCATCACCCAAGCGCCCCTCTTCAGTCACCAGCTGTAAACCATCTGTCCTCGAGGAATTAGATGTTCACATCCCAGATGGAAAAGTTGTAGGTGACCCCGCGTCGAAATATATTTGCACTGCCTGAAATATCCTTCTGAAGTTACAAAGTTCTGCACGCCCAAAATAATCATGGGTCATAGTGCATCACGACTCCTGGATAGTATTGGGTATTCTGAAGATTTTACCGGCAAACAAGATCCAACTCTCATTGCAAACAAAGATTTACTGAGTAGATCTGAGTCGTACTCATGATCTTAGCAATCAAATGGAACCATAGTTTATTGAAATGCATCTAACCTATCTCCATCGCGTTGAATGAAGAGTCTGATTCAATATTTCATGAGCATCTTTGCTGTTGCACATTGCAAATCTTAGAGAGCCAGCAAAAACAGATTTTTCCAGCTGATGAGGCTCATGTATTCCCATCCAAAGCAACATTTAGACTATAAAACTATGGATCTTCCCATCGATATGATTTTCATGGATTTTTCCCCAACAGCGTAAGCTTGGGGTCTTCAGCCATAGTAAAGGTTCCGGAGCAGGTCGGAGCAGCCAAATCCGCTGGGAACCGGGTTCCGGGGAAGGTTCCGGGGAGGACTTTCCTTTTACGGGAGAATCCCTCGGGGCAGCCAGATCGGCACGGCGCAAGGTTGGGAACCGGGTTCCCAGCAAGAGGTTCCCAAGCAAGGTTCCCAGGAACAGGTTCCCAAGCAACGGTTCC
>Ga0126342_10006079_pt1:0-7500 | contig 21312 bp, 23 predicted proteins | sample Cyp1metagenome_FD_92528 | JGI IMG/M metagenome (GOLD analysis project Ga0126342, IMG submission 92528) | Coral microbial communities from Lord Howe Island, Old Settlement Bay, Australia - Cyphastrea 1 metagenome | ecosystem: Host-associated > Invertebrates > Cnidaria > Coral ...
ATAATACCCATATAATACCCATATAATACCCATATAATACCCATATAATACCCATATAATACCCATATAATACCCATATAATACCCATATAATACCCATATAATACCCATATAATACCCATATGATACCCATATGATACCCATATAATACCCATATAATACCCATATAATACCCATATAATACCCATATAATACCCATATAATACCCATAATACCCATATAATACCCATATAATACCCATATAATACCCATATAATACCCACATAATACCCATATAATACCCATATAATACCCATATAATACCCATATAATACCCATATAATACCCATATAATCCCACACACACATATATATATATAAATAATATGTACAATGTACATAAAAATAAATCCATGAGACATGAGGAGATTTTATGGCTTTCTGCCTGCCAGGGATTCCCCTGCTGCAGCAGTTCAGCAGCCCGAGTCTGAGGTTTCAAGGCTTGGTGCAGGAAGGTACCCGGTTAAAACCAGGGTGTCTGCCCAATGACAGTGGCCAGCAAACAGATAGAAATCATTGTCCCTATCATCTTAGGTTTCTTTACATCTTTTCGATCTATCTCTTGTATATGATTATATAATATTATATATGTATATGTACACATGTCTTTGGGACCACTATAACATCTGCAATGATCATCCAAATGATATCCAGTGCGCTCTTGCGCCTGCCGTTGCACTCAGGTGGGATGGTCTCATCGCCGTGAACTACGCAGCTCGAGCGCATGGAGTCAAGTGTGCCTGCCCAGTGAAACCCGCGCTACTTTAATTGAATTTGCTGTTCCCCAAACAGTGTGTCCACACTGAGGGATTCTTACGGTAGGAGTAAAGGCCGGTGCTTGATCAGGGTGCTCCAGCTGGGCGCCGGCATTTTTCCTGTAAATTTCCGTATGAAGTGCCTCTTCTTAATTGTTGACATGCAGCATTTTGACTGCGCAGGCTCGCACAAAGTATGGTCCTAGGTCTTGGGACCGATCCTCCTCCTCAACCTCATCATTCTCAACATCATCATCTTCCTCCCTCTTCACATCATCCTCCTCAACATCACCACCCTCAACATCATGATCTCCCCCCTTCTCCACATCATCATCCTCCACCTTGTCCTCCTCCACTTCATCTTCCGCATTATCATCCTCATCCTCACCATCCTCAACATTATCATCCTCATCCCCATCCTCCTCAGCATCATCATCCTCCACATCATCCTCCTGCACCTCATCATCCTGAACATCATTATCCTCTACATCAGCGTGCGCAGCAATTATCATCATCATCATCATCATCATCATCATCATCGTCATCGTCACCGTCATCGTCATCACCATCACCATCGTCATCGTCATCCTGTTTGTGGTCTCTTGCCGGGTATTTTTTTGAGGATCGAAACATATAGAGGCAGAGCTAATTTACTAATTGAGGCTATAGCAAGCACAAATGGGGATTCAGCCAACAGAACTGGGAGTGTTGGCAGCAAGAATGTCAAAATTTTAAAAACATCAATAGGGATTTTGTAGAGAATAAAGCGCAGATACGAATGTATGCAGCAGATACGGGCAACCTCCCAATATTTTGTTTTTTGTTTTCAAAACCGGGGAGACCCCAAAGTTCCCACTGCATATTTCAATCTGGTTGACATGGATGAGTATTTGTTTTCCGTCCCATTAAATTTTCATTAAACAAGCAGATTTGGACATGGGTCAAACATGGTCAAACAATACCAGCCACCTAAGAACTGGATCGTTCCAGATCCCAAAAACCATCAGCAAAAAAGGCCCTCAATGGCTTGACCCGACAGGGATTCGGAGGGATTCGGAGCAGTTGCTGGTCAGGCGAGGCATGCGTGCGGCAGATGCGCGAAAGGCATGTCCAGATATCACCCTTGTGCATGTGGAAACCATCAGTGAAGGAACTGAGGAGACAGGGACACGTGCAAAAAGGGAGTGTCTTTCAAGACATGGGCCATGGGCAATTCCGAAAGTGAAGTGGGCCCGATGTTTGCTTGCCAAGTTGGTCGATTCTGTTCTGGACACACGAATAATGTATGGTACTATGAATTAATGTCCACGCATGCGACTTTTGGCAAGGGAACCAAGTTTGAGGATGAGTATGTCAAGCCGGTCCCTGCTTTTAGATTCAAAGTACAGCCACAATGTGGACTGAGGTCACCCTAAATCAAGGCAATTCCGGCAATTTCGCAAGGTGTTGTTTGTTTGAGCAAAACCCTTGCTGATGATTTATGATCGGGTCCAGCACTCGTATGGGATTCATCACAGTGCATGATTAAGTTAAACAAACCATCAACCAACTACTGGTTTGTATATAGTTTCATTCTATTTTTCCCAATCTACCTGGTAGGATGATCCCAGCTGACCTTCACGTCCTTTTTTTCAGGGGGTCTACCCTACCCCTATCTATCTCTATCTACCCCTATCTACCCCTACCTACGGCTACCTACCCCTATAGGGGTAGATAGTAGATAAGGGCAGATAGGTAGATGGATTGGTAGATAGATAAGTAGATAGTTTGGTAGATAGATTGGTGCATGGGTAGATAGGGATTGGGGTAGATTCTACCCCTATCTACCCCTGTCTATCCCTACCCCTATCTACCTCTATCCCTCTCTACCCCTGCCTACCCTACCCCTGTCTACCTTACACCAGTCTACCCTATCCCTCTCTACCCTTATCTACCCTTATCCCTATCTACCCTACCTCTGTCTACCCCTATCTACTCCTCTCTAGTTATCTAGCCTCCCTGCCTATCTACCTGCCTGTCTAAGTATCTACCTATCTACCTATCTAACTATTTACTTATCTACCTATCCACCCCATTGGGGATTCATGGGTACCCAAGCACTGACCAGGAGATGTCCGTGGATCACGGAGAGCCCTTGGCGCGTCTTGGCAAATCATCAACCTCTACTGTTGGTTTGAGACGGAAAAATACATGAACCACCATCATTCAGACGGTTTATGCTTTTTTAATCCTTTTTAGCTGGAGACTGTACCTGAAATCAAAATCGCGACTTGTCAAAAGCGTCACAGTCACCTTCTCCAGCAGTATTTTTGCGCAGATGATGGGTGAATATCTCTGAGAGCATTGGTTGATGGAGGGATGAACATCTAGTTGTAGCAGATATTTTGGGCTTGAAATTGGGGAAGGCCCTTCCCCCATACAAGGATTTCGAATCCACTTGACAGTATTTGCAAGGCCCGACCGACGAACACAGAAGGCGTGCTTGCGGCGATATCGTCGGAGACTCGTGAATTTCAGGGTGCCAGCGAAAACGGTGAATTTCATATGGTAAAACATATGGTAAAACTAGACATGTAAAAACGGCTCCAGCATGTTCCAGCCATCATCATGGCCTGTTTGTTGGAACGACATATTGAGACGGGCTCCCCTGGCTCCATGGCTTACCAAGGTCAGGCCTCCGAAGAGGTTTTCGCAGTGGTCCAGCGCCATGCGACCAGGCGACAGAACCTGAGGATTTCAACATATTTCAACAGGATCAACGTGGAGGTCAGGAGCAAATACCCGGCCTGGTAAACATACAAAAAATGATGGAAAAATCCACCACGTTTAATGGGTAAATCAACTATAAATGACCATTTTCAATAGCTTTTTGTATGTTTACCAGAGGGTATATTGGACATTATTGGACAATGCAACGAAACTGCCAGCTTCTTTGAGGTTGCAGCCATGACCCATCTGAGTTGAGGGGCACCTGAAAACCTGCAGGAAGACTGCTTGGCTGGAAGTTATTTTAACCCGAATTGGAAGGTTTACTGCAAAAAAGATGACCACATGTTTGTGAGTTGTAACCGTAACCCATACTTGAACCAGGTATGGGTTAAGGATTGGGGCCCCAACATTTTGGAGGAACATCCATCTACCTGACCCACACGGCCCAGATGCGAAATGGCGTCCATCGATGAAGTCTACCTGGACCTGACAGAAGAGGCTGGATGACTATGACAGGTCAGCCATTTAATGCTCGACTACTGCGAGCTCCAAATGGAAAAGTTGGAAACCTGGACCTACGATGGGACTATTATCTATAAAATCCCGGAAAGGCCGTGCTGTCTTTTTTGGAATCCTGTAGTGCAATCTTGGTATGTAATTTGCTTACAAATGTGGCAGCTGCCATTGTGATGGGGGACCCCTGTCCACGGTTCCCCCTGACCAGGGTTCTTGAGTGGAGATTCCAATCATCATTAAATCATGAATTGGGTAATCCGAAAATCTCGTGTTATGCCTTCCTCTTTATCTGCTACCGGCCGGCAAGCAGAGATGGCAGTGAAAACTACTTTGAATGGAACAACTCTAGCAATTTTCCGTTGCAAAGTCTCGGGATTCCAGGAATGCCCCACCTTCTTTTGGCTTGTTTTCAGGGAAGATTTCCGCTTGAAACCGTCTTTGATAGGGAAACTCATGGTGGAAGGATATGTGCTTATGCAAAGCAATCCAAAGCGATCCTGAAGCCCATGATATTCATTATATATATATACACATCATACATTATCTTTATGTATTTGTGATTCAATATTTGATACAAAAATGATATATATATATATATATTAATACATTTTACAAATATAATATATACATATAATATGTCGTATTCATATAATATGATACTATATATAATATGTCATATTCATATAATATGATATAATATGATATAATATGATATAATATGATATAATATGATAATATATATATATATATAAATAAGTAGATAGATAGATAGATCGATAGATAAATAAATAAACAAATAGATAAATAGATAATAAATAGATAAACACATAGATAAATTATATGTATGTATATATATATAATTTATAAAGGCCAATTTTCCAAGCAAATTTCCACTGCTTCAGGTGGGACAACGTCTGAGTGCCCACACCTTGGACCTTCCGCAGCTGGCTGAAAGTGCCGTGTGCCCTGAGGGCTGCATGGCAGATGCGAAGGACCCCTGGGACAATGCCGGGATTCTCCCAGGAAAATCCTGGGAGAACGAACCATTTACCATGAATACACGGGAAATTTTAGGATATATATATATATATGAGAAATTTTATGGCTTCAGTAAAAAAAATCCTAAATGGTACCCATACGGTATACCCATACACGAGAAATTTTAGGGGTTCAGTATTGTATGGGTACTGTATTTGCTCGTGGAAGCCAGGACTCTCACCTGCTCGCAGCCTTGGAGTTGGTGCAGAAGTTGCGGGAGGACATCTTCGCTGACACAGGTCCCGTCCCGAGTCCGGCCATGGAGACGTTTTGGACTTTTTGGACATGTGGGCAATGTCCAAGGAACTGAGGTTGGTTGATAAGTCACATAGTCATCACATAGTCATCACATAGTCATCACATAGTCAAATCGATTTCTGCACTCTGAAGGATGGACACGGCATGAATTTTGCTTCACCCATAAAGTCCTGGACGCTTCGATCGCTTCAGGCTTCACTGTTGTGGCCTGAGTTTTGCGGTGGGTTTGGTTTGTGGCTTCAGATACCTACCTTTTCATCCTTTTCATCCTTTTCTACCCCGCTTTCATTTAAGACTCATCCAAGTGGTACATATCCTTCAAGTTCTTTGGATACTTCCAGTGGATCTCACTCACCAGTTTCAGGAACTAGTTTCAGAGCGGAAAGTTTTTTTTTATTCTTTAGCCCATCAAAAAATATTTGAGTATGGGTCAGTCCACCCTGGTACGCTGCCACACCACGCCGTACTGATTCTAGATGTGCATCCTCCAAGGAAATAGGAGATCAAAGGTGGCAGGACCATCCCCATCTATAAATTAACCAGCTAGCAGCTAATAGCAGGACATTTTTTTGGTTATCCACTCACGGGTTTGTCCAAAAATGGGGAAAATGGACCCCGAAGGTCTGCCATTGAAATCGTTTTGGCACTTGGCACCCATCTTTTCCCGAAGAAATTGTCCGAAAACACCCGAAAACCGCTGGTCAATCATAATTTTGCCTGTCGGAACAGCCACCAAATTTGCTAAATCCACCTAATTTCCTTGTTTGTGGACACCAAAAAGGTGCAATGTTGTTTTACCCCGGCCATGAGGTTTCAGCCGGCATCTCTGAAAGCAAACTCGTGGCCAAATTAGCGTCGGCATGTGATGCGCTCAGGGATTATTCAAAGTGCTGCGGAGGTCGCTGAAGAAGATGAAAGGCAGAAACACATGTAAGAAGCTAGATAGTAGAATCGTGTAAATTCCAGTCCTATGAGGTTAAAGATATTGTTCATACATCAATGATCATGCATTTGTTCTTCTCTTTTTCTTCAACGGCATGCAGGTCACAAGCCGAATCGGCAGACGCTGGTCCCCAGTGCAGGCGCTCCCCAGATTAGGGTGCCCCGAAATGTCCGAAATCCACTGGTTGAAACATGATTTCCATGTTTTTTTTTTCCAGTGGTTTATCATGATGTTCTCTAATCATGGTCATGGTCATGTGAGTTTTTTTTTAAAACCCAACTTTCAAATACACCGTACACCCATATTCATTTTGGAGGCAAAGGGTCTTGCAACCCATCTCTTGTGATGTGCGACACGTGCCCGCTGAAGGTGTTCTGTCCTTCATGGCGTCTGTGAAGTTGAAAGATTTGTGCTGCGCCCAGTGGTGAAAGTTGCCTTTGAAAGACGACCAGAAAGGGTTGCTTCAAGCGATTTGTCGATAGAGATGTCGCTGCCTGCGTGCTGTTTTGCATTTTTTGGCTACAGCAGTGGAAAGTGATATCCATGCCATGTGAATAATTTATAATATTGATATATCTTGCATCTGTGCCAGAGCCGGTACTGCCCCATACCAGCAAGGTTCATTTGCCAAGAAAGTTTTCACTATCTCAGTGAAATATCTCCAGCACAAGAACTTGCCGGAAATTGCAAGATGAAGATGCACTGGAAGATAGAAATTGAGCAATGGCTGCGGTCTACCCATTGCTATAGGGGGATATAATACCTTCATATATTGAGGAGAAATCACAATCCATTGGGAATTCATCGGTTTGAGATAAAAAATGATAATCTTTCAGTAAGTATTGTTCATGATTATCCCATATGATTCATTGCCCAAATATAGTACCCTCTGGTAATTTAACATAGCTATTGAAAATGACCATAGAAATAGTGGTTTTTGCCATTAAAAATGGTGATTTTCCATAGCTATGTTAAATTACCAGAGGGTAATCCTCGATCTCCTTGGATCATGCTTTATTTTCAGCACGTTTTACAGCCGACTTTGACGCCACAGCCTGCTGACAGCCCATGCCGGTCGCGGGTTCAAAAGCGTCGGATCACGTGGAGAAAAAGTTGAGAGAGGTTGGCTTCACGGGACGGGTCAGTGACTTGGAAAACCAACCTACCATGGAGGTGCAGTGTATGACTATGACATACTATGACCATGGTGGTTAGAGGAACCAAACATGGAGATACAATGATAT
>Ga0126342_10006079_pt1:12500-21312 | contig 21312 bp, 23 predicted proteins | sample Cyp1metagenome_FD_92528 | JGI IMG/M metagenome (GOLD analysis project Ga0126342, IMG submission 92528) | Coral microbial communities from Lord Howe Island, Old Settlement Bay, Australia - Cyphastrea 1 metagenome | ecosystem: Host-associated > Invertebrates > Cnidaria > Coral ...
TGAGGGTACCCCCATGACTTAGTAAACCTCCATATACTGAGTTACTGTATGTAGATGATGCAAAGGTGAAATCGCGTACGTTGGAGTGTGGATGGGTGAGTTTTCAAGTTACGACAAATGAGAATGGCAGGGCTCAGGGGTATACCCCAATATTTCCAATTTGTGAGGGCATGGAAATAAATGGGATACATAGGGAAGTACCACAGTTGCTACCCATTGATCCTAACCTCAGTGAGGTTTGTCGGAAAGTAGTACCCATTCCATCCCATGATTTTTTTGAAACAACCAACTCATATTGTTGGTCATACATGATTTCACATAATATATATATATACACACATCATTCTATATATAGTTATATATATGTGTAACTATGTATATATAATATATGATATGTCATATATGATATGTCACATATGATTTATAATCATATATAAATATATATGTATAATTACATATATATATACATATATTATATGTAATTATATATATATATATATTATTCACACACACAGTATTATCCCGTTCGATCCCATTTAATCCCGATAAAATGATTGGGTTTAAGGCCCAGAAACAATGATAATATTCCACTGATTGATCATCACATTCCCCATGAAATTGCCATAATATGGCTGTTTATAAACCCACCATTTGCTGGTTTAATCGCATATACTGTAATAATCCCCTTGAACGATGGAGAAATATCACCCTAATCAACCCTAGTGATTGGAGTTCTAAACCGACTTAGCTAACATACATGAGCTAATATCATAGTTTCCCATTCATCTCTCATTCAAATATTCTAGTTATATCTCCAAATAAATCATAGTTTTCCCCAGAAATCAAAAAAAGTTTTCCAGGGCATTCCCTCCATTTTTCGCATTTTTTGAACCACAGGTTCCTGGTGGAGACCTTCGCTCAGTTCGCCATGGAGAAAGCGCCTAAGGCCTGGCCCAAGGACAAAAAAGACCGTGGCCACTTCTACGAGGTGGGGCCCGTTGTGGTTTCTATGGATGGTCATGATGGAAAATCATGGGCAAATCGTGGGAACATCCGAAACTTTTCTGGGAAAATGATAGGAACAACATGGGACAGCCACTATGAATGGAGGTTAGCGAAAAACCATCGATTTTTCGCAGGTGATCCTGGAGAATCGACCCTGCTGGCTCTACTTTGACTTGGAATTTTCGCTGGAGAGCAATCCGAAGCTGAAAGCCAAAGTGGTGATGCATGCCTTCAGGAAGACCCTGGAGGCATTTTGCCAGAATGTGCTGGGGATGAAACTTGACACAACGAAGATGTTGGAACTTGAGTCCTCAACCCCAAAGAAGTTCTCGCGCCATGTGATAGTGAAAGCTCTTGGGGAGTATCCAAATGGTCCAGATGGTGACGGAGTTCAAAGAGCCTTGGCCTTTGCCAACAATGCTCAGACTGGACTGTTGGTAAACCATTTGGTGAAATATGCGGAAGCACATCGCGATGAAAGTTGGTCTCTTTCAAGGTATCTTTTCGTGGAAGCGCCAGGTCGAGATGTAGAGCAGCAGAGACAAGTATGTGTTATTGATGAATCTGTGTATAGTCGGAATCGATCTTTTCGCTTACTCTTTCAATCCAAATTTGGGAAAGACCGGAGATTGGACCTCGATCACAGCCGGGATGATGATATTTTTGGAGGAAAGCCATACCCTGCCATCGCGTTGGTGCAGACAATGGCATCCTTTGTGCCGGAAGGCACTGAACTGTTTCGGCACCAGTTGATTCCCTCAGATTATGGACATGCGCAGGCCGTGATTTCTCGAATTTCTCGAGGCAGGGAAAAAAAGTGTGTACAGCAAACTCCGGTGGATTCGAAAATCACTTTCCCCATTTTTCAATGGCGCAATCACATGGGACGAATCCCCGATGCCAGGTGGTTCTGTGGGTCTTCGCCGTGAGAATGGCTCGATTTCTTCGGCTCAATGTGATCCGTTGCTGAATCACCTGGTGTGCACCTGGGATGAAACCCGGCGCTTGAACGAGGTTAAATTTGATGAGAGAAGGTGTGCTGCGACCAACGTGCAATCCTGTGGCTTGGATTTGCTTGTGCTTTTCCGTATCTATGTATACAGTGTATGTATGTATATATTTAATGATATATATATATAATCATATGTATCAAAAATGATTATATATATATATGTATACACACTTACACGTAGAATTTATTAATGCTTTATTTTGCCTTTCCTCGGCTGTGGAACCGAGGTGTGGAGCTGGAGGGTAAAATCATCACGGTGACTCTGGGGAATAACCGTTTCTGCTGGTGCAAAGGTGCTTCCCACCGCAGCAATCATGTGTACCTGGTGGCCGACCTTCTCCGGGGGGACTTCTACCAGATTCTATGCTTGGAGAATACACAAGAGAGAAATAGTGATAAAGTGTTAACAAAAAAAGCATGAGGTCACGAATTGACACCAGTATTAAAACTTTTAAAAACCCATAGTCTTTGGATTTCTCGGGATAGGTTCAAACGTCAAGCCATCAACCGGCAACCTGTCCAGGAAGTGCTTCGATGCTGACTGCCGCAGCTTTGCATCGCAGAGCTACAAGATACCCTCCTGGATTCTGGAAAGCATGCGGGAGGACTCGGACATGGCATGGTGCCAATTCAATCCAATTCAGTTGATTAATGATCAGATGGCATTTGACGGCATATCAAGACATGAAATACATATTACACAGACATGTTATATTAGTGTTCAATTCCCGTCTATCTATTTATCTATCTATTTATCTATCTATTTATCTATCTATTTGTCTATCTATTTTTCTATCTAAGCTATCTAAGCTATCTATCTATCTATCTATCTATCTATCTATCTATCTATCTAATCTATCTATCTATCTACCTACCTACCTACCTACCTATCTATCTATCTATCTATCTATCTATCTATCTATCTATCTATCTAATCTATCTACCTACCTACCTACCTATCTAATCTATCTACCTACCTACCTACCTATCTATCTATCTATCTACCTATATCTATCTATCTATCTACCTATATCTATCTATCTATCTACCTATATCTATCTATCTATATCTATCTATATCTATCTATATCTATCTATATCTATCTATATCTATCTACCTATATCAATCTATATCAATCTATACCTATCTATATCTATCTATATCTATCTATATCGATCTATATCTATCTATATCTATATGTATCCATCTATATCTACCTATATCTATCTATATCTATCTCTATCTCTATCTATCTATCTCTATCTCTATCTATATCTATCTATCTATCTATTTCTTTATATATATATATCTATCTACATCTATCTATATCTAAAGCTGTCTATTTCTAGATATATATATATCTATATCTACCTCTATCTATATCTATATCTTTATCTATCTCTATCTATATCTATATCTATTTCTCTATCTATCTCTCTATCTCTCTCTCTATCTCTATCTATAGCTATATCTATCTCTATCTATCTATATCTATCTCTCTATCTCTCTATCTATCTCTCTATCTCTCTATCTCTCTCTCTCTATCTCTTTATCTATATCTATATCTATATCTATATCTAATATCTATATCGAATATCGAATATCTAATATCTAATATCTAATATCTCTATCTCTATCTCTATCTCTACCTCTATCTCTATCTATCTATCTGTCTATCTGTCTATCTGTCTATCTGTCTATCTGTCTATCTGTCTATCTGTCTATCTGTCTATCTGTCTATCTGTCTATCTATCTATCTATCTATCTATCTATCTATCTATATGATTATATATGTATATACATATGCATATTATGGAGTGTGTATATAATATATATACACACATGCTTCTCTGGTGTTTACATTATGTGCAGATATCTCTATGTATACATGTAGAGTACATGTACACAACGACCAGTGATCACCAGCTTCTGCCATGGGGTGTCAGGAGGAGGACTTCGTAAATTCGTTGAGCGCTGGGGGATTCGAGGGATTCGAGGGATTCGAGGGATTCGAGGCAGAGGCTGGACGTGGGGGATCCCGAGTCGTCACCATAGGCTTTAATGCTTAGTTGCTGGTCATCTATGGATGATTTGGGTGATTTGGGGGTACCCCCAATTTTTGGAAACCTCCAATTTTTGGGTTTTAAACTCCAGGCCTGGCCTGCTTCATTTCGTCCCGCGATGGAAGGCTTTTCTTGTGATGGGATTTGTGAAGGGCTTTGCTGAGTCCATTACCCCATTTGTCTGACAAACAGAATCATGAGAAGCACAGAGCAAAACCAAAGTCGATAACATATTGATGACCAGGCATCTGCAGACAAATCGAATTTATCTCATGTCCTCAATGACTGGTCTCCCATTCATCACGCGATGGTTTGGAATTAGGGATATCGGCATATCCCCTAAGAACTGGGTTGCAACTCCTCATGACTGGGCTGTAACCGTTTGAACTGAGAGACTAGGCCTAGTGACTAGGCTATTACCCGGATTATTACCCCTTGGAACTTGCTTGTAGCCCCTTATCAATGCAGTATCTATTTTTCATCTTTTCCTTGCCACTTTGGGTGAGGCTGAAGACCAGCCACCTGCAAAACGCTTTCGAATCGCAGAGGGTGGCGCTTGAGAACGGGAGAATTGGGGAGTTGAAAAAAAACGGATTGCGTACTTCCCTGGCTTCGTCCCAATTTGCGATCGTGACTTTTCAAGCCCCTGGATTCACTTGGGGTTGGGGACTCCAAGAATTGACCCAAATTCGATCACATTTCTATATGATTTTGGATGTTCGAATTTTAGTAATTATATGTATTCATGAAGTAAGGCCCACCTTTTTGATCACCTGGCCGATTCGGGTTTTCAAGCTCGTTCACCAATCTGCAATATATAATAAATCCGTGCAGCAGACATTTTAGTGCATAGCACAGATCTTGATCTTGACATTTGAGGCTAGCCTCTTGCAATCAAACATGCCAATCGAAACTGATTACCCGTAGAGTTCAACAGCCATTGGGCATTCTGTGGGACATTTTAGAAACCGAAAGTCCACAACTGCTCGGGGCAGCACATCAAAGTATTGGGCTCAAATACCAACTGACACGCTGACCCGAAGAGTCACCAGCCATCACATCTTCGACATTTCAGCATGCTTCAAGCAGAGAAACTCGCTTTCATCTTGCTGATTGCAGCCAGAATCGCCAGGCGAGCGCCCAAAACTGCGCCGACGAAGCTTACTGAGCTGACAAAGTAGCCATGTTGCAAAACCATCCAAAAATCAACTGCAATCTATGTATGAAAAATAGTAGGGTTTTATTTTTCTACTGTTTTCGGGTTGCTATATAACAATTCCTTTCAATTCCTCTGATTTTGTGACTGTGGGGGTTCAGGCTGGTGAACAATACATTGGACATCAGTTGGTCGTCATATTTGGTCCCTTTATATAATTGTCTCATCAATTCATTTGATCCCAAAAATAGCTGCCCTAAGAACAGGCAACCCTTTTGGCCCGGCCTTTTTGGAGCCTTTTATGACCCTGCAGGTCTGCAGAAAACACATCCCAATGGCCCCCTGAGAAGCTGTACTGGGATAATCAATGCAAACCCTGCCCAGCCAAGCTGTACGAGAAGGATCACTGTGCCAATGGTGGCGTGCTGGTGGGCGAACGCGCCTGCAAGGGAGTTTTCTGTGAAGGTCAGTGCACAGTAGCAGTGCGATCCGGAGCACCTGCGCCGGACTTTTACTGGGATGGGCAGTGCACGGCTTGCCCTGCGAAGTTCTACAAAGATAGTCACTGCGTGGTGGTTTCAAGTACATCTTGGATTTTTAATCCCACAAAAGCCGAACATGGTGCATCCCTGAAAATTGGATGACAAAAAGGTCAGGACAAGCCCCAACTTCAACTCGACTTCCGATGTTCACGGCTCAGCCCAGGTCACTGCTCGGAGGGTGGTGAGATCGTCGACGAGAAAGCTTGCGGCCCTTTGGGGGTCCACTGCGAAGCCAAGTGCCGGAAACCCCAATCCTTGCCAGCGCCGACGCCGCAGCTCTACTGGGATGGGCAGTGTACGGCATGTCCTGCGAAACTCTACAGCCATTGTTCTCAAGGGGGCACCCTGGTTGGAGAGAAAGGATGTGGCCTATTGAAGATCATGTGTGAAGGCCGGCAGGGTGTGCATGACTGGCAGTACAAATGGATCAAGCGACTAGAAAGACCGCACACTGCACACTGTCTTCATTTTTTGCAGGACATTTCACGCCCGGAATTTTGCTTCAATCCCCAAGAATCCAAGAAGCCTCCGCCTCTCCGGTCGTGGGTAGGTCAGTGTGCGAAACCTGCAGCAGCCCCAGAGGCGGCAGATTGGATCATCATCGGCGGTGGCGCCTCAGGCTGCGCGGCGGCTGCCGCCTTAGCGGATGCTGGGGAGGATGTTTTGGTGCTGGAGCGCGGCCAATCCGACCTGGACGGAGGGGGGGAGTCCGGGAGTTGAATGAGTTGGGGATACAATTTATTCACCCATGTATATCTCGATGTGCGAAATGAGGGGGGAATGGGCCAGCGAGTTATGCCAAGTTCAATGGGGACGACATCAGTTGTCAGTAGGAGTCTGACTTTTCCCAATCGCTGGAAGCTGATCCAACAGGGACAACCAAGTAATATCGTGGACCGCTGGTTTTGTGTATTGGAACATGAGGGTTACCAGCATCTCTCAGGTTCGTTGTTTTTTTTGGGGATAGTTCCATGGCAGGAACATGGGTTCACAAGTCACTTGTGATATCGTTTCCTATACTACCTGTGATCAAACATGGTTAGCTGGAAAAGAACAATCCATGAAGTAGATGAAATACCATGACCATGGTGATTTCTGATAATCAGAGGGTTTTTTTCACCAGTTGTCAGCTTCTCCATTGATTTTTTGCCGGTTAAATGAGCAATTCTACTCATTTATCGGATTAACCTCTGGTTCTTAACACTTTGCAATGGAAACTTGCCGATGGATGATACAGATCATGGTTTACCATGATTCAACGAACAGAACACGTTCGCGGATTTCCAGTTCGCTATGTTAACCAGTTCGGTTTCACATGCGAAATCCACATGGCCAAACCAGGAGCTGGCTGAAACCGAATACGCCGACACTTGGCCCGCAGTTGTGAACTCCGCCGCACAGCTGATTCGATGGACGGATCAGACCTGGGGCTGCGTAGCGAACGTCCTGGGGGGTGGAACCGCCATCAACGGCGGGCTGTACATTGAAGAAGAACCAGATTACTTCCAAGACAACTTTGGGGAGGCGCCGGAACCCACTGGAATCTGGAATCCGAGTTCAGATTTGGAGTGGTGTAAGTGGAGAGTGGTGCAAAGCTTTTTTTCTCGGCATTGGAAACATTTTCTGGCTGCCAGTGTCTCGTAATCCAATGAGGATTCCCCAAGTTCGGGAGGGTTGATCTGGAACATCAAGCTTTGGGAGGTATGGAATTCAATCTGCAGTGGCCCAGGAACGGTCTGCGCCATCCTTGGAAATGGATCACTTGAACAAGCCAGTGAACATACACTACTAATAGTTGTTTTTTTAAATGATTCTTTGAGCGGTGCCCAAGACTCAGACCCTCTGGTTGGCACTTATTTGGAGGTTTCCTAAAATGGGGGTCCCCCAAAATCATCCATTTATAGATGCCTATTCCATTATAAGCCATCCATTTATGGTTATCTCCATTTGTGGAAACCCCCATATTTGCTAGTACAATCCATGACCAGAGTCAGCGGCTGCAGCACAGGCAGTGAACCTCTCGGAGTTCTATGAGAGTTCCGCTTGGGTGGCAAAACAACTGGCCGTGCCGCTGAGGCCCTCCAGCTTTGGGCGACGATATGCGGATGCCTTGCATGAAGCGGGTGTGACTCGGCGCTGTGGAAAGGAAATAGACAAATATGTGATTGGCCCCCCAAAATGGATGGTTTGATATGATAAAATATGGTTTGACAGCAAGATTATAAATCATATCAAACCATCCGTATGGCAACTATATAATTAACACTATAATTTCAAATGAGTTGGTCCATTGGCACATGGACCGCTCAGGAAGGCGTTGCCGACCCCAAGCCGAGCGCGCGGATGGTGAAAGATGGCTCTTGGGCAACTTGACTGATCTTGGCTGTTTGCAGGGACGTTAGTAGTTCCAAAGTGCATCAATTTCTACAAAGGTGGAATTTTTGCGGATGCCAAACAGCTGGAAGAGTGTCTGAAAATATGGTATAACCCCAAGCTCGCAATTTTCATCGAGAAAATGATGTTTTTTTCTTTTTAAAGCCGCCTTTTTTCCTATGGATTTACCATGGAATACCATGGATAAACCATCCTAAACAGCTTTTTCGGATCAGCCGAGGTGGCCTATGCCACATTCAACACATCCAAAAAGACTTGGATTCGTCGTGGAGCTGCGGCCTTGCTACATGAGCTGCTCGGCATATACACGCGCTAGCGTTAAGTCGTATCAGCTTGTAAAAGTCGTATCGCGAGGCCGTGCGCCTGGAAAAAGTTCAAGTTTGGCTTTTTTTTTTTATGGCGTTGATTTTTAAAAAATATATTTGATCATTCTTTCAAGGGGGCGCTGCTTGCCTGCTGCTTGCCTGCTGCTTGCCTGCTACTTGCTGCTGCTTGCTGCTGCTTGCTGCTGCTTGCTGCTGCTTGCTGCTGCTTGCTGCTGCTTGCTGCTGCTTGCTGCAAGACGGCGCAGACGGCAAGACGGCGCAAGACGGAACAGACACAACAGACGGCGCAGACGGAGCACCGACAAAACCTGCCA
>Ga0126342_10006080_pt1 | contig 21311 bp, 20 predicted proteins | sample Cyp1metagenome_FD_92528 | JGI IMG/M metagenome (GOLD analysis project Ga0126342, IMG submission 92528) | Coral microbial communities from Lord Howe Island, Old Settlement Bay, Australia - Cyphastrea 1 metagenome | ecosystem: Host-associated > Invertebrates > Cnidaria > Coral ...
CTAATGAGATTTTATGTTGGATGCTTCAACTAACTCAACATATACAACTACAAAATGAAAATGATGATTTGAAAGGAATCAACTACAAAATGATTCCAAATACAAAATGGGGGGCACAACCCCACCTGTTTGTACAAAAAAATCCTGGCTGGCAATCTGTACTGTAGCCCAAGTCCTCCCCATTTCGTAGCTGAAATTTGAAGGTGGATATATATATATGTATATACACACTATACACACATAAAATAAATATAAATCATGTATACTTAATTGTAATTACATATCACAATGACAGTTGCCTATATTGATTAAACCATCCCAGCACAAAGATTCTTGCCCGAAGGCCACGACACCTCACATCCAAACTGGTGCCCATGTCTGTGGACCCATACATTTGCAGCCCACTCATCCGCCGGTGACTGAGGCAGCAGCGGGATGTGGAACTATGTCTCTCTCTCTCTCTATATATATATACAACCTCTAGACTTGTATACATCTTATATTATCTTATATATTGTTAAATTATAAGTATAACATAACTGGTTGGTGGTTGAGTAACCATCTTGAAAAATATGAGTTCGTCAATGGGAAGGATTATCCCATATAGAACATGGAAACTAACGTATCATCTCTGTGCCAACCCCCCGTGATGGGCCACATGACTGCTAGGCTCCATCCCAACTCCACGGCTGATCCCTTGGACCATGCGGAAACCATGGGAAAAACAGGGGAAAAACCATAATAAATCATTGGAAATAGGGAAACCATGGGGAAACATGAGCCAAAGAACATGTGTCCCATCAAATGACAATAAAATGAGGAATGCCATATTTGTTCAGACCTACTCAGTGCATCTTGATTGGTTAAATCTCTAGTATTGTTGCTTAAATCCACCGCTTTGACAGTTGAATTATGTTCATAACTAAATCCATGTAACTTAAATGCACATCTTTGACATTGAAATCAATATGTATATATGTATACACACATATTATGGGTTAAATCGACATCTGTCATACTGAAATTACCTGAACATCACCGCTGTTGTGGCTTAAACATCGACCCATCTTGCGGCACCCGTCGTTCCAGCGCCGCCGCTTGCCGTTCGCCTGGTGCAGCCATGGGTGTTTCAACATAGCTACGGAAGCCCTGGCCCGTTTATAGATGATTTACCGACTAAAAATTTCTATAGCTATGTTACAATATCAGAGGATAAGTCAATGGAGGCTTCAAAACTATAGTTTATGGGTATATAGTGTTGGATATACAATCGAGTTGGGATATAACCATATATAACCCTCATAAGTATGCTTCTATTACCACTGATAAATGGGACTAAGTTGGCTTGTAACTATACCACTGAGTCACTGAGTTTTGGTTTGTAGATTCAACGAACTAGTTGATACTACCCGCGGCATTTGAGATGTAAATTGGAATTCCCAAGTAAAGAGAATTGAATAGCACGTGCTATGCAGAATGTATATATATATATATATGACCTATAATTTCTACATGAATATTGGTGTATATACATGTTTATTCACTCGTTGTGTAGATCATTGTAATGATGACTGCACGCATGAACATAAATGTGGAGGTGAAGTCACCAACAAGAAGCAACGCAAGGGTCTCATGCATTCTTTCTTTTTGATTGCCCTTGTCTCACAATGCCCTTTTCCAGTTGAGATGCCACCAGCAACCCAGAAAATCAATGAAAAACAACTTTTGAGATCTGGAAAGGTCATAGCTTCTACATCTTGCCAAAATCACACCGTCGCCTTCAAAAACTGTCTATTTCTGAAAGCATCACTTTCCAGGACGCCATTTTCGATTGTCACATGTCAATCATGTCACATCTGGACAGGCCCCCCACAAGCAAGACGGAGATGGGATGGCAGGTCTGGATTGCCCAGCCTCAGATTGGTCAACTGAATTCACCAAATGGGACTCAGTAAGGGGGGATACCGGGATACCTTATTCGAAAAAACTGGATTCGTAGATGTAAATTGACAAAATATATCAAAATATCATATTCAGGGATGTTCAACAAGTTATCCAGCCACTTCTTAGAAATTGTTTTAAACATGCAAAAGTTACACACACACACATATATATATGTATCGGGACTCTCATTCAACTTACGTATTAATCTGGCTCATCTTCCCGTTGATCCCCAAGTCAACATGACTTAAGCTATACGAAGTCATGGTCATCCATGACGATTAGATGATGCGAACAGAAAAAATGACTTCGGAAACTTTCAATATGAACTTTGTTCACCAATCAATATGTTTGACATTGTTTGACCATTTTGATTGGTGAACTTTCCATGATTCGTTCAATCCCCATGTTTGATTTTCAAAAACCACCAGGCTTCCGACAGCGATGTGAGTTGGGAGTGGGCCGCGGCCGGTGCGCGATGGGACGTGCACGTCGCCTGCACAAGGCCGAGATGGGGCTCAGAGTTTAAAGGACCCCTCTGATTTATCACTGATTCTATAGTATAAGTCAAACGAATTATCACCTATAAAGATATAAATTTAGTATCTTCTATAAAAGGAACATGTGAAAATTCAAAAAGACTAGAATGATTTTTCAAAGTATATGCTCCATTTACATGACTGAGTCATTTTGGTGGTAAATATTTTAGTACAGATTCCAGGACCATGGAGAATATGAGTATAGACATGGGCTAATAGTGATACCAGCTAGTATCCAGTTAAGCTCAACCAATATATAAACACCGTTTATCCGATAATATGGGTTTTGTTAAATATACGTATGTATGTATGTATGTATGTATATATATATTAAAGTACCAGGTATAGTATCACGGATTAGTGATATGTTATACGCTGAGTTTATTATACTATACTGTTTAGTGATAGTTATTGCTGGTGATACCCTTCGGTGAGTCCCCTGTAAATGTTGGTTTTCATTTGAACATCATCGAACTAAATGGGGAATGTTCCATGGCGCGATGTTTGGTATTACCAGAGTGAAACTGGGCAGATGAAAAGCAAGAACACGTGTGAATATACCCCTAACATGAATGGTTGCTGGTTATGCAGTAATATCGGCATTCGCACGTCAAGCACGGGAATTTCGCCGCCAAAAATTGCGGCACTATGGATACTCATCAATTAACAGTGGGATCACAACCAGAGATGGTTTGACAGTACCAGTACCAAATTGATCCCGGGCGGTGGTTCATTGCTAGTGGCGAAATTATCCATCAAACATTAGGGTGTACACATATATATATATAATCTCATATATTATATAATATATAAACTTATACATAAATATATAGGACTTATATCAATATTACGTATATATATATATAGTTATATTTATACATAATGTATACCATCCCTCCAAGTTACATACACCCTGCCATTTTTTACGGTTGGAAGACTGCTTTCTGACCAAAAAATGCTGATTCTCAGGGTCGTTAGTTGGTGGTTCGACCTTCACATGTGAATCCAGACACCCCGGTGCAAGGATCACGTTCGTTTGACGGGTCACCAGCGGAAGGGATGGCAAAACATGGGAAAGAAACGTGTGTTCAAGGAAAAAGTAACAGCACAAGGTGGAACGTTCCAGTTTACAAGGAGGCTTGCGGATTCTGTTTTGATATTTCTCCATGTGCCAAGAACAGAGACTCTATCATTTCATGACACCAAAGTAACTGTATGGGCAAGCCCGCTTCATCAGATCACGGCTTGGAAGCCAACTGATTCATGGATGCGGATCTAGCGACCCCCAAAAGTAGGTACCAATCCTATTCAAAATATATCAAAATGCAAGTAGTTTATATAACATCGATATCTCTACATTGTATCATACATCATTATATACTATATACTAGAATATACTATACCGGTATCATTCTGGTTGGTGGTTTCAACCCATCCATATTCATCCCACAAATATGAGTGAATTATACATCCTCTTTAACATTTTAGCCGCCAAACATGTGACAAAGTGATATACCATCCATCCCTCGGGCCTCCAACATGGTGATCTCAAAGAGGGACACCGGGAAGTTGAGGTTCTGCCGCGCCGACCCACCGACCCGACAACCGCTGGCCACCGATTGGCATTGGTTGAATTCTTTAATGACCTGTCTTGAAGAAAGGGCTCGGAAAATGATGTAAAGACGCTTTCGTAAAATATTTATAGAGTTGAGACCTGTAGATCACTTGGGCTGTTTGAATGCAAACCTTCCGGACATGGGATATCCTTGCGAAATGACACTGAACCCTCAGAAGGTACCAGCATTTCAAAACGTTCCAAGCAATAATCTCCGTTTCTGAAAAATAAAGAGGTTGCTTTGCGATCATTTACCTGATTGTGGCTGTGTCTGCCGATGAGAACATTACTCGAACACATTTATGGATACAAGAATGACGGTACAACCAGTTTTTAGAGGCCGATTGATTGGGTCAGACAATGGACCCACAAAAACACATCTCATTGCGAACATTAAACCATTATAAATTATAAACCATCCGTTTTTAGAAGGTTTTGTGGTGGATTTCACGTGTAGCTGGTTGTCTCTACCAGTTTCACACAGCACTCACATCAAAGGAACAACATTAAAAAAAAAAACACATGTTTTGAAGATAGAGGGTAGTTTCAAACTATACCCATATGCAACCTCAAGGAATTGGCTTTGGAAGATTATGTTCATCTTGTGGACCTGGACATTGTTGTTTTTTTGGTCCAGACTGGGGTCGCTCTGTTCATGGATACCCATCGATTCCATTGGATTTCCCCCGAAACTCTTGCAGTTTTTTTTGTATTTTTAAACAAGCCAGGGGTCCCCCAAAAATATGACCCTCTGGTTGTTTAACATAGCTATGGATAGCTATGGATAGCTATGGATAGCTATGGAAAATCCATTATAAATGACCAGAGGGCAAATCAATAAACTCTAGGATTTCAATCCTTTTCTGACCTCGCATGATTGCGGGGTTCAATCGCGTCCTGACCTTGCTGGGAAATAGAGTCCTCCGAATATGAGTGGATCCCCAAGGAAACAACGACCCGAAAGAAACCATGTTCTTTTGGAGGGGAAGTTACGTGTATTTGGCATCATACAATGGGGCCCTGGGGGTGTTGAACATGTTAAAATATGAACGGGGCTGGGAGGAAGCTGGTCATCAATTGGTGAATCCTCATTTTCCCTGCCATGGCCTGATGGGTGATGATGTTTCGAAGCGTCTGGGCCAAGGGAAACATCAATTCGTGATATCCCAGCTGGGACGCCTCAACGTGGACGCCGCGGATGCGAGTTGCGTCCAACTTCTGTTTTGAATATGTCAAAGGATGCAGAATTATGAACAATTCATAACGACGAATGACTGTTTAACGAGGTCAAACTGTAAATTCGATGTGTACTGTACATATATATGATCTTAAACAAACCATCCTCAATTCTCAAGGGTTTCTGAAGTTGGGATACATTTGGCATGCCTTGTTTTTTAGGGATGATGTAATTAACAGGACTCCCAAATGGTTGGTTCCTAGGATTGTCTGCAGCATTCGGTTTACGACATGACAAGTACCATGTAAATGGTGCCATTTACCTGACCATCTCTATAATATGCAGATGAAGTTTCAACATGAACACCCTTTAACTACCATAAATATACTAAGTTCCTGTAAACCATTCCATAGGGTCGCAGCACAGGTACCTTCAAACTGCATGATTCGATGTTGAAAATGGCGTCATGAACAACCAGGATGATCGTCTTTTCTGAGGCCTCATGTTCACCAGTAAATGTGACATATTTCAATATACATATGTATATATATAAATACATATATATATATATACTTATATATATATATATACTTATACTTATATATATATATATTGTGAATCGTTCCCCAAGATTGAAGGGTTTACCCCGAAACTCCCTTACTCCAATCAAGTTAAGAAACCCTGTTTCTCCGCCGTCCAATGTCTAATGTCCTTCCGCCCGCCCAGCTTCAAGATGCCGGCAGAAGGAACGGCGCACGATCCGATGCACATGGTTGCAACGGTTGGAACATGTCATGACAGTCCTGTGAAGATGGCCACAACTGGTTGGAATATTAACACCCATCAGACATCCAAACAACAAAACAAAACCAAACAAAAAAAGGAAAAACAACACAAACCAACAACACCAAAACCAACTCAGCAATCAGCATCACTTTGTCCAACCTGACCTTTCACCTGTGACTGACACCCTTCATTGACCCATCTGAGTCGGGATCGACGGTCGGCTCTTTCTTGGAGGATTTTGTCTTCATCAAACAGCGAATAGCGCCCTACTTGTAGCGCCCTACGCAACACCTCTCCATCCATGCTTTTGGTCAAACAATCAGCAAGCATGGCCTTGCTATTTACCCAACGTAGCCGACAGTTCTCTTCTAGTCTTTCTCTAATGAGGAGACATTCCAAGGTGGTCCGATGTTCTGAGCACGACGGTGTTGAAGTCTTGGTTGCTATATCATATACCGACTTGCAACCAACGATAAAATTTTATTGGGATCGGACCAGTCGGTCCCCGGGTTTTTCATGAGTTCCTAGAAGATTCGAACCCAACTCAAACAGTCAAGGGCAGAACCAAGAGCAACAGCCTCAGCACTTAAGGTGCTTCGCACCACACGAGGAATTTTCCTAGATGACAATGCCACCGGGCAAATCACGGTTCGATGATTCCCCACCAGCTTTCCATCTGTCGCAAAAATCGGGCACGTGACGAGATGGATTTCCCTTAGTCGATTCAAAAGATGCGTCACAGAATGCACAAAAAGTGACTTCAGATTGCCTATGGGCACAATCATCAAGGAAACAGCCTTTGTCTCTGCTTCATAGAGGACCCGGTTGGCACTAATTAAATGTTCAATTCGGCCACATGGGATAGCTGCTTGGAGTTCCCCCACCTTTGCAGCGAGGTCGGGCCTTGTGTGCACAGCAGCATATTGAATGGATCCACATATTTGACGAAGCATTTGAGTCTCCGTGGCTGTCAGTGGTGACTTTGGATCGACACGGCGACTTCTTGGGATTTCGATTCGGGAGATCTTCTGAATGTATGAACTTTGCTCCATCCCAATGGACCCATCATCCCATTGAAAATACCTAACCCCACAAAATTCAAACTCCCCCTCTTTGTAGGCCCCAAAACTATAGATCTCCCGGAGCTTCCCAATGACTTTCCCAAAATATTGATCTCGATCCCATCGTCGACGTGGATGCCTAAACATCCATGGGCCTTCGCTCGGCCCTGACTGTCAGTGGATACCAAACTGAAGACGCATCCATCCAAAGGGTGGACAACGAAAACCAAAGGCTCTAAAGTTTCCCGGAGCGTTCTATACCACAGAGTCGGGGCATCAGCTCTGCCATATGCACCACCCAGGAGCTGGCATTGATCGTCAGGTTTCATGCCAGTGGCTTTTTGCAAGTCAGGAGGCGCATGAAGTCCCAATTGTCTTCCATTGCCAGCCCCTTTGAGGAACGCAGTGGAAATGTCAAAATTAATGAGCCTCCATCCCGTACTGACAATCTGCTGTAAAACTAATTGCTTCCCATCTTTGGAGAGAGTCGGGGCATCAGCGGCTATGGTTGACAATTGTGGGTCTTCAAATCCAAAAACAACGGGCCGAGCCTTTGCTCGTTTTTCGGTGAGTCCAGGAGCAGGTGGTTTCCAGGTTAAGATCCAGCGACACCTCATGATCTGATCATCCCTCAGTGTCCCCTTTGAAACACGCTTGACAGTTTCACGATCTACCTAAGCTTTGATTTCCTTTTCTTTTGCAGCCTGGAAAAGCTTTTGTTCAGGTGCACCGAGTGACTTCCATTGGACTTCCACTCGCTGTTTTCTCGCCCCAGTTGCTAAATTGGCCCATTCAATAATTTCATGATTCTCACAGAAGCATATCTCCTCTACTTCATGATGGGGACCATTACTAAACCCGATTTCCCAATAACCGTCAGGCCCCTTCTCAGTCTCTACATCATCCCCAAACCAAATATCATCATCATCAGGGATAGGGACCTCTTCGGGGACAACAAGTTTTTCGGGTTCTTCAGGGTCCCCTGCAAGAGAGGGAGAAGGAGATATTGATGTTGGGCATTCAGATGGAAAATTCTCACCTTCCGGTTGACTTGGCAAATCGCTATGAGCGTTGCTGAGCCCTGGTGGCTCGTTGATTGGGTCCCCGTCTAAATCTTGATCCTCAGGGATTCCTTCCAGCTGTACAAAGTTCCGGCAATTGCTACGGATTTGTTCCGGTACAATTCGTCCTGAAACATCACGTGGAGGCATGATGTTCTCGCAATGACGCTGGCCGCAATTGTTGCGGACTGGCTCTCACAAGATAACCCCCATGGCTAATCTAAACACCTCTTGACCCCTCAATAGTCACAATTTGACCAGGCCCATGCCAACGGCCACGTTCCCCTTTTAGGTTCCCCTTGCAACACCCAATCACCCTTGGAGTATCCATCAGGGTCTTTCCGGGGACGTCTCAAGAGAGCTCTCCGCAGAGCGTTGCTGTTGTCTGCCAATAGACATGCTTTTCGAGCCAGCTCTCGTTTTCGCAGGCTCTCTCGAAAATCAATGCCCTCCTGCGAATTGGATTCAGCCAAACTATGTGCTGCAGCAGAAGAGTCTGACACTAGGGACGCAGGTAGGGCTCTGGCCTTTCCCAAAACAGCTTGCCCAGGGGTGTACGCAGCGATAGCACTCAATGAGTTCTTGGCAGCAAATACTTGTCGCAAACACTTTCGAAAATCTTCGGGGGATACTATGGATTCCTCTGCATCCATTGCTGTCAGCATTTGTTTGACAATCCTGCCATGAGCCTCTACACGCCCAACTTGCCAGTGACTTTCGCCGGCGGCCACCGAAAGTTGAATCCCTTCCTTTTGAAGAAACTCATGCCAGCGGTCGTTTAGGTACTCCCCAGCCGGATCTAAGTACATCTCTTTACATGGACCAGCCCATTCAAGCCACACACTCTCAAAAGTTTCAATTTGTTCTTCCACACTCCGACCACTTGGTGCCCCCAAATGAAATAGAGTTGCCTCGTCAATAAAATGCATGAAATGAAAACGGCGACCCTGTTTATTGGTCCAGTAGGCACCATCCCCACCAACACAATCATTGAACTCCTTTGGGGAATAAATGGTGGCTGGATTTGGAAGTTTTGGTCGTATTTGATTCTCAATGCACGAGTCACACTGATAATATTGTGCTGCTTTCACGACCTCTACAGATGCTCCTTGGTCCTGAAGTGCCCGACTGAGTTTTTCAGGGGATGGATGTCCTAGGTTAGCATGCAACCTCCGGAGATCAGCTTTCTGATGGTTTTCCAATGACCCAAATGCGGGACCACTTTGAAGGGTTACCTTTGGTGGCCACCCCTGATACCCCATATTTGCTGAGACTCCGGGGTTGACCCAACTTGTGAGCCCCCTTCCCCAAGGCCTAAATCACAACCCAATACTCCTTGAGGGACCCCACATCCACTACTACGCTCACTCCCCATGCGTTCGAGGTTTGAAGGTTCACAAACACCAGATTTTCCGCCCGTCGGTTTCAGGACCCCAAAGCTGGTAATGGACATTCGGGCTGACCCTGCCCTTCGGGTCTGTTTCATTCAGCCTTGGCAACACTTTCCAATTTTCAGGGGGGCCCCTACCTACAATCTCTCCAGTTTCCCTGTCTACCAGAACTGTCTTCCTCCACGGCATGTCTTCCCCTTGGGCAAGGTTCCCGGGAACACGAAATCGTTCCGTGCCACGGCACAGAATCGCAAGTTTAAGCTCTAGCTCAGGAACCATCAACTGAAAGAGAGGGAACATTGGATCCCCAGGTCGGACATTGAAGTTCCCTATCCGTGGAACCGCAACATTGCAACGCCTGATGACCTGAGTCCATGTAGGACTTTTGCCATAACCCCGGGCATCATATTCAAGGTCTGCAGGTCGTGGTGGCCCTTTAATTCCGTGCCCCTGTCGCTTTGGACTTGGCTCGTCCGCTGGTGCCGGTTCAGGTCCGTCCTGTTCCCCAGTTGCAACAAAAATGTCAATGGGTGGTTCCTTAATCTCACATTCCTCCAGTATGACACGTGCCATGTATGCCCCAAATGCTGGTGAACATGCTACTGCATATGCTGAAACATTCGTTCTTCTCCCATGAGTTTTGATACTCCCCTGAATGGTCTCATGTTCACGGTCATTCAAACATCGCTTGTCATGCAAGTGATGGTGAACATAACCACAAGATGTCTGGAAATTGGTTCTTGTCCGGAGATATTTCTTTTGTTGGGGAAGCTTCAAACGACCGAGGCGACACATGTCTAAACATGATAGAAATGTCCCTGACACCATATCGTACAATTCTGGTTGACTTGTCATACATGATTCATTTGGCTGTTCCCGGTGCGCATGTCTTGTCAGAGAAACTTGATGAAGAAAAATGTCATTGCATAGGCTAAGGTGGCCCCAATTCAACCGTCGTTCATGAACAATCCGGTCAAAGTCTTCCAAGCTGCGTGACATATTCAAGTTGGAAAATTTCCCATACAATTTGCACTCTGGTGCCAACCAAATGCGCCGGGGTTCGTATAGATAGATCCACCTGGACTCTTCCGTGCCTAGGTCCCCATCTTCTCGAAAAACGCTTGGCCCTGCCCCCATACCTTAATATATTTTGGGTAAGTTGGGATTGGGGACCGTGATAAACTTCCAAGAGGTCCAGAGGCCGACTTTGCTGTGATTTCCGTGAGAAATCATTGACCAATGCCCAGTTATTTCCCTCTAAGCCATCAAAACTCTTTTGGGGGTCAGACAACCCGCCCTCTACCTCGAGAATCTTTTGTTTGATGGCATCATGAATTTGTTGTTCCTGGTCATTGGTCAATCCGATAGGAGGTTGGTCGTTCATGATGTACCTGGCTGCCTTTTCAATCAGTTCTCGTTCTCCTCGATATCGATCTGGGACACCTGAGTCTCGATTGCCACCTCTCGTTCCAGAATTGCGATTTGAGTCCTCAATTGTTGAACTCGTTGCTGATTGATCTCGGTCTCCATCACCGGAGCTGAACTGGCTGCCACGCTTCAGTTTCCGGTTGGGCTCGGCACTGATGGATGGTCTTGCCCTTCTCGACATGCGTCCACTCCTGACATGTCACCTGTAGACTCACCTTCGGTTCGGTTGTCTTGATCTCTGACTTCGGTGCTGCCATCGCAGCTGCGGCTGGCTTCTCTGAGTTGATCGGCATCGGCTTCTGAGTGATCTCCGCTGTCGTGGATGTTGGACCTGGGTCTGCATGCTGTCTCATCCGGCAATACATCTGGAAACTTCGGAGCCAGGCTGAGACTGCACGCCTGTTCCAGATCTGATGAACATACCCCAGGTCTGCGTGAGCTTCTTCGAAACTCTTGCCGGCATGCTTTCGCGACGGGATCTTTGTCTGACCCCACTGTCTGAGGGTTGAAATCCCCGGTGGACACTGGATGTCCTCCTGAATGGTATCCGGATATTGATGGGCTCCCCGAAGATTCGGGTCCACCTCGATCGTCAAGGGAACATCGAGATATCCCTTGCTGCTCATGGCTGTTTCGCTCAATTTGTTTCCACGCAAAATTGTGGTGGGCTTGAGGGCGAGTGGCATCATCATCATGGTTATCACAGTTATCACATGTTTTCACGTGACAATTTGAGGATGAAGCCAACCTTTCCTGTACATGTTATTTGGACATCTTTTCTGAAATTTGGACATGTTCAAGATTACTGTTGTGAACTCTGGTTTCTTCCCCATTACTGTCGTGTAAATTTTGGAGGGTGATCTTGGGGTTTTCGGGCCCCCTGATTCTCGCAACTCACTTCCTCGATTCTACTCTGTCCCATGGCCATGTGTGTGACATGAATATCATGAATCATGGATGGTTCCGTATCATTTCCTGCAAGATTCAGAATTCTTGAGAAATCCACACTCATGAGATTTTTGCGACATGTCCCCAGAGGAATGCTTTCATTATGACCCTTAAACCAAATCCTAACACTCCTCAACATCAACACCGGCTCTCAATGATTTCAACACTGAATTGGACAACAAGAACGGGGTTCGACCTGGCACGGCTTCCACATACTTCCACTCTTATCCAACCACCTGTTTTCCTTGGAAAAAAGACAGCAAAGGTGCTTTTGAGTGTTCCGGAGTTTCCGAAGCGAAAAGTGACACCTTGTCCTGAACCTGACAAGCCTTGATCAAATCACCTAGTCGTTCATGGCCGATTACAGCCCTACTTGCTCTAGTGTCAATGATAGCTTCATGATTCTCCTCTTCAACCTGGAACTTCGGCCGGGTCCTCACCCTTGGGTGAGTCAAGCATGACCACTTTCTGGTCTTGCTCACGAGTGGGCGGCGCCGGAGATGGCACTGAGTCGGTCGTGCATTTGGCCAGCACATCAATTCCATGTTTCCTACAGCATGAGACCAGTCGGTTGTGAAGATTGTGTGAAAACTCCATGTTTTGAGAGGGATCCCCAAACTTTGAAGCCTCTTCACACCCGAAACAGTCCATGGCCCCCGTAGAAATTTCCAAACATTCATGAACCCTTACTGCTATGAGTCCTGTTTGTTCCCAGTGCTCCTGCCACTTCTCCACATTCTCCGGGAGACGGTCGACGACCTCGTGAATTGCAATCACGTCAGTCTCAAAGGGCTCCGCAGTCATGTTGATGATCTCCGACTTGGAATTGGCTTCAGCCTTTTGTGGGCACTCACGTTTCCAGATGCGGCAGGTGCTGTTGGCAATGCGGTCTGCCAATGACCGCCGTCGGCCACCGCCAGCACCAAATTGCTGACTGCTCATGGATGCTCCTTTGCCCTTCTTGGCTCCCTTGCTTTTGCCCTTCCCCTTGATGGGCCAAAACCCACGAGCGCGTGCGCGCTCTCGCACTCGTGCCCTGGCTTCTTGATAAGAGACAAAGCAGGAGGCCAAATTGGGGCTTTCCTGAATCGTCTCCACGATCTGGTCCTCAAAGTCCAGGATGAACGTGGCGTCTTCGTCTCCTTGATCAGCCATCAGTTGGAAGGCCTGTTCTTCATCAAGCTCTGGAGTCTCCCATTCCACAGCTGCCTGGTTGATGGTCTCTTCTTCGTCCATCGTGTAGGCATCATACGTTTTCTTCACCTGTGGATTGCGGCCACCTTGAAGATCTTGAAAGAACTTGGAACCCAGCAATCTCATGCTGCGTCGGGCAGTGTCATAGGTCAGTTGGCCACCATTGTCCATGATGATCTTCTTCCTGTCATCTGACGTCAAGGCTGACTGTCGCACCAAGACGTATGCTCGGACATCTTGAAGCGTCACTGCTTTCGCCCTCGAAGGCGATGTCGTGACGAGCCAAGCAACTATCATTGGTCTCGTCCTGCTTTTGAGTCACCATGTACAAGGCCCGCTCGAAAAGATCGTATCGATCTTCGGCCCCACTGCCCTCCAAGGGCTTCAATGAGATGCTTCACTCCATCTTTGGATCTCAGTTTCGATGACTCCAGCCTGGTGATTTTCTGGAATGCTGCACCTTCGATCAGCAACGCAGCTCGAGGAGCTAAGTGTACCAGGTGCTCCTCAGGCCATATGGAATGCAGGAGCTGAATCTTCTGGCTGTAGACCCGGAGATCTGTCGTGCTCGGGTCAAACCGAGGGATCTGACCCCATGGCAGAGACGTAGGAGGCAGCGTCTGAGTTGCGGATGGATCGGCTGCTTCCGCACTCCCAGACATTGCTCAATCAGTTGACGCTTGTGTGCTGTCCCATTCGTGTAGGACCCCAAAATTGTCTAAAAGACCCTTGACCCTGTCAACCTTAGAATTATTGAGCACTATTATGCGGGAGCTTAGTGCTCCGCTACCAATGTGAATCCTTCCCCAAGATTGAGGGTTTACCCCGAAACTCCCTTACTCCAATCAAGTTAAGAAACCCTGTTTCTCTGCCGTCCAATGTCTAATGTCCTCCTGCCCGCCCAGCTTGAAGATGCCGGCAGCAGGAACGGCGCACGATCCGATGCACATGGTTGCAACCGTTGGAACATGTCATGACAGTCCTGCGAAGATGGCCACAACTGGTTGGAATATTAACCATATAAAACATTATATATATATATATATAGAGTTATATATATAATTATATGTAATTATATATATATTTATATAATTATATAGTTATATAGTTACATATATATATATATTTTTGGGCTTGTATGGAAATGGCTAGGCAAACTAATGATTAACTAGCGTAATTTTTTGGGCCGACATTTCTAGACAACACCATGTATGTTTGGATCTTTGGGTGGTAGTGGCTGCTTCCTCAGAATTTCTTTTCTACCAAAAAATCTGTCGGCAATAGCTGGGCTGCGTGGTGGCAGGCACGTGGTATGCCAGCGAGCGAAAAGCAAGAAAACACCCGTTTGTGAAACGCTTCCGGACACACTTGAAACTCAGAACAGATCTTTAGCATGTCCCTACTCCCAATCTATTTCTGTTGCGCTTACAGACAGCAACATCGCCATTGTGGAGAAGACTGGCAGCAAGAAATGGGTTCTTGTGAGAACGAAGACCCCTTGCGATTGCAGATTTTGGTTCTTTGTATAAACCAAAATTGGGATACCTCATTCTGACCCAAGGTTCCTGTCATTCTCAGCCAAAGACAGTTTCCCCAACCGCGTTATACACAGCCTGGTGGGATGCTTCCGAAGCATCAAAAAATGGTTTGGGGTTTTGGGGTGAACGAAACCCATTGCGAAGCATCCAACCTGGTTGAGAAAGGGTATGTCAAGCCTAGTTATCATGACTTATCTATTTATATCTATCGTCTATCTAGCTATATCTATCTACAGTATCCATCTAGGTCTAGGAAGATCCTACGGATGGCATCCATGGCACGTGTGTCTTCTTGCAGCTCATCCGGCCGCCCATGGCCTCTCTGTCACTGTATGGGCCCGGGCAACTGAGCGATTGAAACAGGAGCGAGTATACTGAGCTCCCTGTGGCTCTTGAAAAGAAGAACGTGGTTATCCAAATTATAGGGATCTAAAGGGGATATATGGCATTTCACGCGATATTCATGGTATTTCATGGGATATTCATGGGAGTTAATTGGAGGAGGAATCTCAGCTCGTCATTGAATGAATTCTGCTGGAAAACTGTAAGTTGCAATCCAGAGTATCGCAAAGTATCGCACGAAGTCTGGAAATATGCCAGACTTGTCCTTGTTAAGGCTCAACAACAGTAGCCATTTGGGCACATGTGGGCATTTTCTTAGTGAGTTTGCTATCAAATGCAGCAGATTGCTTGACAAAATGGTTATCAAGACTGAGTGCCCAATAAATCGGATTGACAATCCCAGAACTCACCAACATCTGTGGGTTTGGAAGTCAGCATCTCCTGGGATTTGCTGACAGACAGAAAGAACACGTCACAGAACGCTACAGATAGTTGAGCCTTTAGTTGAGCCTTCATTTCTTGTTTTTTTTTGGGCGTTTCCTTGAGCGTTTCCTGTGATTTGGTTTCCAGTTTCTCTTCCTACTGAGCCATGCCCAAGATGCTTGTGTTATACATGTGCCTTGGTTGGTTTCGCTGGGATTTGGGCGAAAATGCGAAACTTAACTAGCAAATCAGCCAAATTTCGGAGGTTCCCCTCGACAACCACCTGTGGTGAGGTAGGCTAGTAATTTTGTCTAATTTGCCTACGATTACGATTGCCTACGTGTGTCATTGTTTCGTAAGTTAATCGCTATAAAAGCAGGGACTACATGCCCAAGCCTAACTATCAACGTCAGAGTCAACTGGACATTGCTTAAGCGGTAAGACTCGATGGCAAAACCCAGGAGGTTTTGGTAAACAAAGGACCTGCGCATCTTGTGTATTCCCGCGTTCATATCGACATATATCAACTCACATATCCCAAACAAAACCCTGTTCGACAAATCATTCTCGGTGCCAGGTGGTATTTAGGTTGGGGGGATGGGACCGACTATCGTTATTAGTCAGTTTTTTTTAACTCATCGGATTTCAGCGGCTAGATTTCCTGCGCTGTTTTCTTTTTGGCACACAAATTCGTTTTCAAACTTTCAAACGAAATTGCTCTAGATCCATAGGCGGGGTGGCGCATCAAAAAGCCTTTCAAAATGCTTCATAGTGCCTTCATCCAAAAAAAGTGTGCCGTGGGCATCGCAGAAACCTTCAGGCATGTCAAAATGTCGGTACCCCAATTCACGGTCCTTTCACGCTGTGGAGCTCCTTTCACGCTGTGGGAGGTCCTTTTCACGCTCATTCACATAGATTCACGCTCAGATTCGCTTGCCTAAAAATTTTGCAAACATGTAGAACAAAAGAACCATGGTAACTACTTTCTTTTCTACTTTAAAAGTAACCACAAAAATCAAGTTTGGATTGGCTGGTCGCTGCAGTAAAACTGAATTAGCCAGCTTCGATGGATGTTGAGTTGGGAAACCAGAAACTGTTTGGGCAACATGCGAGCTTGGGTTGCCCTTGGGAACTATGTGGCTCAATATTCTGCGCTCGGAGGTTGCATCTTTTTAGCATTGCGTATTTGCTTTTATTTGAGCGCCCATGTATATCAACATCCCCTCTCAAATGTTTGGTGGTTTGATCCCTTAATCCGATCCAGTAAACACAACTTGCCTCAGGGTCCATTGGTCAATTCAGGGGTCCTTTCAGGTCCTTTGGTGAAATAAGAGGGCCTTTCGAAAGGACCTTGTTTTGAGGTCTTTGAGGATTAGGGTATGTATATATATATATACATACATATGTATGGGTCCGGACTTGTTTTGGGAATTGTTTGTTTTTTCCGTTTTGTTTTTTTTTGATCTCCTGTCCTGTCCGTTTCCCTTGCATTTTGGAGCTGGAAACTGCCATTTCAACTGTATTTTGCATCAGTTTGGAGTTCGAACCTCTCATTTTCCCTAATATTTGCAGCATTTTGGTGCTCGAACCGTTCATGTCGCATGTTTAGGGTTGAGGGTTGGCTTTTGGGTTATATAAGTGTGTTTAAGGTTTATTTAGACTTGTTTCAGTGTTTTTTCAAGCTTGGTTTGAGATCTATTTAGGGTAGGTTTAGGAGGGCAATTTTCTACATTTCTTTAAGGTTTACTTAGGGCTATCTTAGTTTTTGTTGGGTTATTCTGGGGTCTATTTACGATTGAAAAAGCAGGGAAAGCAGCGAAGCAGAAAAGCGGAGAAGCAGAACAGCAAATAAGCAGAAAAGCAGAGAAGCAAAGAAGCAGGGAAAGCAGAGAAGCAAAGAAGCACGGAAGCAGAAAAGCAGAAAAGCAAAGAAACAGGTAAACAGAAATCCAAGAAACAATCTGAAAACGGAAACAATAATTCCCAAGATAAAAAACACTCCTATATATATACATACATACATACATACATACATACCTACCTTGACCCTCCAAGTAGCCATAAAAATTGGTAAAAGTCTCAAAAACACGGGCATATCCAGGAGCAGGGTCGACGGATACAAAGGAGAGGATGGAAGAGAGGGAATGCCAGAATTGAATCCTTAAAGGATATTCAAGGGCTAGAAACGCAAATACTTTGTAGAAATTGGACAACCACGCCCCACTGGATCCGCTGGTGAGAGCCAGTGAGACCGAGAACGTGAAGAGAATGTATCCGACTCAGCAGGCCACCCCAAACATCCGTCGAAATCCTGGGGTTAGCTGGTTCAAACAAATTGGTAAAACGATTCGTTTGTGCCTGGAGCTGACCACCAGCCTCTGTGCCTGGTTCAAGTCACTTGGAAACTTTCCATTTTGGGCTTAGTCATCCTGTAGAACAGGGGTTCCCCAAAAACCTCTAGAATGATTCAGAATGATGTTTTCTCCTGAAGTATAGTATATATATATATATGTATAATGCACATATATATATATGATATACTTTCCAATCTCTTTAAATCCTTTTGACTTTTGGGTGCTTAGCGTGTATACATATCAACACAAGTAGCATGGATAGATATACATATAACATAACATACAATCAAGTACGGTTGCAGTTACGAAGCACAGCGCGGACACTCCAAGCACAGGAACCCCCAAGGCTGAGGCCTGACTGAACCCCAAGCTGGAAGTTTTCACAAGAACTTTTCTGGGAAACCCTGGCGCACCCATGCGCTTGTAGCATCTATGGGCCATCCTTTGCCCCTGATTCAAGGCTGGGAACTTATATTTTGGGGGAGTTGACGACCAAAATCAGCAATTTTTTTTGGCTATGATTTTTTGCTGCCGGGCCGGGCCAGAAGTCAGCCAAACCCAAAGACATGCAATATATAAGCTACAAAAGAAATTGACTCATCTTGCCGACCAAAGCTGAATTAAAACTCTGCCCCTGCGAATTACGAATTGCAAATGATTGCACATGGAACCCCATAGCCACAACACGACTGCAGGCCCCAGGAACCCTGGAGGATATCTTGCACACCGGGCTAGCACCGGGCGAATTCGGGGATCGCAACTGCGGGTTGTTGCAGAACGACCCACGAAATGTATTAATTGTCGTGAATGCATCAAGATCGCCGTGTTCATGTATAAGATACTTCCAGGGAGCTTGAAATAATGTCCTCAGGGATCCACAGGTACATTTCCCGGAAAACCCAGAGAATCTAAACGCTCCTCAAGACTGTTTTGAGCTAGCCACATCTTGCATCACAGGGGTTGCTGTCAGATGACCCCCCTTATGGAGGTCATGTTGACCCATGTTGACCCCTCATGAACCAAACTCCCGTTGATTCACGGGGGCAGTGTCACTTTTCTGCAGAATAACATATGTTTGATCAACCATGGAGTCCTTGTGGCTCATGCAAGATAAGCCGTGAAACAAGCATTTGACATGTAACTACCATCCAACAGCTCAGCTGAGCTGAAAACATGGATGCAACCCGAGCGATCACTATTTAAAAGACTATCCTGGAAACGTGTATTACTGCAAACGCATACCATGGCGCTTGAAGACGCTTGAGGTATATGCAACCACCGCCTGATCGGTGCCAGTTTGACAGCATTGGTGTCCCAGTCTTATCTTGGCACATGGGCTCTCTGACAAATCCAAAGACCTCGAAACTTGGAACGTCATGGGCATCGATTTCGGTGCTTTCAAAGCAACGTGAAATATGCCAGGTAGAGAGGAGGAAAAATAAAAGTAAATCAGACACCACTCACCAGCAAAAAAAGGTTTCTTTTCTGTCATCTTCAGTTTCCAAAGGGAAGTTCAAACCTCGCAATGGGAGCATTTTTTTCCACCTCTGGGATGTCAGTCATTGGGATGGACTGGCCATGCCCCCCCCAAAAAACTACTACACTATTCCTCATCTAATTGAAATGACAAACCCAAAAGGTGGTTATTGGTTTTGTGATGCATCCTAACTGATCACAATTCCTCTAGGATTCCTCTCGTAGTTTCCTTGGGGCATGAGTTTCACTGACCTGGAAAGGGCATGAAAGTTCCGCCATTTTGGGGATGATTCGCCGAAACCTAACCATGGTTCCAGTGAGGTCACACGGTGAGGTCACACAGTGAGGTCCCTCTAATTTACACCCAGAGAAACCTAAACAATTTGTGTTTGCATGGGTTTGGGGTGATTGCTTCGTCGCAATGGGGTCTCTGGATTTGTCCATCTGTTCAACCAATGGCATTCAAATGAAGGAGAACTGCAGCTGCAGGCAAGGCAGGAGTCCTGACGCCAAGAATGAGAGAATAGTTGGACCGATATGATGAATCGTTCATCATTTTCTATAGAAGGACCAGTATTTTGTGGACAGTAATGCAAGTATCATGCAAATGTTTCCTCAGTTTGCAGTTTCTTTGTTGGGGACAGTATATACGTGGTATGTGAGGTATCTCATACTTGGTGACTGCAGTAACCTTTGTCCAGAGTACTGAACCCCCAACTAAATCAGGAACTGGATCCGCCCATGGGAGCCGGCTTCCTCTCAGTGGTCTAAGGGAAAATTTAGAGGTGACCATGGATTTGCCAACGTAACTATGAGGCTTTCCTGCAAGTTTACCTTTGCAGTATATGGAGTAAGACAGCTTAGTATTAAATTTGGTCATGTCATGTAGCAGGTGCAAAAGTGAGCGCTGGCCAAATTTCCTAAAGACATTCTGAATGGTACGAATAAAAACGCTACAAATGCGGAACAAATTGTCGGAAACCTATGCGGAATTTTCCGCATCATACAACCAACCAGTCGTTTCCACAAGAAAAAATCTTGTAATCTGGAAGGGTTCTACAATGGCTTTGTTGGGCAGCAGAAACTACCACTATCAATCTACCACTCAAAACCAGCTGGGCCCATGTCTATGGTTAGAACCATTGACCCAAGTGTTAGTTGATTCGAGTCGCTTCGCGACGAGAACCGCCCGCGCCCAGGGAAGCTATGTCCCCTCTTTTGAAGCTATATGGGCCTCAACTTGGGCCAAAGTTGCCCCCAAATGCGTCCAAGTTGGGGCCAAGTTGCGCCATCTCGGAGCCAAGTTGGGCTGAAGTTGGAGCCAAGTGGGTCCAAGTTGGGCCGAAGTTGGAGCCTTGCTGGCCGAAGTTGGCCAAGTCGGGCCAATGTTGCGCCCATGTCGGATCGAAACGGTGCATTTGGACGATTTTGGGCCGATCTGCAAGATGTGCAAATTATCACAGTCCCATGGGCTCAACCGTCACTTGCGGCAGTAAGATTCGATCACTTGCGGCAGTAAGATTTCAATCACTTGCGGCAGTAAGAATCAATCACTTGCGGCAGTAAGACTCTTGTGAGACTATTCAAAACCAATCACTTGCGGCAGTAAGATTCTGGAACGTTCTTACTGCCACAAGCGATTGGTTTTGCGTACCGCCACAGGCGAGGTAGGAGCCTGACGGTGGGGTGGGGTGGGGTGGGACAATAACGTTCATGTTCCTGTACACACACAGGCACGGCAACAGGCACTGCTCTTTCATTATCAGTTACTGCTGGGGTGGGGTGGGGTGGGATAATAACGTTCATGTTCCTGTACACACACAGGCAAGGCAACCTCACCATCTTTCTTGCTGTCCTGCAGACACAGGCAGGGTGGGGTGGGATAATAACTCTCATGTTCCTGTACAAACACAGGCACGGCAAACTCATCATCTTTCTTGCTGTCCTGCAGACACAGGCACTGCCCTTTCATCATCAGTTACTGCTGGGGTGGGGTGGGGTGGGATAATAACGTTCATGTTCCTGTACACACACAGA
>Ga0126342_10006081_pt1 | contig 21311 bp, 22 predicted proteins | sample Cyp1metagenome_FD_92528 | JGI IMG/M metagenome (GOLD analysis project Ga0126342, IMG submission 92528) | Coral microbial communities from Lord Howe Island, Old Settlement Bay, Australia - Cyphastrea 1 metagenome | ecosystem: Host-associated > Invertebrates > Cnidaria > Coral ...
ATGTGATTGAAGATAGTGTCATTGATGATACTAAATTTCCAATTGTAAAAGATAATAAACTTAAACAGATATTCAGGGTAATGCTGGAGTTCCTGAAGGTAATTATAAATTATCTTAAGTATTGTACAACTCATTTTGATTTGAAATCAAAATGAGTTCTAGAACTATAGAATATTTTCTGATATATTTTATATGTGTACAAATGCCACCAAAGAAAGTAAAACCAAAGATGAGTAGTAAAATGAAGAAGCAACCAATACCTGAAGATTTTGAACTATCAGATGAAGAACCCACTACAATAAATTTAGATGAGGAGTAAAAACTAACAAGCAAGTTTATCACCTTTGATTGCCCACTATGTCATTGAAAATTACAATTGAGAAATGAAATTGAAATCAACCCTAAAGGGGTTAAGATTTCTTGTAATCCGCGTAGTTTCAAAATCAGAAAAAATGATAAAACAATGAATGTAAAAAAGGATGACACAGGAGAAATTGTGTTAGAGAGTGAAGACCACAGCATTAGCTTTTCGTGGAACCGGCAAATCACACCAGAAGACCAAAAGGTGGAAAGCACTAACAAGATGATAAGTGATGTAATGGGAACGCCCAGAAGTAAAAAACAAATGGCAATAAATGATATGGATTGAAACATATTTACAGAGTTTTTTAGCGCAGTTCAACTGCTAAATAAATAAATATATATATAAATAAATAATTATATATAGAAATGTCTGATTTAGATGATAAACAACCTGAAATGGCAGAGATGCTGAACAAGATGACCAGATACAACAAGAATGTGAAGATGTTGATGGACTTAATGAACAAGGCATTAGAAAAACTTGATATATTAGTGAAAAATAAACCTGCTGAAAATGATGCTGATGCTGAAAAGGAAAAGATTGATAAAATCTTTGAGGCTAAAAAAATCGGCAGACCTGTAGGCACTTTTGAAACCAAGCAACACCAGTATCTGAAAATGCTGAACGAAGGCAAAATCAAAATGCCTAAGGCATCCACTCTGGAGTTTTACAAGATTGAAAGGGATGGTGAAGTGTATAAAGTGGTGGGTGAATAGATGAAATTTTGATAATATTATTATCTATAATAATATTATGAAATTGTTAGAATTGTTTTCAGGGACAGGCAGTGTTGGAACTGTTGCGAAAGATATGGGTTGGACTGTTGTGTCATTAGATTTGAAAGGGGCTGATATAAACTGCGACATACTACAATGGAAATACAAAAAATATCCAGTGAAATACTTTGATATGATATGGGCTTCACCCCCTTGTATTGAATATAGCATAGCAAAACAAACTGGGGTAAGGAAGATTGAAGAAGCAAATGAAATAGTTGTGAAAACTCTTGAGATAATCAGATACTTTAACCCCCGCATTTGGTTCATAGAAAATCCCCAGACAGGCTTGTTGAAGAAGCAATCATTTATGGAGGGGTTGCCCTTTTTTGACCTTGACTACTGTAAATATGGGATGCCATATAGAAAAAGAACAAGGCTCTGGACTAACTTGGACACTTGGACACCCAGACCTCTTTGCAAAAAGGATTGTGATAGTATGGATGGGAATAGGCATAAAGAAACAGCACAAAGAGCACCTAGTGGGAAAAAGGAATTTTGGAAAGAAGGCTACACCTTGTTCAAACAGAAGGACTTGTATAGAATACCTCAAGCACTGGTTGAGGAAATTATGACTGCTGTAAATATTGTGTGTTTCAGATAGTTGCGCCTTGCCACTGAATACTGCGCCTTGCCACTGGTGAGGGTCTCAAAAGATTTTATGTTGTGTGTGTGTGTGTTTGGGGTTGTGGTTGAGGCGAAGCCTTTAAGTATAAAATAGGGGATGGGAGGGTTTATATTTATTATTTGGGGAGCGCCAGACCCACACTCTTGTTGAAGTCGTCGTCCATCTGCTGACAGGGATGAAGAGGGTAAGGGTAGGTGGGTTTTCTTATTATATAAAATATATCTATGAAATATATTTCATAAAAATCTATCAAATATAGTTCATAAAAAAAAAAAAAAAAAAAAAAAAAAAAAAAAAAAAAAAGGGAAAGTTTGAAAGGTTGAAGACATTAAAAAAAATTAAATAAAAAAAATAAAAAAAAAAATAAAAAAAAAAGTAAAAAAAAAAAAAAAAAAAAAAAAACTATATATCAAAAAAGAAGGGACAGCCTGAAAGTGCGAAGCACTTAAGAATAATTGTATTAATTTTTGATTGATGAATTGACCTTGGCAATCCGCCAACCCCTGAAGCATCAGTGCTGTGCTCACCTGACATCCTGACAAGGGGTTGAATGAAAAACTGGGTATTAAAAACTGTTGGGAGTGTTCCCATAAAAAAAAAAAAAAAACTGAAAAAATGTTGGGGATGTTCCCATAAAAAATCCTAAAACAATGTTGGGAGGTCTTCCCATCATCAATCATCATTATCATCATCTATCATCATCTATAATCATTTTCATCATCACCTGTCTGAACCCGAGTGCCCACAACCTCTTGAAGAACTGGGCATCAACCTGCCATTGGACGAGTGATTGGCCAAAAAAGGAATGGGGTGCCCCATCCCAAGGTTTGGTCGGGGGCCCGTAGGATTTCTTAAACAGTTCGTTTGGCAAACACTTGTCCTTATGGAAGCTTCAGCCATTTGAGTAAGTTGTGATATAATATTTCTGAAATTGGAAATGGTCAAGTTGGACACCCTTGAGATACTCCTTGAGGTAAAGGCTCTCAAAATGAGAATTGACCACCTTGAGAGCTTTGTTGATGTCCTCTTGGATAAGCGAAAGGGTGGCGTAGTCTTCGTTGAAATGTTTGGCAACAAGTTTTGCCACAACTGGCGCTTTCGTGCAATCACTTGAAAACCAATCATTTTTCAACAAATACAGTTCCTCCAAATCCATATTATTTTGGATGCCGTTGTTGAAGAAGCGACCACCAAGCCCTGTTGTAGCATCAACAATCTTCCGCACTTTGGATGCATACTGATTGTCATTGTCCAAGGCTTCCATAGCCTCATCCCTTATTTTTTCTGCATCTGTGATGCGTTCCACTCTTCGGCGCTTGTTCTGATGCTCTACCATTGCTTCAGATTGAAGGATGCAGGATGCCAAACAAAATTGAGCAATAAATTGCTGTGAAAGTCAGAAACACATTTTGTCAAGCCCCTCTGACTACTGCAAGTTCTCCGAATTCAAGTGTTTTTTTTGATTTCCCAATCTTTCACAAAGTTTGTCCAAATCTATTTGCACACTGCCACTTCCACCACCCCTTGTTCTGACAAAAAACAGGTCAGGCGCACCAAGAAAAAGTTGGTCATCTTCTTCAGGAAATTGCCCAGCATTGGGCAGGAAAAGATGTAATAAGATGGGTAAGGTGGGGTTGTTATGGTTTATGGTATAGTCTATGTTATAGTCTATTGTATTGATTAGGTTGTTTTGTTTTTATTTGTTTTATCTGTTTGTTATGATTTATATTATTGGTTTTATTATTATTCTATGAGTTAGGCAATCCCATCTGTATTTATTATCCCCTTAGAATTTGATTGTATCATAGGCTGGGCGGGTTGTATTAAGATGGGATTGCCCTACTCTAACTATATATTATATATATATATATATTGTTCAAATTCTGATTGCTTCTTTCCACTGAAAATCCGACGTTTTTGTTGGAGAAATTCCGTGGCTTAGTGATCCATATCATGTCTATTGGTTCACTTCCTCACTTCGCGCAGGATCCCTTTCACGCACCTCCAAGTGAGATGTGGTCTTGCCCTAGCCGTGCACCAAACTCCAGAATTTCTTCTGTTGGTTTCAGGAAATGTTTACAGGAAATACGGAAAACTACGGTTTTTGATCATTTGTTGTGGATTTTACCTCTATATCGATAAAACATGATAAAACAAAATCAATCCGTAAAGGACTTGTTGATGTTTTCAAGCATGAACCCCAGGAAATCCACATGAGCCACAGGCAGAAGTGCCTTTTGCAAATGGTGCGTTGAGAGCCTGTTGGAATTCCACAAAAACGGTCCAAACCAGAGGAGTTCGTTTCGGAAAATCTTCCCATGTACCCAAAGGGATCCCTATGTGGTAATCAAGTATGCCTGGAAAGTCTCTATTTAGTACCATGATTTTGCCACTACATATTAGAATTATTAGAACCTCCATTTTAAAAAAGTCTGGGGATTTTTTATATGTGCAACCTCCATTTCTTGGATGATTTTCCCACTTTTTTTCCTAGAAACCTCCATTTTTCCCGGGTTTCCCATTGTAACCTCCATGATTTCCCATGCCCCGACCTCGCAGATCACCTCGACACCATAGTCCTCGTCTGGGTCGCTCAGAACCAGCCCAGGCCTCAGGCGACATTGCCAATGCTGGTGGGGTTCAAGACCCGTCATTGGAAATCAAGGAATACCCTCTGGTGAACTAACATAACTATGGAAAATCACCATTTTCAATGGGTAAATCCACTATAAATGGGCCATTTTCAATAGCTATGTTAAATTACCAGAGGGGTACTCACCAGTAAACTAACAGTTTGCTATGGAAAATATGGACCATAGAAATAGATGATAAATTGCTATTCAAAATGGTGATTAAAATAATAGCTATGTCAGTTTACCATAGGGTAAATGGTGCATGTTCCAGCCATCTTAGATGAATAAGAAACCCAAATCAATACACCATGCATGCTCGGTGGCTCGACATTCGAAAGTGATACAGTATTCAAAGGTACTCGTCAAAATGCTACCCTAGTGAAACATGTCATATCAATCAGGAGTTATGAATCTACCAGAAAATGATAGAATATGGTAAAATCTGATGCTGCTTAATGTCAAGGACAGATCCAATTCTCATGGCCAAGAATGGTAAAAACTGCCTCCAGTTTTTCAAACCCCGTCTCATGCTGCAACTTCCATTACTTGAAAAAAAAATGCACTATTTCCCATTCGATCCCCATGCTGAATTTCCTCATGGAGACATCCCCAGATCTCCCCCTTGCGCGTCCCCACTCCACGGCTGATCCTGGACCATGGCCGTTTTGTTCGGATTCAAAAAACGATTCCATTGGGGACCTCAAAATCCAGCGATTTCTACGGTGAAACGGCAGAATTTGACATCACACGGAGGGCTTAGCCGGCTTAGCCGGCTGAAGAAGTGGAATATTGATGAATATTGCCTGTTCAAAGTGGAAATATGTGGAAATGATGTAACCCTGCGGTGGCGTTTTTTTCGGCCATCGAAGAAGGGTGCATTCACCTTTGAAGACTTGGAATCTTGGCTAGAGATGTTCAACCAACCCTCAAAAGGCTCACAATCCCTGTGCGAGATGAGAGCATTCTTCCTCGTTCCATGGAAAATCCTGGTTGGTTGATGGGGATTCCCTGTTGGATTATGTAAAAAAAAGATCCCCAGCCAATCATGGGTAAATCATCAACCAGGATCAGCCCTCCATCATCAACCAGGATAATAATAATAATAATACAATAATAGTAATAATAATAATAATATCATTGGGATTCCCTGATTGCTGGTATGTGTTCATCCCCGAACCAATCATCAACCAGCAGGGCTTGATAGCACACTACTAAAGGACCAGTCTGGACTGGTCAGGCCCAGCCGAGTTCTGCAAGTTGAACCCGCTCAAAAAAAAGTCTTGGAGTCCATATTCTCGTGCCACTGGGGTTTCCTATTCTCAACAAGAAAATCAGCAACCATATTCTGGGCGATGGGTCAAAATTCGAAGAATGACCAAAACAAACCAGACCCGGGCCTGAATTTTTGGTCAAAGCCCATTTATTGTATTTATTTGTAGGGTGGCCCTAAAAATAATCGAAACTGCCCTTCCAACTCCACAGCGCTCCTGTAGCACCCCCTTTCCACGGCTGTTCTTCTGCCTGATGGTCTAGCTTTTAAGCTGAGGATCAGATGGGGTAGATTGGCTTGGCAACAATTTGAATAGTTGTCTGGTCGTCAAACAACAAAGGTGCTACCCGATTTGTTAAAAGCGACCAAAGTAAGGGGTGAACTGGGGTAGCAATGATGGGCAGTTATATTGTAAACGACATTCTACTATGATGCTCTTTGCTTGAGAAACATACTTAAGTACTTCGAAGGGGCCTCCATTAAACAGGGCACCTGTTTGAGAAGATCATGGTTTCTTGGGGGATGGGAGAAACCTCGTGGGGCTGGCTTGGTCGCAAAGGAAGGCCCTTATAAACCATAGCCGTTCTCATTGAAGTCCCGGTTTTTGCTGAAGTTCCTTGGTTTTGCTGATGAAGTCCACAAAGTCTTTGCTGCTCATGTCCCAATCTTTGCTGGTCAAGACCTCGTGTTTTCCTGGTTGTGGTTCCTTTTTTGGTGCTGAAAAATCCCGCGTGGTGATGGTCCGTTTAAAATCAAAGACCCGCCAATTCTTTTGGTCCATCGCTACGCCATGCTGAGGCCATGGCTTGCCGTACAGAATATTTGATAGTCAAAAATCCCAATGTTTGATGGTTAAGAGTTAAGTTTCCAATGGTAACCATGGTATGAAAATCATGGTTGAATCACTTCAATCCCAATATTCAATGGTTAAAGTTAGGTCGTCCCCTTATTAATACTTCGTAGTTACATCAGTTCAATCCAATATGTGATGATCAATATCCCCATATTTTCCCATCAAAATCCCTTATATCATTATAAAATCCCTCAAAAGTCCCAAGATCTCAGGGCTTTCCTGCCCCTGCAAGTTGCCTGGACTGCAGTGGTTGACACATCCTCGCGATCCAGAAGACGTGGAGAACTTTTTTTGTGGGTCCGTGGGTCTCAGAATTTGGGGGTCTCAGAATTCCCCTGTGGTCATTTCTTACCCGCAACAAGGTTTTTTCAGCCACGTGGCTGGCTGGAAAATCCCCTCTGGTAAATAAATGGAAGTGTCAATGGGAATTGAAACATCCATTTTTTGACACAGGGATGTTCCATCACCATGTTTGATTACGGCTAGCTACGGAAAATCCATCCATTTCAACAAGGTAAATCATCTACTAATGAGATGCATAGACAGCTTGTTGCATAGGCAGATGCAGACTAGCCTTCTACTGGTGATGAAAACAAAATATGACTGGCAAAGGAACAATCTGTCATCTGATGTAACCGCTCAGTTGAGGCATTGCTCCAAAGCACAAGTTTAGATAAGTTCGCTCATGTCAAATCCGGATGACTGAACCCCAATGAGGTATTTGATTTTTTGTGGCAAAGGAATCAAGGAAAAAAAGTGGCAACCCCACTAATTCATCAACTAGAGTTATATAATCATTCAAGGCTGGCACTGCGAAGGCGTTCCTACCAGGGTTTCCATCAATTTTAGAGCCTCATATCTCGGGTTTAGCCCATGGGTTCTTTTCCGCAGCCATTTCCATGGCTGGTCTGGTCAGCCCCCCTGCTGGTGGCACTTGGGTCTTCCACCACTTTTCTCCTCCCACAAAAATCACTCAGTTTTTACACCAAAACGATTGAATCCATAAGACCCCCCAACCTAAAAGATGAGTTTTTCCTTTCACCAAAACTGAGTATCACTACCGTGGAAAATGATGATGTTCCACGGGAGTTCGATGGGATTTGGCTGGTTTTCCCCACACTTTTTTCAGACATCTCGCCTGAGGGGTCGGTTTCGAGGCCCATGTTGTGGGTTCCTTGGCAGCGGCCCAGGTTTCATGGAAAAACTGACCAAAAAACGGCAGAAAGATGTCGGAGACTTCGCTTGGGTCAAGTCTCCTGTCAAGTTTCCCTTAATCATCCGCCTCTTGAAGCCTCTTGGATTTGGGTACCTCAAAATCAACCTCCCCCAACCATTTCAACCGTTTTGTCAAGGTCAACCGTCATATGAGTCGTATCCTCAAGCATCATCCACCATATCCTTAAGCATCATCCAACATCAATCAGATCATCAACCAGATCCTCATCCACTCAACATGAAATGTCGGCCTCCTCGGCCGATACCGACTCGTCCTGCGTAAACACGAGGAGAGCATGTAGCACTGCAGCCAATCAAGATTCCAACATGCGATTCATGCCATTTGACATGATCAAATCAACATTAAAAAATGGCTGGATGTCATGAGGATTTGGTGCCATAGATCATCAGTCGATCATTTTTTGCTTGTGGCTATTTGATAGCGGATCGACCTCAAAAAAACGAGGAAAAATGTGGAGAGAAAATGGTGATCACCATGTGACTTCGTCTGGGTATGGCTTCAATGGCTTCCTGTATCTACTGAGGCAAAAAAAAAAAACATCACGCTAGTGGAAATATCCATAAGTGAGAATATCCATCGAAAAATGATGATAACAACAGTAATGCCCCATGAAATGATGATAATCTCTTCCAATATCCATTGATGCCATGGGGTATTGCTGTGGTAATCTGGATGGATATCCATGTGTATATATATATACAATACATATATATATAATGTACATATCCCTCAAATACACGGATATTTACCCATACAGGGGGATACAATCCATGAATACATGATAAATATCAGATCCACCCTTGTAGATACTCTCCATTGTGGATGATTGAATCTTGATCAAATGCTTACATAGTACCCTCCATATATTCAAAAGTCTGCTATAGATGATTAAAAAAAAAAACTGATTTACCTCTGATGTTGCAGTTCGTCAAGTGACCAGAAGGTAATGATCGCCCATGATATTCCCATGAAATCCTATAAAATCACATGAAATCAGTATTTTCCATGATATTTCCCAAGGAAATGTCCACCGGAATCCAGTCGTTTTTTCTCGCCTCTTTGGCGACCGCGGAAACCGCGGTCTCAACCGCCGCGGTGCCGGAGGCCGAGGCCCCGCAGCCCATGGGCCTGGTAAACTGTCACATAGCTATAGAAAATCCACATTTTTTTATGGGAAAATCACCATTTTTAATGGGAAAACACCATTTTTTTAATGGGAAAACTCACTATTTCGACTGGGCCATTTTCAATAGCGAACTGTTAGTTTACCAATATATATATATATATGGTCAAAGAACTTGTGGGAATCCATCATATATATGGAGATCATGGTTTAGAATCCATGAATCTAACCCATATTTCATGTCATATATTGTTTCGGTTCCATTCAGAAATATAACTAGGGTATAAACCATTCACCAAGTGGGGATGCACCTTCAAGTGGGATACGCCTCGACTTCACTGGAATGATGGGAATTGGATTGGGGGAATCATCCCAAAATAGCCGAACTTCAAGTGAAACATCTCATTCATCCAGATATTTTCTGGGGATGAATGAAGCAACAAAAATGCGGATATCGTGGGCATATAGTGGGATATCACGCGGGTTGATTGTGATATATATATATTATGTATATACATATATATACATACAGTATATCTAATATGATTTGGCGGTCTCCGCAAATTGGGAATTTACTCCCAAATTTTGGCCATTTCAACAGAGAAAATTATGATCAACAAGTGGATTTGGGGTATACCCTGTTTTGAAACCAAAAAAAATGAACAGGTGGGATTGTACTTGTGTTTTTGATGCTTAATGATTTACCGTCTAGTTTCCTTATCCTATGCTTCTGGTTGCTTGACTTTCTGGTGGGGCATCGTTCTTTGGCTTTGTTTGGCGGATGCCGCTTGGCATGTTAGGATGAGAAACCGTGAAGGAGATGAACCCGAGGTTAAGGGCCAGTGTCTGTTGATGTTCCAATTGGGATGAGAAGCCCACAATTTACAAACTACGATTTTGTCAGATAGGTATACATCAAAAATTGCTATCCAACAATGCAAATCCGTGATTGGCAGGGCCCTACTTGTTGACACATCCCCATATCCAACAGGTTTTTTGTTGCTCACCCTACTAATGGCGTGCTCAAAATGGCCAGCATCTAGACATCTAGACGCTTGGTTGCTTCAACCCATCCCAACAAGATGAAAGTCCATTCACCACCACCACCACCACCATCATCATCATCATCATCATGATCATCATCATCATCATCACCATAATCATCATCATCATAATCATCATCATAATCAGAAACAGAATCAGAAACATAATCAAAAACATAATCATTGTTCCATCATTAATCACTATTTGTGGGATGGAAAAAAGATAAACCAGAAATCAGCTCAATACACCAGAGAGGTCTAACCCCATGTTTCACCCATCAACCTCCCCACCTGCTCAGCACGGAACGGAAGACAGCCACACCGGTGCTGGAACCAAAATTGGGAAAAATGGACATGACAATGTGTCTATCACAATGTGTATAGTGTTTCTTTCACCATGTGTATATATGTTTATTTATATATGTCTAATTCTACATTTATACATGATTCTGTTATCTGTATGATATAAACGTCTGAAAGCTTTTAACAAATGGACTAGCCACCTGGGGAAGCCACTAGGCTTGGCTTGAGTAATAATAAACAGTAAGGGGAATATATCACCACAAATGGTATGATGTCATGGGATTTAATGTCAAGGTCAAGGGATATATATATATATATATATATATAACTATACATGGTCATTTTTAATACCTCATCTAATGGGAATTTCTGGGGTTGTCTGATAATAGGGTATACCCACAAATGGCCTTCTTTTTTACAGGGAAAAGGATGACAATCTATTGGAAAAAACCGGGTAACCAGCCTATTTTCAGACAAACTGGTTGGTGAAGCCAGTGCCGTTTCATCTTACCATTAAAAGATTGTTTTGAATCCACCGATCTTTTTAAGGTATTTCTGTTTTTTTTGTTGGCTTTACCGGAGTATTGAACAAACTGCCAACCAGAGATTCATTCTTTGCGATCGCACAGAATCAAACCCTGCCAAGCATATTTATCAATATGATTCAGCCTTAAAAATGCACAAAAAACATCAAGAATCCACGAGAAAATGATGGGTGGCCAATATGAAGATCTTTGACGATGATTCCCATCATCAATGGTGATGACTGGACTTGTGGAAACACCCCAGATACACAGGGGAAAATTGGTGGATGAGATGAAACTGATGAAACTACCTATGTTCCTTCCTTTGTGGCTATAATCTGGCTATAATCTACCTGAGGGTTGGAGGAACCCTGATAGATGTACTGGCTATTTAGATTTATTTAGTGCCCTTTTAGCTTGACATCAACCGATGGGCTCGACCCCCAGTTGGACAGGTTTTGTTCATCGCAAGCGCTGATCGCATCAAGCTTGGAAGCTGCATCAGGTCACATGGCACCATTTTTTATTCCTACTTCGGTGCAGAAATCCCCATCCAAAAAGATAGGAACATCGAAGGAAGCGATTTCTGGAACCATTTTTTCAACCGGGCCCGATTCTGGGTGTTACCCCCAAGGCGCCAATGGAAAACTAGCGACTCAGCTGGCAATCAGTGAGTGGAATCACCAACCAGCTGTTAAACATAACATATATTATATCGTATAGATATACATACCCTCTGGTAATCAAACATGACAATTGGAAATCCCCTACAAATATATGTGTTAATGGGAGAATCATCTATAAATCTGGATTTTCCATTGTCATGCATGATTGCCGGAGTATATATATATAGTATATATATTATTATATATTTATATACGTACATATATATAAACTCCATATTATCCTGCAGAAGTCACCGTGTCCAGCTTCCAAGCCACGAAAGCATATTGCCACGACCATGCCGTGGCGGCACCATCGATGGGACCTCGAAACGCCCGAGAGTCCTCTTGAAGTTTCATGTTGTTGAGATGGGTTTGCCAATAGGCTAGCCTCTAAAATTTCATGGTTGATCATCATTCTTGTCAGTAGATGGCATGACTTTGATGACTTTGATATGCCCCATTTTCAGACACACCCATAATCTGAGAAGGTATGAAAATCACTTATATTGGATTCTATTCGTTTTTTTAAACTTTTTCTTGATCCGTCCTGCATGAAAGTGGCGTGCTTGGTGAGATGAAATCTATCCCTTCTCTTTTTGGAGATGAAACCGCAAAGAACAATCTATATACAAATCTCTCCTGGATATGCAAAAAGATTCCTATAGGAAATAAGTCGGAATGTAATGTGTCACTATCACTATCTTAGTAGGATTGATTTTTGGTTTGTCTGGGAGTTGCAGTTGTGTCACTTCTAGGACCCTGCTCTCCTCGCACGCCAGTCTTAAATGCTGGCGCTCTCCTGGCGCTCATCCCTTTGGCTGATGGAATCCACAAGAACTGGCAGAATTTTCCGGTCGCCAAAAAACTTACTGGTGCTCAGTAGGGAATGAGGGAATGGGATGATTGTTAAGAGTTATGGATTGGATCATTCCCCTATTCCCGACAAAAAGCACCAGTACGAAAAACCTTGGAATTCTCCTTGACGAAATCGGTCTCCTTTTTGCTACAAAAACATCCCAAGTGATCGATGGGTCAAGTCACCAATGCGGCCAAAACCATCGATGTCACATGGCAAAACGATGGCAATGAGCCGGTGACTGGTAAAAAAAACACTTTACCATGTCTACCTTGAATGGTAATCAGCCAGTGGGAAATGGAAAGGACAATTAGCGACCATGGGATCGCCGAGCAGCACTCCGAGGGAACTTTTTGCGAGCAGTTCGATGGCTTCAAAACGATTGGGTCAAAACCCTGGTACACATGTAGTTCACAGCAAAATCGTTGGTGCATAGGTTGTGACCCCTTCCCCCCCGTTGAAAACGGGTATCTTTTACGCCCGTGACCAAGATAGACCCTGTGGGCACACAGGGAGACAATCTAGGACTTGAACATTGTCCCTGTGCCGTGCTGGTTGACAAACGGGCACGCATGTCACAAACATCCAGAAACTGAGATACAGAAACTGAGTTGTCTTACCTATCTTGAGATAAAATCATGCGCGATAAGTGCCAAAAATACGGGATGAATAGTTCAAAAATGGAAAGAATCCTCAACAATACTGAAATGTATAATCTTAAGATGGATATAATCCTCAAAAATACCAGAATGAATAATCTTAAGATGAAAATCATCATCGAGAATAGTGGAATGAATCATCTTCATGTGTTTTTTTCTATCCTGGCTGGGAGGTCATACCCAAGACAAATCATAGAAACCATCATTTCTAGTGATGTCGCCATGAGATCCTTCTAATTTGCATATTCATGTACGTTATATCTATAATATATACAGATTTGTACATATTTAGATTATATGTATATATATATGCATGAATTCATATGTATAGAATTGCGTGTGCACGTATTGACATAATGTATGCACGTAGATATGTATGTATAATATATGAAAAGAAAGGAGATGGTTTGACTTATACAAGCAATTGTCGAAACTTTGCTGCTCATTTCGTGCGCTTGGGAAAAGGGGTAGCGTACCAAAGTTCGACTGAATCACATTAGAAAACATTGTTGCATAGGTCTAGTCATTCTTCCTAGACAGCGCCTGTTATGGACACTTCCCGCATTTTTCCAAAAAGTTCCCCCTCAGCAAAGTCGGCTCATTTTTTCTTTTGCTTCTTAGGTGTCGGCTCCACCTCCTGCGTTGGGGATAATAAAATGGCACAATTGCGATGGACAAAAATGGTACAGTACTGGCCAACTGAGAACTTGATTCAGAATCACAAAAAAAACTCCTGGAAAACCACCAGTTGAGTCATGAAGAAAACTCATGGCCACTGAGCCTCTCATCTATTTTAGGAAATCGGCAGATCCAAATCCTGACAGTTCCACCTGTCAAGATTCTCCCATAGTCAGGGGAGGTGAGGATTCATTAAGTCTGAAAATGGGCGATTAAAAAAAAAAAAAAACAATTTATAGCCATTCAATAACATGGAAAGGGATGATTTACCATCCTCAGCATTTTCCCCAAAAAACTGCCATTGATATGGGGAACATATATAAAAATCACCATCAAACTTTGGAAGCTTCCCCAGCTTTGACAAACCCAAGAATACATCGTGGTTGGTATTTCCCAGTTGACTGCTGGGTAATGCACAAAAGGGGACTAGGCTACCAAAACCATTCGAACAGCCAGCTATTACATAGGACTTAGGATTCCCATACTTCTGTAGTGGAACAAGAATACCACAAACAACTCTGGAAAATTCAAAAAAGCTTAGGGATAAAAACCAATGGAGGTTTCTTAAAATGGGAGATCCCCAAGTCACCATGGTTGTTTCACTACTAAGTGATGGTCATCCATGACGACTGGATGATTTGGGGTACCCCCACCTAGGAAACCATCAATCAACTATTCTCCTCCTCCTCTTCCTCTTCCTCTTCGGATTCTTCGTCTTCCAGATCATCGGGCATGCCATCCTCAGCTGACACCAGGCCCCTAGGTAGTCATCGTTTGAGGCATATTCCAGATGACAATTTCAGAAAAATGTCTTCCCCTGAAAGGCAACAAAAAGCCAAGCATACCACTGTGTTCAATGGCTTAAACTGGGCACCCGGACCGGCTCAAAGTAGCCGGTGAGGTGAATTTCGCTGGTGCCCTTGTTGTGAAAGCTACACCTGGATGGGCCGTTCGCCATGCCAGTGCTGTTGGGCAGTTCTTACTTGGACCAGAAAGAACGAAAAAATGGAAACCTTGCCATCATTGCCATTGAGATTTTTCAGCGAAAATCCTGCAGGAAACTATGTTTCTTGTTCCCTAACGTTTTCTGTAGATGTTCCCATCATCCGCTCAACTGGCGCTCTGCCAAGAACCAGGTACCTACATACTCAATAAATATATTGGTATAGCCTATGTAGAGTCTACATAGATGGACCATGGGATAGGTTAACTGCTTAGCAACTGGGATAAGGCCTGAGTATATGATGGCTTCCATCAGGAAATGGGCCACTGCTCGTGTCTACAGATTCCGTTGCGTTTTAGAGAAATCTATAGGAAACTACCCATGTTTAGAGGTCTCCCATATTTTTTGTCCATCATCCACTTCTGGTACATAGTCAACATGTTGCTAACTGATATCGATATCCCCATATGATTTTCTCAGCTAGGTTGGCTGCCTGAAAATTTTCTCAGCCCGGCACGAGCCAGTCTTGAAAAACAGGTCAAAGGACGCGAACTCACTCTTGTCCTAGAAACAAGCTACCCGGGTACCCTGTGGCAATCAAACCTGGCTGGGAAATCTATAAGTACTATGAATGCTGGCTGGTTTTTTTTGCTTGGAAAATGATCTATAAATGGTGGAAGCTAAGAACCTCTAGGTCCAAAAACAAAAAAACAGCCCCCAACTGGATTCCCAAATGCACTGCACTGCAAAAACGGAGAGTTCAAGAAAAAAACTAACAATGCTGTATGACTGACCAAATGCACGAGCACGACATTTGGGGTCATCTGCAGGCGTCCTTTTGTAGACAAGCAATAGCATAGGTGTTGCTACCTTCAATCACCTTCGCATGGCGTGACCGGCCCCTTTTTCTCTGATCTTCATGGGAACTGCTGGGTCAACGGGGCATGTCTTCATACAATGGACTTCTTGAGATTCTCAAAGGTTCAGAAGCCCAGCTGATGGCTCCTCTAGTGGTGATGATCCCTAGAATCGCCACCAGCTGAGTTGATTTACGATGTGGTTGACCTTTGGGTTTATGGGGAACTATAGGATCGGGGTTATATAAAAACTTATACCTGGGGGGCCCACCTTTTATCTCGAAATTTTTGGGGTAACCCCGATCCTTCATCATCCAGGGTTTGCAAATCCAGCGATGACATGAAATACTGAAAATTTCAGAATCTAGAACAGGTATCGCTGAGGCCTTTAGACCCAGGAAACCACAACTGTTGGTCATTTCTGCCAGTTTCCAGCTGACAGCTGATCTGAATTCAGAATGGGGTCCTGGGAAAAAATACAGGACTCCCCCCAGACAAAATAACAGCAAGAAAACCTGTCCTGAATTTTTCAGTTCCCTTCAGTCCAGTGACAAATGCCCGTTTCCTGGTTCGCAGTGGTTCCCAGTTGTACATATCTTGTCTGGTCCATATCTCAAATATCTGCCATATCAAAATGTTCTCAGGATTCGGTGATCTTGATTCCCATCGTTGGTTCTGAATATGTTGTGAAAACAATCGGTAAAGACCTTCCAGGCTCAACCCAGGGATTCAGCAAAATCATTCATATCCCCATGCGGTTCACATTCGATCCCATATGTTTTGCGGGTTCCATCCCCATGTTGCCTCAATCTGAACGGTGGATATCTTCAACTTATCCTTTGGTAATTTAACACAGCTATTAAAAATGGCCATAGAAATAGTGAGTTTTCCCATTAATAGCATGGTGGATCTTTCCATAGTTTTTTGTATGTTTACCAGAGGGTAATTCCATTAAATCACCATTAAATCCCGTTAAATCCCATTAAATCACCATTAAATCCCATTAAATCACTATTAAATCCCATTAAATCACCATTAAATCATGATGGTTTCTCTGTTCCTCCCCATTTTGTTGCACAAAAATCCCCATGTGTGCCGCCTGAAGGAAGTTCTTGCCGCCTTGGGGCTGGTGCAAGCATGCCTGGCGAGGTGTCTCATGTGCTTCCCAGTAAAGGAGCCTGTGACCGTCACATATATATATATATACGATATTTTAGGCAATAAATGTGTACATTTTATATGGTTTGACAAAAAACATATATATATATATATAAAAAACACTATGCGGCGTATAATATAATATTTGACATGATGTAGTATAATACAAAGCTATAATATATATATATATATATTATATATAGTCTAATGTAAAATATAACATACCGAAATATTAAACAATCTAATATATAGTATATAGTATATACATAATGTGAAATATAATGTGTTATAATATAACATGATGTAATATGATCCAGCATAATATGATAGGGTAAAATAATATGATAGTGTAGTATAATCTGATAGTGTATTATAATGTAATCATAGCACTATAAAACATTGCATAGATATAATATAATACAATACAATACAATACAATACAATACAATATAATAGTGTATTAAATATATGTATATATATAGTATAATATAGTTATGATCCAATATACGCATATACATACATGTATATGCATGCTGCGGATATTGAAATCAATCATCTATGGGTAACGTCATTGAGGTACCTGGACCGGAGGCTGGTCATTGGGTCCGAACCCATCCTGGTCTTTTGGATGTATTCTAATTAGAGCCGTTGCCTTCCATTCAGAAGCAACACTCAACTTCAGTTTCGGTGTGTTTTGCATACAGATGGCCACTAAATGCTAAAGACAGGTGTGGGATATGAAACATGCTCCTCAATTAGTAGCCAAAAATTGGTCGAAATGGATGGTACAGTTGGGCACACAAAAGTCTCATGAAATAATGCTGTCATTTCTGGCTTCTCTACTTGCCTCATCACTTTTTCCCACTGCTGAACCATCATGGTCCGTTGTCACCATCGCACCATCGCTGTGATCATCTTTTCTTCGTACCAGAAAGCAGCAAGAAAGCAAACAAGTGATTGAAGCATCCACGGATCCACAAGGAGTCACTTAGTCTTTACTCCAAGCTCAATGGACTATCCACACATGGATTCTCTGGTCCACCATCGAAGTTGAAGCCATGGAAAAATGTGCCAAAACCCTTCACCAACTTCACACAGCGCCTGGGACAAATGAAGGACGTCTCCGCCAGAATCTTCCTGGTGAAATGGGAGCGTGATGGCCAACCATAAAATGAAATGGGTCATTTATAACCAGTCAAAAATCAGGCGTGATGATCAATAAGATCAACGTGTAGATTGTAGAAGTTGGTCATAGATCGTCTTTTTTTTTGTCATAGATCCATCTGCGTGGTTTTTCACCACTTGGCTTGTTATGGCCGTCATGGTGACCCCAAAATAAACAAAAAAAAGAAAACAACAAAAAATGGCAGTTCGAAGAACAAAATCCTTGGCCTCATTTCCCATAATATAGATGTAAACAGCTTCAACGCCGAGTCTTTCAAACCTCCAAACAGTCACTAAATGCGAAGAAAATCGCAAAACTACCTCACCTTGGAAGGACCTTGCGGTGCTGAAACCTCGCCTTCAGTTGATACTTGCCCCCTGGTTTCAGGGTACACCTGGCGGAACATGGCGGATGCTGAACCCCCAAAGGCTCCAGCATGTGAAGCTCGAAGCTCCAAGGAGCTAGAAACCCTCCCATCCCTTGGGGGGAGAAATTGTCCTGGTCTACACCCCATGATCACGCCCCCTATTTTCGCCATTCGCAATCTTTGCTTTACTCGCCAGACCACGGTTTCTTGCAACGGATTCCTGTGCATAACCCTTTAGGCCCTAGTTATTGGATGTTACTGGTGGAAGTTCATCCCGAACAGCTCCATGGAGCGTCCTAACCTTGTCTGTTCCTCACAGTCTTTGCCTAGCTGTACCATCCAACCCCGAGCTCATGGATCTATGGCAGGGTCGACAAAAAAAAAATCTCTTCCACTATCGGACGTAAGGTGATGCCCCCGGACCCAGCTAACTTGCTTTACAATTTGGTCATAAACATAGTATGTATGTATATACATATATACCATACATATATATATACCATATGTGTATATATATATACCATATGTATATATATATACCATATGTATATATATATACAATATATATATACAATATATATATACAATATATATATATATATACAATATATATATATACAATATATATATATACACACATATAACATGTCATGAACCCCAAACCAAAACAAATGTTAGGTCTTCAGTTTCCAACATGGACCAACTCTGGTGAATTCGTTCAGGACTGCCCTCAGCCACCATCCCCTGACAGCCCGGACCCCCAGAAACTCATAACGCGCCAACCTGGGGATGAACACCGTCTGACGTTTACACCGAAAGGCTAGGGGTGATGGTTTCACCGATGGATTCAACATTCAAACAAAAACTTACCCTCTGGTAAATAAACATAGACCCTGAAAATCACTCATTTTTAATGGAAACTAATCTTCCAACCCCTATCTGCCAGGGTCTATGTTAATTTACCAGAGGGTAACCATATTTACGTTTGGTATTGGTCGTTGGTATACGTTTTTGTTGACCATATGGATAATACAACACCGATGGATACTTCACCATATTTGGTTCCACTAATGCCTGCTCCCGATTTCGATTTTAGATCGCCAACTTGGGAAACATCCCAGAGGTCCCCGGGGGCTATAAACATCGGGCCTTCTTGGGGCATGGTTCCATTGGGGACCCAAGACCAGGTACAAAATCAACTAAAATGGTCGTTGAACAGAGCAAGAGTTGTGGTTTTGAGTGTCTGTATACATATATATGTATATACATATATATATATATACATCAGATGTAGCTGGATCGAAACCCTTCTGAACCCTACAAAACTCAGGAAATGCCAGGGCCCTCGTTACAACTGGAATTCTTTTTACTAGTCATTGGATCTTTCCTGTCTTTGCGTGCCTCGTCGAAAGCGATCAGGATGCCCAACAGGCAAATAAAACGGCGGCCGGACGCTGGAGAGCCCGCCGGCGAGGGGGCGTGACAACTGAAGTTGTTTGACCTGCAAAACATTATAGCCTCACTCGAATGCAGATACTGATAATGAAGAGATGATGCTGCTGCTGCTGCTGATGATGATGATGACGATGATGATGGCGATGGCGATGGCAATGGCCATGGTGATGGTTATGGTGATGAAGAGGAGGAGAGATGAGCATTCGCAGATAGGGACCCTCAGCTCATGGGACCACCCCACAGAATCAACCAGCTGCGGATTTGGCAGCAGGTCACCAGAGAAAGGATGGTGATCGGATGGTGACTCTTCTGGTACGATATAATGTGGCCAACCCAATAGTTTTCTCATCCTAAAATCACCGTTCGGGGGAATTATTTATACATATATATATGTATTTATATATATATATATACTGGTCGATTTTTGCTGGCTTTACCACATGAAAGATTCAATGCAAACACTTCCTTGGTCAGGACAACAAACATGACCACTATGGCAAGCTAGAAGACATTTACCTGCTCGTCCCAGCAATTCAACTAGCCTACATGCCAACCAGGTTTCTAGATTGCCTTTCATACATGTCTGGTTGCTGTCTGATTTTTTCAGGGTCCACAACTTAAGGTGGCCGTTAGGTTTCCTCGATGGCTAAAAATCAAGCTCTGAATCCCAACGAAGGTCTACTCAGTTCTGGAAACCCTGTCATTTTCCGTTCCACCTGCATCCAATGACTTTTTTACCTGCCACTTCACGCGCGACTTCATGCAGCCCTTGGATCCTGGGATGCCAACGGAGACTGGCTTCAACGGGTTTCCTTCCTGTATCACCGGAGGGTTGAAATAATGACCAAATACAACATTTTGTTCAACCCCGAGAGATAAATTACTAGGACCTCCTCTCAAAGCTACCGCTGATGTTTGTGACAAGAAATCCTCTTCTTGGTGGTAGAGAGAAATCCCAAGGTAGACTCTAATTCTTGACTTCTTAGTCCAGGGTTTCTATAATGTATGTCCCTTACATCTTGGGTCACCACTCCCTTCCTCACACATCCGGCAAGAGATGACTTGTAATTAATGTCAATACATATATATATATATATGTACATATATAGAGATATGTATCTATGTATGTATGTATGTATGTATGTATGTAGGTGTGAATGTACTATATGTATATAAGGTTTTTTGAAGGTTGTTCCCTACAGAAGGTGGAACTTCAGTTTTTTTTAAATTTCCGGTTGGTGAAAAGTATATGGGGATAAACTCAAGGGTCTGAAACCACTCCGAAAACACTCCGAAACCACTCTAAAAGGTATGGATGCCCAAGCACCCGCCATGACATCTGTCCCCCCCTTTTGCGCCATGCCATTCCTACGATTTTTGGCAAGCTGGCCCCCTTTGTGCCCATGGGATTCACGCTGGGATGAAAGGCGTATTTTTTAGGAGTTTGATATCCATGAAATGAAAAGCCTAGGCCATAACTAAACTTATGCTAGTTTTTTAATGAGTTCCCCGACATGAAAAACCTACCAGTCTAACAGTTTAACATCAAACTAGCCTTCTGAAGGATGGTCAGGTTCTGACCAAACCCCAATCTGTACGCCATCACAACAGCTTCCAGGTTCCAAGCCCCTGGGTTCCAGCGGATTCCATGGTCAACTGCACAACGTAACGAAATCATGCACATAAGAAACGCGACAAAAATATATATATATATGTATTTATATATATATATATATGTATATATATATATCCTA
>Ga0126342_10006082_pt1 | contig 21311 bp, 18 predicted proteins | sample Cyp1metagenome_FD_92528 | JGI IMG/M metagenome (GOLD analysis project Ga0126342, IMG submission 92528) | Coral microbial communities from Lord Howe Island, Old Settlement Bay, Australia - Cyphastrea 1 metagenome | ecosystem: Host-associated > Invertebrates > Cnidaria > Coral ...
ACCACGCATCTTCACCTAGACCCTCCGGAACCTCATCAGGTAGCTGCACCGGAAACTTCCGGAACCTCACCAGGTACCTGCACCAAAACCCTCTAGAACCTAACCAAGTATCTGCACCGTAACCCTTCAGAACCACACAGAACCCTCCGGAGCCTCAGCAGGTATCTTCACCGGAACCCTCCGGAACCTCACGAGGTATCTGCACCGGAACCCTCCGGAACCTCACGAAATCTGCACCAGAACCCTCCGGAACCTTGTCCGGAACCTGGTGTTGAAGCACCAGATCGCACCGGAGCTAATCTGGGCTAAAGACCCCATAGCGAAGGTTTGCTGTTGGGGAAAAACGCGGCATGTAAATTGATGCTACTACAGTAATTACCACATCATCAAATCACAAGCAGAAACAGAATTGGAGAAGGGTTTACGCGCCTGTAGTCGTAGAGAAATTTCTGCTTGTAGAGCACTTCCAGCGGGTCTACCGTACGCATTGGATGGCAAAAGAAAACACCATACCTTGGAAACGATGCATCCAAAATCTTTCAAACCACCACTGATCGTTTGATGTCTGGAAGACTCTGAAAATGTATCCTTCGACGCACTTGACGAAAGGGGAACCAATCACGGCTTCTGCTTGGTGTTCGGGGTACAAGTCGTGTAAGCCCAATAAAGGTGCATGTGCGTGTTTAATGTGTATAATTATATAATTATATAGTTATATATATATATACACATATTTGTGTGTGTCTCTCTCTCTCAATAATCATAATATTACTATGTATACGCAGTGTGCATGGTGTATGAAAAAATGCATAAATCATCCCCAGCATTACTTTGATTCTTCTGCAAATGCCGAAGAAGATCAATCAAATCTCATTGCTGCTTGAGCAGTGCGAGAAGACTTGGCAATCTGTATGCCAGGTTCGACACTACAAATCACAAACCAAAGTCCATCTGTGATCTGTGAACGATGTGTATATATATATACATACTTTGTCATCATTATCAATCATAAGCAGGTATGGTCACTAGGGCTGTTCAGGTACGGTAACCAGCCATCAACGATTTTCATAGGATTTGCATTGGCGCAACGGGCCAAGGTGCCAAACCTCTGCGGCCGTCCGGCCAACAATCCAAGGGGGCGGCTCAACCGGCGGCAGCGCAAAGGTGGCGTCATGATAGTGGAAGTACACCTAGTGCTGGCAAGAAGACTGCGCAGAACTACTTCGTGGAAATTCTTGCCTCTTTGGAATTGGGAAAGCAGAGACAAATCAAAGGTCAAGGATGACGTTTTGAGCACTTTATCAGTGCAATGCCCTGGGTACTGAATTTTCTGGTAGCATAAAACCATGTCCGAATCAGGTGAAAAAGAAATCATCCCCCATCTGACACAAACTTCCCCAGCACCCCAGGCACCAATCGATAGCCAAACTTGCCCAAACTCTCTTCGAAGGCTGAAAGTGAGCAGTGTCGCATGTGTCCTCGACGTCCCTCTGAGGCATCTCGGCAGATCCACTCCGCTGATCACTCACAAGTTGCCGTAGTTGCTGACCATTTTGGGGGGGCACGGGCACAAAACAACAGCACAATAATGCATACAATGTATACAATGTCAATAAAAATCAGACCAGTTCAATAGGATTCAATAGAGAAGCGTGCAGCTCACTTTGACGAGAATAAATGTGGCACTGTGAGGGTTGTCATACAATTTTCTTGCAGCAAGGCACTCAGAAATTCCATAGAGTCCTGGATGTAGGGGTCAAATTCCTTTGGCCTGGCACCGCTTTGTCTGATGGAGCTGTCAGTTTTATGCGTGTTTGTTTGTGTGAACCCCCTGCCCCCACTTTCCCAGTGTCTGCGGTTCCCCAGAGTTTCAATCCATGTACTGCAGCGCGGCGTGTAGGACAAGAACACTTTTACAACAAAAATCCGTTTTATGAGACCAGGGGCGTTTACGACACCAAGCAGCATTTATACCAAGAGTGTTTCCCAGCGGTTTTTGCATCAAACATCTGTCATCGCACATCACAACGCGAATTGGGAAGAGGATTCAATAGAAGAACCTCCATCTTGGGGGGGCTGCCCCAATGGTGGCAGCGCTGGTACCTGTCGTAATACCTTGAGGGTGCCCAAATACAGCTGCCTGAGGAGATGCCAACAGTTCTCGTGAAAACAAGGCCGGTTCTGGTAACCCACCCTAACTTGACGGCCTGTAAATGAAAGGTGGCGGCACCAAGGGGCTCACTTCCACATGGATGACCAGCGGAATCAAACCAGCTTCCAGAAGGGTTTCCACGAAACAACAATCGCAATTGTCCACATCGACCTGGCGCGGATTTTTTCTTGTGACCCTGGTGTGCTGCAATCTCAATCATGCAAAACTGGGGCGTTTTGAATAAAGCCTTCCCCGCCCCGTTTTTTTCCGAAGCGCTATGCAGCTTCGATTGGGCCACACGTCCGCAACAGCGCGCCCAAAAGTGGTTGACTACTTCTCCGGGCGAGAAGAAGTGCGTAAGAAAAAGTAGAGGATAATGGTTCTTTTGGCAAACGCTGCTAACTTGCACTTTCTACGCGGAACCGGATAGAATGCACAAGGTGGGACCCATCCATCGAGGGCTTTGAGAAAAGAATTCACGATAACCACGACAATTTTGTCGGTGGAATAAAATAGTTTGAATGAAGTCTGCGATTACAAGCTGTTTTGGACTCTAAGATTCTGATGCGAAAGCTTCCGCGACGCACGGCAGGGAAAAGAATGATCTTTAGAAGGACCGTGGTCTCGCTTTAGCTGTTCATGGAGTAAAATGGGACTGTGTCCGGTAAAGGAGCGGTACTGCCTTTGGCCCCTATTGGGGATCTGAAGCTGTAATTTATCCCTAGGCCTACGCTGAAAGACATGAGCAAATTGCCAGTAGGCTACGTCGGTGAAACAGGTGCAAACTGAACTCAGGTGCGTCAGCTCATTGTTGGTGTAGGGGTCCATGCCAAGAAAGATGTCCTGGCAGAGATATGAGTTGTTGATGAAGCTGGTAAGCTCATCCTTATGTAGTGGAAGTGGAAAATATTGGTCAACTCACATGAAGAACCTAGGATCTGCTGGTAAGAGTTCCTCTCGTTCTTGCTGAAATGGAGATGGTAGTCACAAAGGGGGCAAGGTCTTTGTACAATGAGATTGTTGCATCGATGTACATCTGTGGTGAGACCATTGTCGATCTGGTAATGATGGAAGAGCTGCTGAATAGCTATGGAAAGTCCAAGTGCTACTCTGGGTCCTTGTTCTTCATGTAGAAGGATATAGTATGTCGAGGTTGTTCATTGTAAATCCTGTAGCTATAGCCCTCGAAGTAGGAGTGCTTTGTTGTCAATCGTGGATTCCAATTCTTCATTCTGGTATCCATGGTGTCGATCTGAATGTTGAAGGTCAATGAAAGGTCGCTTCTTGCTGAGGTCAATCTTCTGGAGTTTGCCTTGTCAGGGTCGAAGCGAAGTGCTTCTGGACAGGTGAGGTTGAGGGCAAGGAAGCCTGCTCTGGCTTGAGGTGACGATCGAAGTTCCTGTTGGAGTCCCAAGTCCAAGTCTGAGAGCTCTACATCCTTAGCTGGAGGTGGAGTGAGAAACTGGGTTTCTTTGCAGGAGAAGACTCTCTGGTAGTAGCTGATGTTGCCTGATAAGTTCAAATTCTTCTGGAGTGAGGGTCTCGGTGGTAGTAAGTGATGTAGTCGATGTGGCTTGAGGAGGGTGAGGTGGAGAAGCTTCGGGTAGTTCTTGAGATTCTTGAAATTCTGGCTGCTTAATATCCATGGGTTCAATTAGGAATTGCATCAATAAATGTGCCTTGTAGATCAAACATAGCAACAAGTGAGGGCACCGCCCAATCAACATGTGGCCCATGAAAGTAAGCATTGAGGGGAGGGAAACAGAAAAGGCATGGAACTTGGGGCATGCAGTACCAATTGGCATGACAGCATTGCTAACCGTGTGGCAAAAGCTAAAGCTCGTGCCAAATGCCTCCCTAAATCCCATATTCAGATATATTCAGCAGGTTTGTCCTAGTCCATCCCAGCAACAGCGCTTCCAATTTGGCCCGCCTTCAATAACAAGGGCTGCCCCAGGCGCCGCTGCACGATGTGCCGCAACAATTTCTTGGCCACACTGCTGGGATCAGCGAAGCCCAGCTGCAGCTGCACGTCCTGGCTGCGATAGACTTGTGGCTTCAAGGATCTACTGGTTGGGCCACCCCAGTCACCCCATCTTCAAAGGATGGCAAGTTTATGAAAACTGAACAACCAAGTTTCAGGTGGAGCTTCCAAAAAAATCTGGAATCCAGGCTGCTTGGAATGCCACCGCACCCCGCATACCCCCCATCCCAACCTTCCGATCCCCGATCAGGGCATTGAGGGCAGCGCCGTGCTTCTCATCACCTTCAAAGAGGTAGCCTCCAAATCCTGGGTTAGGTGCTACCTTTGGAAGGAATCAGTATTTACTAGGTCGGAAAGGCCTCGGGATCTAGCTTAATCTCTTCGTGCCAACTAGGCCAATGGTGCTTCCGCAAGGAGACTTTGAAGCCTTTGCAATAACAGGAAATCATTGTAATGCTTCAGTGCGAGCCAACACAATTCACACTGTGGACTTGCCACAGTGCATTCTACTCATCTTTTTTTTTTGGTCTTCTTTAACGTGATGAAGTGGTAGTATAAATGTGTATATATATATATATATATTATATATATAAAGTAATTCATAATATATGCATTTTATATAATATATCTGTCTATCTATCTGTCTGTCTGTCTGTCTATCTATCTAAAGATAATTCCTATGTGTGTATATATATATATATACATGTGTGCCCGTTTTTTCCCCACGCTAAAGCTTTTGAACCCATCGGCATCATCCATCAAATTGTGGACCCAAAACCTGCGGTCAAAGGAGTGGTACCTTTTTTTCGAGATGTACCCGTTTCCATTCTGCCGCCCGCGTGCTTGGGAATCCATAGGCCTTTGGCGGCCCGTTCGAATTGTGCCCCTGCTGCTGCCCTTCGAAAACGTTCGAATTGTCTTCTGAAAATTGTCTTCTGAAATTGTCTTCTGCTGGTGCCCCTCTACAGCAGCTGAAAACGAAGCCTTTGCTTTTGTCCTCCTCCTGCTGCCTTTCCCAACAATTCCGACATACGCAAACATGAAAGCAGGGAAACAGCGCAACCTCGGCTCTCTCCTCCGTGCAAATAACACAATATGTTATGTTTTCCTTCAAAGCCGCATTTTCAGCATGGATTTTTGCACTGGTTTCCAGTGTCTCCTCCAAAAGTTGTTCGGCATTCTTTAATTCTTTTTGGGCTTGTTGCACTCTCTGCTTGAATTCTGAGGCCAACCTCAGCAACTGTTGAGCCTTGACAGGGCACCCACAGTCACAAACATCACTTCAAACAACCTTCTACGAAAGGCCTTGCAGTATCTGATACATGCGAGAGTAAGAGACAAAGTGGGAAACACTACGGAGACAAAGTGGGAGACTTTGTGGGACAGATGCTTGGAGACAAAGTGGGAAACAAAGCGGGGCACAAGGTGGGAAAGTTCCTGGAACCCCGCGCATGCATGGGGAAGAGGGGCGAAGTCGCGATAACAGTTTTCTTCCATCGGGAACTACATGAGATGTTCGAACATTGACATGCAGTGCTTCAGTATTTATACTCCCCGTGATGGATCACAATGCATCTAAATATGCTCTCTTGGCCAACACAAAAGTGTTTGAAATTCACCAACATCACGTGCTTCGCGAGCACAGAGTCAAATCAACGTGACCGACACATTCACAGAATCAACTCTTTGAAGGTGCAAAACGTTTGCCTGTGTTCCACACCAGAGGATGAAGGAAGAGAATGAGATGCCACAGAACGAAAGGACAAGGTTGAGGGAGGTGAGGAAAATCACAGATCAGAAGATTACGGGGCGACTGTCCGGAATATGAAACAGAGAATCGATTGATGATGAATGATTATAAGAGAGGTGAATCACAGGATTAAAAAAAAGAAAGCTAAAGTCTAAAGTATTAATATATATATATATAAAGCAATGACAGCAGAAGTCATCAACGCAAAACAGGGATTGACACGAATACCGACTTATGCGGAACTCTTCAACAAAATAGACAGAGAAAAAATCAAAACATATGACATCAGAAACATACTTGATAGGAAGTCCCCAGGGTCAAGCACTGAACACAAACAGCATCCACCCAGCAGACTTACAACAAATAAAAATCAAAAAGATGGCACTCGTTTGAAACCAATTTTCTTGACAACACTCGTTTGAGCCAAGACGGGCGAGGCAGTCAATTTCACCTAGAAGGCCTTGTCATTGTCAAAAAATCCTTGCATTCAATCAAGGTTTTGCATTTGGCATCAAGATTGCTTTGATTTGAAAGGCAAACCTTGAACACCACCCAGCTGTTGGAGAAACCTGTCGTCAAAAGCCTCAAATCGAACGCAACTTGAAAGGCTCCATGTCTTGGAGGCCAAGCCTTGCCAGTGGCTTGCAATTGTAATTAAAGTAGTACTGGGGGTAACTTTGTGCAGTGCTTGTAGCACGAAGTAGTACTGGGATGTACTTTGTGCAAGGCTTGTAGTACGAAGTAGCTTCCAAGTTTCTTTCGGACTTGTTTCAGGCTCGGTCCAAAGACATTTCAAAATCATTTCGGACTCATTTAAGATTGTTAAGTATGTGTGCAGAAGTTGTAGTACAAAAGTAGTCTCTCTCAAGTGCTTTGCTCAAGCTTTGTAGTTACCTTTTTACCCCATCCCATCACGTTGCTTCAAGCCACCTTCGCGAAGCAAGCAGTTGGCAGGATCGTTGGAACCCAGTGGCCCACGTTCCATGTTGTCTTGTCTGGGTATGTCCTGATCACAGGATCCATCTGCAGCGCCCAGGTTGACCACCCACTGCGCCCACTCCTCAGAAATATGCATCACATTTGCTCACACGGACGGACACTCTACAGATAGATGAACTCTTGGTTGTAATTTCACGGGCTATGGCCCTGACAGGCGAACCAATAGTTGGGAGTTCTTCTCAACGAATTCCAAACCCTGGGTTGGTTGTCATCACCTATGAACCTGTACCAGAACCACGGTCGGCGGCACAGGCTGCCCTACATGACAAAGGGCGGCAGGCATTTCATTCGGCATAAACGGTGGCTCGAAAGCATCATACCTCAGAATCGATTGTCTGAGAATCGGCTCATAGGGACATGAACCGCAACGAGGATACCCTCAAAATAGGATGCCGAAGTAAGTATAGTGTAGAAATAGGGTAAAAGCCTACAACAACCACAAAAGTTATCCCTGCATACGCACTGTTTCTTGAGCCAATGCCACATGGTTAATGGGTGAAAAGTGGGCGTAGATATGTACTGTGCTAACAACACCCCCCGTGCAGTGAAACTACTTTACAAGAGGGTGAAGCTGCAAATTCATGCGTTACACAGTACGGTAAGGGGTGCCAAGAAACAACAATTATTTAATACTATCCCGAGCCCAGGAATACAGCCTTCCTTCGATGTAGTCTTTTCACTTCCACCTCAGCGTGGCGAAAATGACACCAAAAGTGCAACAGCGAATGCAATCCATTCATTCTAACTTCAAGTTCAACGAAAGACGGATGCAACGCAAGTCAATTCGGTCGGATGCATTCAGCTTTATTTTAGGCTCGACCGGGCTTGTTAACGAACATGCAAGGTGGATGGTTGCGTTTCCACGCGGCATCAAAAGTTCTTGTGGACGCCCGGGAGCTTGCCAAAGCAAAGCGATTTAATTATGGCAAAAGCTGAATTCAATTGTGTGAGCCCGGCTTCACCACGATCAAGAGCTTTGGGCTCAGGCAATTGAAGCCGACCGTCGACTGGTTCTTCAGGAGCGTCGGCCTCATCTTCCGAACCCGCATTGACATCGGGTGTCATCGCCGCCGGAGGTCCTGGCGCAAGTTCACCAGGGAAGAACTCCTCGAGGCTGTCGTCAGCGTGTCCAAGGATTTCGTCATCATCAGCGATGGACACCTCGTAAGGCTCTTCCACCTCTTCGACTTCGTCCTCGGATTCGGTTCCAACTGCCGACATGCGAGACCTTCGAACAGGTGAGATGATGGCCTTGCCGTTCCCGGCAGCAGAGTCCCATGAAAACGGAATCCCTACTGCAGCGGGTACCTGGCCATCTCTGGATGGTAAATAAGGAACGTAATCTTTTACTTCAAGTTTGATTTTGGTACCATCTCGTTTCTTGAAGTATGGACGGCTAAAGCTTGTCCAAACAAAATCCCATCCATCTTGAATGCATCTCACCCCTACCGATATTACAGCCGGGGTATCAGGAAGAACATATGGTTGAACTTCTTTGTCGATGCAATCGATGTGAACAGAAGCTGGTTGGTCAGCTGACTGAGAATCATTAGCTGTGATTAATTCAAGGGGTTCGTGAGAATGATACACTAAGTCTTCGGGAATCATTTTACTGCAAACTAAGTCCTGAGCACTACCAGTGTCTGCGATCCATGCAATCTCAGCGGATGCATTACGCTGCTGGGACGGCATGTGTCCTGGCAGGGCATTCAGGTCGGAACGGATGCAGTGACAACAGCCGATATCACTGTCACATGCAAAGTTGCATTTGCAACGTTTCCCATGCAACTCCCGGAAGACAGCTGACGTGCAGCGAGTATGGCATCACTCTCACGTCCTTCGATCGTATCTTTACGAAAACGATCGTCCTTTGTGATGCAAACTGGATTGCGAGTCCTCTGTTTGGCATGGCATGGATTCAAATTGCAATCATGCTCAATGGGAACTTCGAAGGTTTCAACGTTGCTCCCAAATGAAACTGTGCGATTGGGTGTAACAGGCATGGCAAAATGCTGGTTGAGAAACGAGGTGCGGGCAATGCCTTCCGGCACGCGATGAGTACTGGTCGAAGGGTTAACGACTGCGACCATCATCAGAGCGCGCATCAGGCAAACTGCAGCTGAGCCAGGGGAAGACGGTTTTCCCCCTTTGTCCTTGAGACTCTGAGAGCCCTTCGAGGAATTGGAACCTCGGCTCGACGACCTGGAACGGTCGCCCTTCCTCTTGTTCTTCTTCTTGCTCTGGCTCTTCCCACGCTTGTCATCTTTGGTAGATGGAGCTGCAGGCTTCGGCGGGTGTTGAAAAGCACATTCATTGCCACGTTGGCACTTCCCCGCCGTCCAGAATTTGCAAACTTGATTCCTAGATCCAGGAGACAAAGAACGACTAGTGCCTCTTGACTTGGACCTAGATTTACCTTTCTTGCCTCCGCCTTTTCCCTTGTCTGACTTCTCGTGCTTGTAACGGCAATCCTTTCCTCGGGTGCACTTGCCAGCCTGGAAGTCGTAGCAAATGCCCTGAGGTTTGCCCGCAGACGGCGGTCTGTTGGGCGCTGGGGCGGCGTCTCTCTTACCTGAAACTGACTTCTTCGTTGCCTGTCGCATCTTTTCAAGACGCTTCCTCTCAAGGTAGTCCCGTGCGGCTTTCATGAGAAACTCATAAGAGCGGTTGGGTTCCCCCTCCGATGTGCGATCATACACAGCCAGATCATGAGAAAGAGGCTTGAAGTTCTTGATGGCGTTGTGAAAGTACGCTTGCTTCCACATTGTGTCAGGCTCGGAAGTCATTCCAGCGATCACGGCGTCCCATCTGGTGATGAAACCCGTTAGATCGTCATTGACTAAGGTAACAGCCATTAGATCTTGGATGTCATACACTGCACCATGCTTTCTACTTGTGCTGAAATGCTTATGGATCATGAGCAATGCTTGACGTCCCCTGGCTGGTGTCCCCGTCTTGGCCTGTTCTTCCTTGAAAATGTCAAGTTGCCGTGCAAAGTCCCCTTCGCAGATGTTGGTGAGCGAAGACATGAGCTTTGCGTCCAGGGTCACAAATTTACCTGAATCCTTCAAGGCGTCGACGGACTGATCCGTCTTGAAAACTTCTTCAACCCACTGAAAAGCTAGATCAGGTTTAGCTGAAGCTGCTATTACGGCATCCCTTACTCGGATCCTCCAGTTCCTGTAATTTTCAAGTTGAGGAAACTTAGGTACTAGCACCCGATCAGACTCTTTGGCCTTATTATCAGATGTCCTAGAACGTTCTAAAGCTTTCTTAACCTTACGTGCAAAGGAACTCTCAGAATCCGAACTGGACGTGGTAGGCGATGAAGACGATGAAGGAGAAGAGGATGGATCCCGACGACGTCGGCGTCTGGATCGGCCCCGACTGGTCTTCCGACCTTTCTTCTTGTCTTTCTTGTCCTTGCGACCTCGTTTGTCATTGAAGTTGTCGTCATCATCATCATCATCATCGTCAGGAGGTTCGCCACCAGGACGACCTGGTGGTTTGAAGGGTTCTGCCATGAAGTTCTCGTCATCCGCATCGGACGAGTGAATGGGCTTCTTGCCACCTGCATCAAGTTCTTCAATGATAGGTCTTGAAGGTTGAGACGAATGTGGATTGGGTTCACCTGGTCCAAAGTCCAAAGTGAATTTCAAGTCCAGGAGTTCCCTCCAGAGGCTGAGACTTCAAACTTCGAATTAACTCTTTCTGTTCCCTCCGAAGCTTCTCAATCTCCACCTCAAAGCCTCGTTTCTGAGATTCGGCCGCTCTTTTCATGTCCAGTGAGTATTGATTCATGGCATCGATCTGAGTGCGGTACTCTGCAAGTTCCGAACGGGCTGCTTGCAAATCGGCATTGGGCTTGTCCACAGACGTTGACATAAGACCGGCAGTGTTAACAATTTGACTAAGTTCGGCACTCAATTCCTTGATGCGATGATCCTGCACTTGGACATGCAGTTGAGCAGATTTCTGCTCACTCATCGCTTGGGCAGCTTGTTCGTTCAACAAAAGGTTCTTCTTGGAAATCTCCTCGGCTGCTCTCTGCTCAATGCTTGCAAGCTGATCTCGAGCTTCGCTCACAAGCGTCTCCCTTTGACGTTCCATGACCTCGGAGTGAAGCGCATTGGCCTCAGTCTGCAAAGCCTGCTGCTGTGCAGCCATCAATTGACTATAATTGACTTGCCAGGGTAGGATCGACACCTTGTTGAACCACTGCCACTTGGGCGGTACGCTGATCAACACTGTTGAAGTTGATGGTATTCAACTGGCTGATGTCGATGTGCGAGTCCAAAACACCTGGCATGTTACGGCGTGGGTCATTCCGGCATGGGTCAAAGTCGTCTTCCAAGTAACTCATGTGGATCACCATCTCCTCCGGCTGCGTCGTACCTGCAATAGCCAGTGCAGCCGTGGCGTTCCCGCCACAAAGGTTAAACAACCAATCACCTCTGGCGATACGGCTGATAACCTGTAGAAACAGGGTAAAAGCCTACAACAACCACAAAAGTTATCCCTGCATACGCATTGTTTCTTGAGCCAATGCCACATGGTTAATGGGTGAAAAGTGGGCTACATAGATATGTACTGTGCAACAACATATAGTAACCAACATTTTTGTCACAACGTCTGGGAGCCAAAAGTTGGCTGTGAACCAACTTAAACCAATCCATCGAACTGGAGCCGAATGGCCACTTCAGCAAGTCATTCTGCTCGCACACCCCGAAGCTGTGCGGAGTTGGAGCCGTCCACCTAGCGGCTGAAGCGGCTGGCACCCAGGCAAAGAACTGTTTCAAAGTTCGCTGGATCAAATAGCAAAACATAGCAAAACAAACCACCCATCACCCAAGAACAGAAATGGCAGGCTGCCCTCTCCCATGCCCAACCAGGGCAAACACCTGGGAATCCAAAAGGCCGTTAGCTGTGGATGCCCAAAGCCAGACCCTGGCAAGGGCTCTCCAGTGTAGCTGCCAAAGAGGTTGGAGGCTGGCAACATGGCCTGCTCTGGGATGTGTCAAATATGGGAAGGCTTCAACTGGAGCAAAGTGGGCACAGATCATAAGTAATTAAAAAAAACAAAGACAGTTACACTAGGCTTCCAAGTTCCCTCGATAAGGGTTGGAGATGGAGCAAATGCCTCACCCTGGCACGGGTTCCTTGATTCAGCAGTTCCAGCCACCATCCATGTTGGCTCAACCCTTAAAAGGGCTTTTTCGCGCCTGACGTCTCAGCAGGTCATGAGCCTGAAAATTGGAGAGACCATCGCTTTCAAAACCTGAAAGCAGCAGGTAATTTAGCAAATCCGGTTTGCCGAGCGATCAGTGGGGAGTCCAACGGGCAGGTAGGTCGCAACACGTCGCAATGGTGGGGGTAGTTTCCAATCAGTATGGCCACTTGCAAGACTACCTCAAGGCTGCCGAACTTGGTCCGTCAGCATGCATCCAAGGGACAAGGATGATTCAGGCGTCTTAACATGTCCTCACTGATCACCAGAGGCTTGCCAAGTTGACCCGCAGCATCCTTGAGGTATGCCTTGAGAAGTCGGCGGGCAGTGGGGCGTCAGCTTTGGTTGCCACGACCCTCTGCTTCATATGCCCGGTTGGCTTGGGTGATCCCCATCTAAAACTAGGCACAAACCGGCACGAAACAGAATATCTGGGTTTAAAACCTCAGGCCCAGGGCACGTCAATCTGGAAGACACGTTGTGCCTCCTGCAGGGCTGCCGAGACTGTTCGAAGGGGTAGAGAAATCTAGAGGAACCACCAATCAATTAGCTGGGATTGACAGGCCTCTTTCACCAACCACAAGATAAATTCCTTTTTCATTGAGGGCAAGTACTTCGTACCGAGTTCTTCATTCTAGTGTCCTTGCTACCATTTCTTACTTTCAAGCAAGATGGCTACCAAGAAGTTGTTGATTTCTCATCAAATCCACCGCATATTCACTCGACCTCAAGACAGCCCCCAGGCTTGGCTGATCCTTGAACCGATGCTTGTCCATGCCCATGGCAAACAGCAAACGTGTCAACCCTGCATGTCCTGGCGAAAGGCCAAGCAAACGGGAAGCACCGTGGCAGCTTCCTGAGTCATGCCACCCGGATAGCAGCCGCGGAAGGCTGCAAAGCACTCCTGCGGCTGGTCTCCAAGTCACATGACACTTTGCTATGCCAAACCTACGGTAGGTTGAACAGGTCTGGGATACAAAATTCATGCTAAAATATGCTTGATGTTGTCGATGATTTCGACTATATAGACGAATTGACTCCGAAAAGCTGCTGTGACCAAAGCTGGATGGGTTGCCTTGGTTTGAGATTTTAGGGCCCCCATCGACCGTAAGGCCGTAAGGAAAGTGCTGAACCAGCTGACCGAGTGTGGCGCTACGCTCCAGCTGCGACATGGTCTCGTAGAGCGCCATGTACGCTTCCCATCGCTCCGGCCAATAGTACCGAGTGGCCACCAACCATAGCATCTTCGCAGAGCGAGCCGCATCCTATGGCACTATGGGAGCTCGTGGCGATCGCTGCACACATGCAAAATCATTCACTAAGTCACTAGGAGTAGAATTGGAGCTTTGGGCCCCTGCCTGTGCACATTGCAATTGCATGGTGTGGCAACATTCTATGGAATAGGTCTGCAAATGTTTGCAAGAAGTGTGTGCTCCTATTTCCCTTAGCCCCGCATTTTTTTGCATTCGTTTAACATGGCAAACACAACTCCGCCGCGCGCAGTGACAGAGCACCTGCAGCTGTTCGGCAAAACTTTGTGCCAGTTGCTGCACAGAGCACTGAGGCGCATCTGCATGGGAAGACTGAAGGTGAAAGTCACCTTCGTCATCCTGGGGATATCAGCGAAGAACAGCACTCATGGCAAGTCTATGGAATGACCAATGCCAGCAACCCTTTATATTTTGGCCTTGGCTCCCCTTCTATGAAGCCAAGGGACGCTCAGAGTGTAGGGGGGACAAAGTGATCGGAAAGGCGAAATCGACATATCGACAACCTCTGCATAGACCGTGGTTGCAAGAGGGGCACACCAGCGCCATACTGCCATCATTGCAGAGAGGCATTGGGCCTCAAACACATCCCGTTCATCCAACGTGGAATCCACGACTTGCCGATGGTCGCTGAAACAGCTGAGGGCCAACACAGCACAAGCCACGACCTGCAACTGATCCGCTGCAGATCTGCAGTATTCTGCAATATGTGCTGAGGTGTCACATGTGTCAGTCCGGAGTCAAGTTATTTTTTGTCGCATTCTGCCGCTTTCTCGCTTTGTTTCACTTGCCCAGCGTTGCAAACGGCGTGGGCTGCATTAACGAGGCAAACTGTACATCGAATCGACCGGCTGTCAGACTGTAAAATCTAAAAGACTGGCATGATCATAGTTGTAATCACGATCCTCAGTGGTGCAAAACCCACAAGTTGACATCAAGTCAAACTTCTCAGCTACCTGCACACAAACACTACCAACCCATGCCTCAAGGTCCTCTTATTGGCTGGGTTCGAGCTTGCCCCGCTGAGGATGTATCTTTCAGTATCTTCGGTGCAAGTTTTGTACCTGCCTGTGCCTCGAAACCTGTTGGCTCTGAAAAAGCTGCTCGTGTTCAGTGCCTCCTTCTGTTCCCATAGATTTAATATATTATTCAATGGTCAAATAGCCCTTGGTGGGCGATGCTCATTTCTTCTGATTTCTTCCTTACAAAGATATGAACGGATCTACACACACCCACACGCACACACACACACACACGCGCGCACACACACACACGCACACACGCACACACACACACACGTATAGATATATATATTAAAACATATATATTATATTATATATTATATTATATTATATTGTATTATATTATATTATATCATATCATATCATATTATATGATACTATATTATATTATGTTATATTATGTTATATTATATGATATTATATTATATTATATTATATATTATTATATATATATATATATATGCATTTATTTGTTTACACTATGTATATTTGTATGTATATATATATATCGAATACCATATGTCAATTATATCTATCTAACCCCTGCACCCCTTGGTTTGTAAGCCACCATTGACCACGGCCGTCATGAAAGCCCAGACTCTGGGACCACTTCCACCTGCTGCGACTGAACTCGAGGCAAGTTGACATAGGCATGTGTTCCTGTGTCGGGGTCGATGTGGATCTGGAGAGAAATCAAGGATGAATCGACATATCAACGGAAAATTCAATGGATGAATGGATACATGGTCTACCGTAGTGAGTACAGAGGGTAGTTTGACACTGTTTCTGTGTAATTTTGTATCGGGGTGAAAATTCGTTGCATAAAAACAGCACAGAAAAACGTCTGTTGAAACTGCCCAGGTTCCATACCCCGGCAACGACACCAAATCCAGCGCACCACCCAAGTAACGAGCATACAGTCTTGACAGTGGCAGGCCTCTCGTAAGGATCCAGAGGATGCTGACTCCAAGATAATGCAAACTTCTGCAGCAAACACCCCCAAACAATGCGACGAGGCGTCTATCTTGCATGAGAGATGTGTCAACAGCTGAACGATCACACTTATCCATGTCGCAAAGAAAGCGACTTCGCTAGCAACCATCTAGTCATATTATTCAGTGACAATCCAAAGCGTGCATCAATGATTGTCGAGACTTGTATTGCTGTAAGTGTATCACAAGATGCCACAAGATCACGTGGCCTCAAAATACATTCTAATGAATTCATGTAAATTCATGTGCCAGAATGCTCATTCGACTCATTCCCTTGCCCAAGATGTCCTTTGTGAACAGTGGTACAGCCTGGTACAGTGGTGCCAATCTCAGCTCACCTCCCCAGCCACGCCTACGCCATGTCCAGCCAATCGCTTCTCTGAGCCGTACGCTCCATCTTTGGCCGTTGTGTACAAGTAGGACCACGCATTAACTCCTCTGGGGATTCCTGCACGAGAAGAAAATGCCAACATGATCCAAGATGAATTCAACGCATGAATTCTCAGGAGGTGCCCAAAATGGTCGCATCTATTTCCAAGAGGATTTTTGTTATTCCCAAGTATCCGGTGTTCTCCCACAAAAAGTGGCTGAGTTGAATCCTCCCTGGCCCAAATTTCTCATGAGAAGCCGCTTCCTTGTGCTCTGTCTGCCACACAAATTGTGACATGATCCTCATCGGCGCAAACAATCACATTGATGGGACAATCATCCACGCGAAGGCGCGGATTGTTGCCCAACATGTCCGCGGTTGCTCGGCAGCTGTTCTTCAACAACTCCATCACAACGTACTTCAAGACGTGAGGCATGTAGGGGAACTTGGGGGTGTTGTCATCATCCAGGCCCCCACCGCAGGAAGAAAAAGCTTCCACTTGAACACTCGGACTGCATCCTGTACACTCCACACACATTTCCAGCACTGCCTGCACCGGCAGGTGTCTGAATATGTTGCTGAGGCCATGTGTCAACGTGTCAAATTGCAGCAACTAGCTGCTTCATCGTAACAAATTGATACAATTTGTTCTTTCTCTATTCTGGTGCCAGCACTAACAGACATACTTCAGGAAAAGAGGATCCGTGATTCAGAAAGATACAGAACGACTTGAAACGCAACCATGGATACGGGGCACCAGTCAAAACATGTTTGAAAGTCTAAATCCCCCCAAAAAAAAAACGTTTCATCTCAAGAGGTACTGGAACTGGCCTTCGCAGCTCCTAGGCAAACCCTTTTGGTGTTGCACTGTGGGTCAATGATCCCATTCCTCGGCGACGATGACACCAGTCATACCACTTGAAAGAGAATAACAAGATGTAAAAAACATGTCCTGTCAACCATGGCCGTTACGTTTCCTACGGAATCTCTTGCATTTAGCCGATTTCGCCTGTTCCAAACTGTGCAAGAACCCGAACTTCAACGTTGGAGCAATATCACCCGGTGCCCGAACAGGTGAGCCTCGCTGACAAGAATCTTTTGACCGGCTCGGCAAGCTAAGAAATGGCCCAAGAGCACTTGGCAGCCGATGCGGTTCAGCAGGAAGTCATCCAGAAACTTACTCCTGAGAAACATGCGACTGCGTTGCATCCTGATAGGAATTGTTTCCGGAAAATGTGGCAGGAAAGGAAACTGTTGCATTCCTCAGATTTTGGTGCAATTTGTACTTGCACTGGGCCACGCTACTTGCAGCTACCAACCCTTTCCAGAGAGCAACAAAGACACTGGGGGAGAACGGCACAGGGCCAACCGTTGGAATCTATGCTGAGCACTTTGGTGGGTCGGAGATATTGGCATAACCACGTGTGCCCAAGCCCTGAACTTCATTCCAAGCGGCACAAAGCCATCTGTAATGGATTCACCAAAGTCATGTCGCAGTTGATGCACTGACTTCGCCAACATCTCTACAACACCTTGTTCTCGAAGGATGGCCTCATGGCACGAAGACTCAAGTCTCTGCCGTCTTGAGCCCACTTTGGAAATCAGGGTCGTGATACAACCACATAGAGTCATAGAGTGACCTCCAGGTTGGAATCGGGGCAAATTTTGAGTAAAGCGACACCATTCGATACGGCGAACACTAAATGAACAAAGACTGAACCTGCACCTAGTACCCAGTCGTAAAATAATACACATCACACATCGATACCGCATCCAATCTTGCAAACTGTCAACGTAAATTGTGTTCCTTTACTTCCCCAAACCCTTTCTTCCGCCTCATGCGCAACCTGAGCTGAGCTGTGGATGCTGGCTTGGCGAAATGCCTGGACCAAATTGGCATCCGACACGCTTCAACAATTCGAACTCGAACCACTTCAACTTCCGAGGATGAAGGTTGCATCAGTGAGCAACATTCAGCACCGTGCGACAAATGAGCGGCCTTGAAGGACTTGGTTTGAGCGTCATGAACTCGAACAAGATCTCGGACTGAATTCCAATGAGGTACCTATAGCATACAGAAACTTTGGCCCCTGCAAGGACGCCGAAAAACATTTGGGGATTCACAGTTATTCTGTGACAAATCAGAGCCCCTGTACTTTGCGTTTATCTATGCCACAAGGTGAACCAGTTAATGTAGTACGATGTCTTATGTCTTGACTGAGTCTTGACACACACACACACACACATGAAGGTGCAGCAAGGGAATCAAGATTGAAACACCGAACAGACTTGTTTTCAATTGCCTTTTTGGGGAACCATTAGGATGTTTTGGAGAGATGTAGGGGGGACCGGGAGTCCATGCACAACATTTTTCATAAGCCGAGATGCATGTTCCAAGGACCGTATTCTCTCAGCATAACGAATCGGCATCTCTGTATGGAGGAAATCCCATATTTCCTCGGGATCCACGGTAGAGATCAAATACTGCACACTCCTGGCTGTGACAGTGGAGATTCCAATGGGCACATCCAACTGTGTGCAACGATTGAGCCCCATATGATGAAATTAATTAGCTCAAAGACGGGGCAAGCATGCAGGACGATTTCAAGTAAGCTGATCTCAAATCATATCATAACCAAGCAGTCTGCACCAAAATGTGTTTTGTCAAAATGAGGCTGCATCAAAGCACTAGCGTTATAACAAGTCTTCCCGCTGATCTCAATTGCAAGAGAAAACATGCCTTGCAAACAGCCTGCTACATTTCATGCACCTATCAATTTGACAGAGCCCTCCTTGGGTGGGGCTCCAAGGCAGCAAATGCTGCCACATCCGCTGGGCTACCAATTTCAGCCTGTGCGCCAGACTCAAACATAATGGGGTGGTATCACTCGGAAGTGACTGTTTGTTTTCCAATTTCCATTGAGTTCTGTTGAGTTGCACTTCTTACCGGGCCGGCTATTGGCATACCGCATACTTAACGTCACATGTGCGCAGGTGGAAAATGCCGTGTCCGACGTGTCCCAGCACCTCCACAACAGATGTGTTTGCGCATTTGCGTGACCAGTGCGTAGCTGACTCAACACCATTAAAATACCTCCAGGGGTTTCGAAGCAAAGCTAGGCGTGAACATCCCCGCGCAGCCCTCATCTGTCAAGTCTTCCACAAAGTGACGCTTCCATGGCGTTCAAAGAGTTATGCCATCGTAGTTTTCACTTGGCACCTGACTTGGAACTCAAAAAACTTGCGGCAAACACAATCAACAAAATGTTGTTTTGTTCCTTCCTCCATTTATATAACGAGCATGCGCTTTTTGAGTTCAGAAGCCAAAGGATTTCAAACAATTGGCTGATATGTTTTTTTTGTGATCCTGCGAGTTCAATTTCCGTCGCTTATCTGCTTCGCAAACACTTTACAGTTCGGCACCGTAGGGAAAGGGGCAAACAAAAACAAAGAAAAAACAGTCGTTTCTTTGCCGCATGAAAGAACGGAAAGCAGAGTAGAAACCCTCAAAAGCAACACCAAATTGCTTGGGTGGTGCCCATCTTGAAAGAAATGGAGTGGATCTATGTTGTGCCAATACTCGTTCGGATTTCCAACTAGGTCTGACGGTATTAACTCCCATACCCAGCCAACAACGATGTTCGGTGGCAGAGTTGCAAAATTGCAAATTAAAGTGGTGCGATACGTTCCCCGAGCAAGGGAGAAAACGTTTGCAAAATGTAATCGTGTGCCATTAGAGTAGATGCTGTTCTCAAAAAATCATGGCACCAAAACAGATCAGGAACAACTTGGACCAAAGAGCACCAGGGCCCAAACGGCCCAAACTGCCTCACAGTCCCAAGTCCGCCCATACCGAAGGTGCCAAAAAAAAATTGTGTGCATGCATTGATCGAAAAGAGTTGCAATTGATATTGAATTTTATATCATTTGGGGGATGGCACTTTTGCTTTAAAATCGTTTGTCTATTTAGGCCCGACATAAGCCTAACATGGGTACAACATAACCCCAACTGCCACAAAAGTGGCCCTATAAGCCCAAAATGGCCATAGCATGGACCCAACACAGTGCCAAGACAGGCTCGAAATGGACCCCAATGACATGACATTGTATGAACATGGGTTCCATGTCCCCCTTCACATCAAAGGATTTCATGCCAACATTGTCGTGCTTGAAAATGTTCCAATAAAAACAACAGTGCCAAAAAATATGCAAAGACCCAAGCAAAATGGCATGTTCACGCCTGTGCCAAACATACGTCACACCGTTTAGTGGTCCGATGCTGTGACAGTTGGGGGATGGCCTTCCCAGAATTCCCAAATTGACCCCTTTTTATGTGTTTCATCGTTTTCTTAAATACGAGTACCTTTTTGAGACACGGTGCAAATAGTTTTTTGGTTTTGTATTCGGCCAGGTACGGCCACATGCTGGTCCCAAATAAATGTTTGAAGTTGGTTTTAGGTTATTTTGGTTTGTTTCGAACAATTTTCCTCACATCAAACATGGCGGATAAACATACCCACAGGTCATTCTGGGGTGGCTCCTGAAAAAGGCAACGGACGGCAAGCAACCTATGTTCTAGCCGCGTGTTCATTTTTGTTTTTGCTGGTTAATGTTGTGGTTTGTTATTTTTTTGTTGTTCCTGTTGTTGCGTTCATGTTTATAGTTGTTATTGTTATATTTCAGCGAAGTGCTATGGTATGGTTGTGGCTATGGTTATGGTCATGGTCACGGTTATGGTTATGGCTACTGTGACTGTTACTGTTATTGTTGTTGCTATTGTTATTGTTATTGTTATTGTTATTGTTATTGCTATTGTTATTGTTATTGTTATGGTTATTGTTGTCGTTGTTGTTGTTGTTGCTGTTGTTGCTGTTATTGCTATTGGGTCTAACATGTGTTTGATGTTCACGGTGGTTTTTATTGTTGATTGTTTTGTGTTCACATGTATGTTTTTTGGTTGGAATGTTTTACCATGTTTGAATTAAAATGGTGTCGTTGTGAACATCGCTGAACACTGCTACTGACATCAAAGTGTTCAGCTAAGAGCCCAAAATGACGTGTCAAACAAGTCCAAAACAGCCATGAACAAGTACATAGACAATTTTATTTTATTTTATTTTATTTTTTTTGCCAAAGCCGATTTAGTTCGCGACTTACGGCCGTTGGCCCTACCCTGCTGTTCGAATGATTATGGAGGGGCAAAATCAGGCGGAAGGAGAATCAGTCTACGCAAAGGTGAAATTTGAAGACAGCAAACTGTACAAAACTCTACTAGTAAACAGGAGTTTATGTACATGTATCGTTCTGCAGAGGAGTAATTGGCAAGTAACTATTTATTGGATTCCGTGCATGGCGCATCACGCGCAGACATTTCACATAGAGTTTTTTCACACAGAGTAGCGTTCAAAACGAGTTCGATTGCAGACGTTTCACATAGAGTTCGTTCACACAGAGTATCGTTCAAAACGAGTTTGATCACACCAAAATCTGTGATCAGTTGAAAGGGGGTTTATAAGCCCTTGCTGCATCGATGAGCGCTTCGCGAAT